>Ga0209323_10001711_pt1 | contig 14530 bp, 8 predicted proteins | sample Rifsed19ft2_FD_184014 | JGI IMG/M metagenome (GOLD analysis project Ga0209323, IMG submission 184014) | Soil microbial communities from Rifle, Colorado, USA - sediment 19ft 2 (version 2) | ecosystem: Environmental > Terrestrial > Deep subsurface > Rock core/Sediment | place: Rifle, Colorado...
CCGCAAGGTTTCTCAATTCTTTGGTCGCGCCCCGCGTGGGCGCGTGGATTGAAACTGGAAGCATGGGATTTATATCTCTCCTAAAGCATATTTAAGTATTTTATTGGTTTATGAACTATTTGCAGGGGCAAAAGAGAAGAAAAAGAAGATACTTAAGATCCCTTTGGTGCCGAAGGGGGGACTCGAACCCCCACATCCTTGCGGACATTAGACCCTGAATCTAACGCGTCTGCCAATTCCGCCACTTCGGCGCATAAATAATTTATCATTTTTAACCTGAAAAATACATTTGTATTTTTCGCCCAACGGCACTAACCAATCTTTATCAGCTCATATTCCCTTGAGCCGAGCCCTATTTCTTCGCCGTATTTGAGCTGGACAGTCCAGTCAATGTCAGGATATACACCCCTGAATTTATCTTCTCCTGGTTCAAAATTACAGGTCAATTTGGAATTTCTGTTTCCTGACTGATTATTGACTAAGTCTGCCGATGTCTGATCTATTGCAACAGGGTCTTTTGAAATCAATATTCCTATGTCTTCTACAACAGGCGTATCACTTGCGGGATAGCAGTCACAGGCGGGGCTTATCTGGGTTAAAAAGGATATAAATATATATTTGCCTTTCTTTTTCTGTAGTGTAGCATATACATGCTCAACCATTTTTTCCTGCATACTGCCTGTATCCGCATCCCATTTGATTTTAATAGCACCATCCCTGCACGGAAGTATGCACTCACCACAGCCTATACAAATTTCAGAGACTATTTTGACCTTTTTATTATTTTCAATTTTTACAATGGCATCCTCTGCAGGGCACCATGGAATACACCTCATACATCCTGTGCATTTATCTGCCACCACAAATGGCTTAACATTTGAATGCTGGTTTAGTTTCCCTTTCAGGGTTGCACATCCCATACCTATATTTTTTATTACACCGCCAATTCCGCTCAATTCATGGCATTTGAAATGTGTAACTGCAATCAGGCAGTCGGCATTATGAATTTCAGTTGCAATATCCACTTCGCTATACCACTTTTTATCAATCCTGACCATTTCATACGATTTTCCTCTAAGCCCGTCAGCTATTATTAGAGGTGCATTGACAACCGAATAATCAAAGCCATTTCCAATGGCAGTCTCTATGTGTGTAACTGATTCTTTTCTATTGCCGACATACAGCGTGTTGGTATCGGTAAGAAACGGCATTCCGCCAAGGCTTTTAACTTTATCAACAATCCTTCTCAGATAAATCGGTTTTACATAAGATGTGTTCCCTCTTTCGCCAAAATGTAGTTTTATGGCTGTAAGGTCGCCTTTTTCAATTATGCTGTTTATCTCTGCCTTTACGAGCAGTTTATCAAGTTTTTTAAAAATATTCTGCTGTGGTGTAACCCTTAAATCTGTGAAGAAGACTTTGCTTTTCATAATATTATTTCATCAAATATCTGTAAATAATTATACCAATTGCCCCTGCGAGGTTTGTAATTGCAAATAAAAAGACAGTTGCACTGCCAATATCTGAGTTTTTAAGAATAACCAAAACAAGAAATATATATGAGAAAATGGCAATATTATATATTACGCTGAAAAGGATTTCCCTCCACTTTTCAAAAATAGAGATTATGCCCAATACAATAATAGCAGCAATAAATTTCCAATTCAGAAGGTAATCAATTGTACTTTTATTGCTTACAAGGTTTAACAGGTCAGATAAGTCAAATGTATTAAAAAAATGTAGAAATTTTTCTTTTAATAGGTTCATATTTTATGAAATGATACAGATATAGGGATTGATTTGTCAAATGTTTTCTGTTATATTCATCTTTAATAAATAACAACAACCGATAGGAAAATAAGTGGTGCCGGATGAATATGCCGTTAATCCCCGACTATCCCAAAAAACAGATTTGGGCGGTAGGAGGAGGTAAAGGAGGAACAGGAAAGACAGTCGTTGCAGCGAGTATAGGGATACTCCTTGCGAAGGCGGGAAAAAGAGTTATTATAATTGATGCTGATCTTGGCGGTGCAAATCTTCATACCTGCCTTGGAATAAGACACCCCTCAACTACAATCGCTGATTTTCTTTTAAAAAAGGTAAATTCTCTAAATGAATTACTATTAGATACCCCCATAAAAAATCTAAGACTTATAAGCGGTGCCAATGATTTTCTGACCATAGCAAATATTCCATTCGCCCAGAAACAAAAACTTATGAGATACATAAAAAATCTCGATTCTGATTATGTAATCCTTGACCTTGGTGCAGGCACATCGTTTAATGTCCTTGACCTTTTTCTTATGTCGGATTTCAATATACTTGTGGCCATGCCTGAGCCGACCTCTGTGGAAAATGTTTACCGCTTCATAAAGAGTGTAATTTTAAGGAGGCTTAATAATTCCCTGAACAATTCAAGGTTTCAGGATATATTCAGATTGGCAGCAGAGGCAAGGGGAAATGAATCTATAAAAACCCTTTATGACCTTTTAGAGAGGGTGGAGCAGATGGATAGTTCAATAGCCTCTGACTTAAAGAAGAAGGTAAATACATTCTCTCTAAAGTTGATTATGAATCAGATCAAAGAAAACGATAATATAACACTTGGGAGTTCCATAAAAGATATTACAAAGAAATACCTTGGTGTTGATCTGGATTATTCTGGATATATTCCATACGATGAGAAGGTTTCTGAATCCATAAAAATGTTTAAACCCCTTGTGATAGAGTATCCAAATTGCAGTGCATCTCTTTGCATGAATCTGACAATGAAGAGGCTGTTAAACAGCAGCAAGCCGTTTAATGGAGAGGAGATAAAAAATGAAAAGGCTTGAAGAACTTAATTACTATGAATTGCTGAATTTGGATGAGAATGCAGATTTAAGTGATATACAGCAGGCATATTTTATTGCTGTATCAACATACAGCAGGGACTCATTGGCTGCACACAGTATTCTTTCAGAAGAAGAAAAGACAAATATGATAAAAAAAATTGAGATTGCCTATACAACACTTGTAGATAAAAACAAGAGACTCTTTTATGATAGAGAGGTATTAAAGATAGATGCTAAAGAAAATAATAAATTAATGCCTCATAATGGCGAGGATTTTGCAGAGAGGCAGGATATAATAGTCAATGAGTCAAAAACAGAAAGGGTAAAAAATGAACTTAGACATGCTGAATTAGCTGTATTTGGAGGTGTTCACCTTAAAAATATAAGAGAGGTAAAGGGGATTGCATTGGATGAGATAGCACAGAAGACAAGAATAAGGGTGTCGTATCTTAAGGCGCTTGAGGATGAGAATTTTGAACAACTGCCGCCAGAAGTGTTTTCAAAGGGGTTCTTAAGGGCTTATGCAAAATATATCGGCCTTGACCCTGAAGTTGTAATCAAAAGTTATAAGTTCAGCAAATAGAGAGTCAGACACTTGGAAAGGGTGAAGTCATGATTTACAAAGTATTACTTGCATCTTGTATCTTGCTAATCCTTAATGTGGGGTTTGTCTATGCGGAACAGGGTGACAAGGTAGCTGGAAAAGAGGTTTTTGAGAGAAGGTGTATACAGTGTCACGGCGAGAATGGTGAGGGGAATGGCAGGGTTGCAGATAAGGTGTATCCTCCGCCAAGAAATTTTACATGGGGTACATTTAAGTATAAGACTTCTCCTGGGGACCAGGTTCCAAGAGATGAAGATTTGCTGAGAACTATAAATGAGGGATTTGGCGAGGCATCTATGCCTGCATGGAGAGACTTAATGACTGAGAAGGAAAAGAGGGATGTAATTGCCTATGAAAAGACTTTTTCAGATATATTTGAAACAGAAAAACCGCCTGAAGAGATAGATTATGGTAAAGAAGTTTCTTTTTCGGAACAGAGCGTTATTAAAGGTAAGGAGCTTTATGAAAGGGAAGGATGTCCTGAGTGCCATGGTGAAGGCGGCAAAGGAGATGGTATAAAAAAACTGAAGGATATCTGGGGAACCAGAGAATGGCCAAGGAATCTGACAAAGCCATGGACATACAACGGCGGCAATAAACGAAAGAATATCTTTGCAAGGATAACAATAGGCATACCGGGAACACCAATGCCATCTTTTGCGGATAAAAAGAGTCAAAAGTATTTGAATGAAGAGGAGCGATGGCATATAGTAAATTACGTAATATCTCTTGCGGATGAGACTAAGAGGGTTAAAAAAGAAGATGAGGATAAGCCTTTAAAGGCAAAATATATAAATGGGGAATTGCCTTTGGATGTCCATGCCCCCGAATGGAAAGGAGCACCATTTAAGGCGCTTAAATTATATCCGCAGGATCAAGCGAATGAGAAATATTTTAAACCTACTAATGATGGGATTACAGTGAGGGCGCTCTTTAATGATAAGGATATAATATTTTTGCTGGAGTGGGATGATAGGACAAAGAGTGTCCCCGGAGATACAGACGCAGAGAAGATGAGCGAGGGGGAAGTGTTTGAAGACGCAATTGCAGTTCAGTTTCCCATGGCAATATTACCCAGAATACCAATACAAGAGCAACTGCCGTCAATTAGACACGGGGATAAAGAGTTTGGTGTAAATGTCTGGTATTGGAATAGTGGAACAACCTCTGTTCCCCAGCTGACAAATGTTATATATTCAAATGGTATTGAAGATAAAAGTATTGAGCCAGGTTCTAAAGTTAATTTAGAAGGGAAAGGGGAATATAAAGGCGGTATATGGAAAGTGGTATTAAAAAAGGACCTAAAGACTTCAAATCCAAAGAATAACCTTCAGTTCGAAACAGATAGGCTTATACCGATATCATTTGCAAACTGGGATGGTTCAAATGGAGGAAAGGGACGCAAACATACAGCGACCCAATGGGATTGGCTGATATTAAAAAAAGAGTAGCAAAGAATGTGTTATATTTTACAAATATTGTGCCAATTTGCACAGAGTATGCATTTTTTCCTACCTTCAGAGGATATTTATAGCTTTTTCTGAGGTTAAAAAGACTATAAATGTCCATCAAAATATCTAATAGACAAAAATGCCTATATTTTTTTATATAACCCTTTGCAATTATTAAGATTATTATATGCATAATCTCCCCTTCCACCTTATTATGGCATGAAAAGTGCAATTTATAATGATGAAACTATGCGAATTCTTAATCTTTTCAATAACATAAATAGGAAAAATGGGATAATGAAACTATTATCTTTAAGCTTTATATTTCTCCTTTTCTCTGCGGCAACTGTTACAGGTGAAGTTGCCCCAACTGCTCTTTATCTATCTGATATTGAGAGTGGCCTTTCTGTTCCTGTCCGCATAGCTGCTGATAAATGGGCAAATCTTTATGTAACAGACCCACGAAGACAGCAGGTTCATAAATTTAATGCCATCGGTGATCTTAAATTAACAATTACCGGCATTGCCGCTCCCCTTGGAGTGGCAGTAGATAATCAGGGAAATATATATATCGGCGATGATAGTGAAAACAATGTCTCTGTTTTTGACTCTGCTGGAAAATTTCTTAAAAAATTAGGCTCAGGCAATGGTGAGTTTATTATGCCCAACGACATTGCCATTGAACCATCCTCAGGGCGAATCTATGTTACAGATTCAAAGGCAAATATAGTAAAAGTCTATAATTCTGGCGGAGTCCTATCTTTTACCATCAATAACATCCTCTTTCCAACAGGTATTCATATTGATTCTAAAAAAGGGGAACTTTTAATAGGCGACCTTATAAACTCTCAGGTAAAGGTCTTTGACCTCTCCGGGAATTTTATTAGAAGTTTTGGTTCAAGTGGTGTTGGGGCTGGTCTTATTAGCAGTGTGCAGGGTCTGACTGTGGACAAGATGGGACGCATATATGTTGTGGATGCCCACAAAGGATGGGTTCAGGTCTTTGACTCACAAGGCAACCATCTCTCCTTCATTGGAAGTGGTAATCTCTTTATACCGCTGGATGCGGTGATAGACCCATATAATCGCCTTATTGCCACATCCTCTTCCGATGGGAAGCTATCAATTTACGGTATTGATGGCGGCAATCTCCCGTCTAACTGGAATGAGAATTACCTGCCTGATACTGACGGGGATGGGATTCCTGATGCATGGGAGGAGGCAAATGGACTCAATCCAGATTTCAACGATGCCAATCTTGACCCTGATAATGATGGTTTTGCAAATCTCTACGAGTATTTATCCGGTTCAGATCCCCGCAACCCTGATACAGATGGCGATGGTTTAAAAGATGGAGTTGATCCAAGCCCTGGTATGGCTACAGATAATAAACCATCAGCGAATGCAGGACCTGATGTGACATATGACCCGGGTATTATTGCTCTTGATGGAAGCGGCAGCAGGGACCCAAATTTCTTGTCTCTTAAATATACATGGACTGCGGATGCAAACAATCCTGCAAATGGAAGTTTATTAGATAATGGGACAGTAACGGCAGTTAAGCCTGTTTTTATTGCTACAAAACCCGGAGTTTATAGATTTACTCTCAAGGTTGCAAACAGCTATTTTGAAAGCAGTCCTGATGAGGTAGCCGTTACAATCAGAAATATCCCTCCCACTGCCTATGCCGGGATGAATCAGACTGTCAGTGCTAATACACAGGTCAATCTTAATGGAGCAGGCAGCAAGGATGCCAATGGAGATGCGCTTGCATATAAATGGACACAGGTCTCAGGCACTCAGGTGAACCTTGGTGGAGGAAGCACGAGAGACGCAAATTTTACCCCCCAGGGTTCGGGTATATATATCTTCAGCCTTATTGTGAGTGATGGTGTCAATACCAGTTCGTCTGATGAAATCAACATAACAGTTAATAGCGGGAATACCGTTCCAATAGCAGATGCAGGCGATGACCAGATTGTTTATTTGCCTGCAACGATAGCCCTGAGCGGCAATAGGAGTATTGATGGTGATGGTGAACAATTGACATACAACTGGAAGTTATTATCCGGGCCAAAGGCTGTTACATTATCCAGTGCTGCCAGCAAAAGTCCAACATGGACACCTGATACTGCCGGCGTTTATACCTTTAGCCTGACTGTGTCAGATGGAAAGGATGTAAGCATTTCTGATGCAGTCAATATTTCGATAAATGGCGAAAATCGTATTCCATTTGCAAATGCAGGCACAGACCAGAATGTGATAATATATTCAACTGTTACATTAGGGGGTGGGATGAGCTATGACTCAGACAATTCTCCTTTACCGCTTACATACAAATGGACACAGGTATTTGGAACAACCGTCTCTCTCAGTGATTCTACAAGCATGATTCCAACCTTTGTTCCAATCTATGAAGATACATTGCGATTTCAGTTGACAGTGAGTGACGGACAATATACCAGTCTTACTGACGAAGTAGAGATAAATATAGTAGGCAGTAACACACCCCCTGTAGCAAATGCAGGCAATAACCAAGCAGTCGTAGCAGGCACACCTGTCAAGTTAGATGGAACCGGGAGCAGCGATAAGGATGGGGATAAACTTACCTATCAGTGGATGCAGGTAAGAGGCGCATCAGTGACACTATCTGACATATATTCAAAAGAACCTTCATTTATACCTTCACAAACGGGCGTATATGAATTCATACTGTTAGTAAAAGATAACATTACCTATAACTCCGATACAGTTACAATTACAGTTAATTCCAACGAAAATTCCATACCAGTTGCCAATGCCGGAAAGGACAGGATTGTAGAGGTTGACTCTACTGTCCTGCTTGATGGAAGTGGTAGTGACATAAATGGTGATACACTTACCTACAGATGGCAATTTATAAGCGGACCGGATACATCTGTTTTATCCAATACCTCTGCGGCAAACCCAAATTTTGTCCCGAAGGTTACAGGGAGCTACATATTCCGACTTACTGTGAATGATACCAGAGTGGATAGCAATCCTGATGATGTTCAGATTTCAGTAGTTCCTAAAGGTGCCATTTTGTTTACTGTCAAAGAAGGGAGAGACAATCTCCTTTCCGCTCTTGATTTATCAGTATATCCATGGGTTGACCTCTTAATTCCTAATGGCTCGATAAAAGAAAATATAAATATAGCAATAGCGGAAGAGAAAAATCCACCGCCGGCACAGGAAGGAATAAAGCTTTTGAAAACTGTCCTTGATTTTGCACCTGATGGCACAAAATTTGATTCAAATGTTACCATAAGAATTCCATATACCCTGCCTAAATTATCTGAGGCAGGTATAGAAGACCCTAAGGCACTTAAAGTATATACATATAATAAAGAAACTAAAGTCTGGGATGAGATTACCCCTACAAATATCAATACAGATAGCCAATATGTTGAGTTTGAAACAAATCACTTTTCTATTTATGGACTCGGAACTCCTGAAAAAACCGCAGACTATGGAGACACAAGCGAGTCGGATACTTATGTGGATACAGGTGAAACAAATGTTGATACCAATACAAGTGAGCAGGTGAGCGGCGATTCATCCGGTGGAGGTGGTGGAGGTGGCGGAGGATTTTGTTTCATTGCCACAGCCTCATACGGCTCCTATCTCCATCCACATGTGAAAATATTCAGGGATTTCAGAGATAAGTATCTCCTTCCTTATAGTGCAGGGAAATACTTTGTCCACACATATTATAAATACAGTCCTCCTCTTGCCGATATAATTGCAGAGCATCAGACACTGAAAGTTTTAACGAGGATTATCCTCTTTCCGTTCCTGTTAATTGCAGCATTTTTTGTTAAAGCTACCGCAGTAGAAAAGATGTTAATTATTAGTTTGATTTTTGTTATAATAGGCAGACTTAAGAAATGGAACAACAAGATTTCACCAGATTTACATAGACTTTAAAAAGACAAGGTGTTAATAAAAGGTATCACTGACACTAACACTGATACTAAAAAAGGAGGGATACAGAAAAGTGAAGGAGCTATATAAAAGCAAAAAGATAGGGATGAGGGTTACACTTACGCTTATAATTGCACTGACACTAACACTAACACTAACACTTTTTAAAGCGCAAGGGGCAATTGACCCGCCTCATTATGACGCAAGCACAACAAGCCCATTTTACTGTAATGACTGTCATAAAGAGAGGACAGCTGCGGATATTCCGGCTCTCTGTATGAGCTGTCATAATCCTACCGGCAGGGCGTCTGAAAAACCTTTTGCCATAACTGACGAATCTACGATAGGGCAGGGAGTGGTCGGAGAGGGCACTAAAGGCACTACTCACAGGTTTGATTCAGAGGGGCTTAAATATGTCAAGTTATGGCAGCCAAAAAGCAGCACAGGAAAAATAAAGATTGCATCGGGCTCCATGTATTCAGGTGATTTTAATACACAAAATGAACTGGAATATGAGTTTGAGATTACGACGGGAGGGAATGTGGGGACAGCTAAATTCAAATACAGGTGCAGAACAAGAGGCAAGCCTCAGCCTGCCAACACAAGCCACCCGCTTAATACTCCTGTATGGGACCCTGATGCGAACTGGAGCAATTGGACATTGGAGGATTACTTTACAGCAGCAAGTGTCCCATTAGACAATTCAATTTGTGGCGGCAATAAAGGCATCTCCTTATCATTTGAGAACTGTTCAGGTGCGGACTGTTTAGGGAACCCTAGCTCTTCCTTTGATGTAGGAACCAAAGGGAGGGTTTATGTAAAACTCCTTAACCAACCGAGTAATGACAATATGAAATTAAGGGTAATGGATAACAAAATAAATTGTTCTGTATGCCACAACCAGCATTCCATGCAACTTGACCGTCCATACTTAAGGGCTGGCAATGTGGGGAATGCACTCTGCAAGCACTGCCATGATGACAGAGACAGGAGTCATTATATGCAGGAGATGGGAGAGGCTGATGATGATGATAATAATGATGGAAATCCAGATGAAGGTGTTGTTCCCCAGTTAACAGGTTCTTTAACAGATGTAACAAAGAACTGGACGGTGAACCAGTGGGTCGGAAAATGGGTCTATTTTCAGAAGAATTTCAGGGGTGTGCAGGCAGTGTCAAATAATGAGGAAAAAGATATTACAGGGACTTTGACCTTTACGCAAAACTCTGCAACTGTAACAGGAACAGGGACATTATTTTCAACAGAGATGAGTTCCCAACAATTCATAAAGGTCTCATCATCTTCCAGATGGTATGGCGTAACTTCAGTCCAGTCTAATACCTCATTAACCCTTACCACACCTTTTGAAGAGGCAACTATTACGAGCAGTGCCAAAATTTCATCCTTTGCTGGTTACTATCGTGAAATCACCTCTAATGACGCAAAGACGCTTTATTGGGATGGCGCCTTAAATGCCAAAATTGATAATGGTCTCAGATACAGGATTGTTGACCCCACCAATTACAGCAGCCATCCTGTTGGTATTAAATATTCAGCGGCAGGTATCTCCGATTTTGAGACCCGCTTTAATTCCGACATAAGACCCCTGCCTCTTGATGATAATGGGACACCGTCAGACCCGAATGATGATACTGTTCAATGTATGACCTGCCACAGCCCGCATTTTACACATTCAATAGGAACAGAGGGCGGCACTGCGACATCAGGAACCACTACATCCATTACAGATGCAACAGACATGGATAACAATGGGATACCTGATAAGAATTGGACAACAAACCAGTGGAAGGATTATGAAATAAGGATAAGAAATGAATGGACATCAGGGACATCCAATCAGAATCCAAACTGGCGAAAGAGGAGGACTATTATCTCTAACACTGCAAATACAGTTACATGGAGCGGGACTAATGACCCTGATAAGCCTCATGATGGACCTCTTGCCAGTGATATAATTAATGGTGATGTTTATGAGATTGTTGATACAAGAGGGACAGGTGATGGATATATTTTAAGGAAACCAAATGGGTATGAAAATGGATATATAAGGAAGTATCAGAATATAGATGAGGATAAAGTAATCTGTAAGACCTGCCATAAATATAAAAACCATTTTGGTGAAGAGACTGCCGGTGGATATGCCAGAAGCTGTATGGATTGTCATACACCGCATAATACGACCAACAGATTCCTCTTGAGAGAGGTAATCAATAATAAGGAAGTCCGCTTAAGACCAGGGGATAACTATGTAAACTCTAACCGCACAGGTGTCTGTCAGGTATGTCATACTCAGACAAAACACTGGAGAAACGATGGGTCAGAGCCTCAGGACCATTATGCGGAAGGGTGTCCTCAGTGCCACCAGCATGATAGTGAGGAGAGGAGCTGGATTTATATATGCAAGTCCTGTCATGGATACCCCCCTGTCCCAAGAGGGACTATTATGAATAATAAGGGTGAGATAAAGACAACAGATTGTGGTGATAACGGAACCCCGTCAGATACGACTGATGATTGCACTGTATATGGTGCCCCGAATGACAATGGTGTATCCTTCAATAAAAGTGTCCTTCACTCATCATACCGTGTTGAAGATTATGATGGCGGGGGCGGTGCGCACCTTGTCCATGTGGTTGGACAGGGACAGCAATTTGAATGTAAAGTCTGCCATGGACATATGGGTTTTGGGACCGAGCATGGCGGCAGTGTGGGGAGAAAAACCCCGGACAGAAACAATATTACATTTAATTTCCAGCTTGATTATAGTTTCAATGAAAGATTGGAAACAAAACTTGGGTATCATGAATTGGCAACACCTGTATATCCGAAATTCATGCCAGATGCGGCAATATCACCAGAGGTGGGGAAATCAGATGTTTATATGAATCGTACTGATGCCACCGGTGGTTTTGGACCAGGGAAAAAATCTATAGGAATTGGTCTTGAGAATCCTGTTCACCTTGACCCAGTGACTAATTACCCGAGAACTATACTTGGCCGTACTATTACTTATCCGTCAGATTGGCCTGCACCCGAATGTTATGTGGGATGTCATAATCCGAGGAGGCTCTATATGCAGACTGAGCCGGAATCTGATATGACAGATACAGCGGAAAACTCAGTTGTATATGGAAGTGATGGAAATAGATATCGTTGTATTTTAGGTCATACATCATCAGCAAGTAATAAACCTGTAACAGGGGCAAACTGGGCAACTTATTGGGAAGCAACAAGTGTAACAGGGGGAACTGATAACTGGGTAAGCGGAAAAAATTATATAGCCTCAGATAGAAAGGATATGGTAGATACCGACCCGGGATATGGAAACAAATTCAAATGGACATGGTATTTTGATTCATCAGGAGTGCAAGGAGGGGCGGGAGGATTACCGAGGGATGAGAACCCTGATGTGCCATGTGCAAAATGCCATGATGCACAGGGGACACTTGTTCAGGGAAATGAGGATAATCCATCTAAATATAAAGGTGTAAATATAATATCGGCGCATCCTCCTGACCCGACTAAACGGACTGACTGCCTTGTCTGCCATGATTATAATCATGCAACAAAACCGCATAAGAAGGGGACACCATATTTGAACGAGAAAGATGGCGGGACATCTATAGAATTTAATATTACAAGTCCATCATCCCTTGAGCCATTCTGTCTTAGCTGTCATGATAAGAATGGTGCTACTGATGGAAATACTGCTACTGGAGTCCCCAAGAGACCGTTCAGTAAAGAGACAGAAAGCTCAAATGAAGCCCCTGATGTGAAAACAAATTGGACAGGCTCGGCACACTCTGCAAATATCTCCTGTTTCGGAGATGGTGTATCCAATGGATGTCACGGCAATCCGCACGGCTCTGGAAAGCGGGTGCTCCTTGCCCCATACAATGATGCTGTAGGGGAGGACCAGAAATATTTCTGTTTCAACTGTCATGGAAATAATCCTGACAGACTTGTCCTCGCACCGAATATCCAGGACCAAATCCAGAAGAAGGATGTCCCCGGTCAGAGCGGTCATCCGATACCTGCCGCTGGTGAACCGTGGTACCACAAACGTAAAGAGACTATAATTGTGGGTAATAGGCATTCAGAATGTATAGACTGCCATGACCCAATGGCTGATGTATCTACCCATCGCCTGAAAGGTCAGAGGTTTGTGGATATAGATGGAAACCCATGGAATCCTGATAAAGATACTGTCCCTGATACACATCCCATGACGAGAGGGGATGGTTCAGGCTATGTCCGACAGCCCTATGTATATGAGGTCTGTTTCCGTTGTCATGGACCAAATTATTCAACATTCTTTAAAGATTATATGCCATTTCCACAGGTTACAAAGGATAGAGTCGGGATGGATGGACATTTCAGTGACAAGAGGAAAGAGTTTGACCCCAGGTCCAACCAGTTTGCAGATTATCCTGCAAGCGGGAACCTCGGCGCAAATACAGCCTATCATCCTGTAGCAGCACCCGGCAGAAATGCAACAGACCCGCTTTACAGACAATTACAGGCAGCATTTGATTTAACATCTGCGAATGATTTAAAGACACTTACTATCCAGTGTCCGGACTGCCATAATAATAATGTATTGGGAACTGCTTCCACAGGCTTAAGGGGACCTGTAACCTACTCCAACCGTCGTATTACTGATAAAACGCCTGCGGTTGTAAATAGTCCCAACACCTTTAGCAATGCAAATCAAAGGCAGGATGATAACAGGATTGGTCCCCATGGCTCAACAAACGAAAGAATCTTGAGGGCGCCTTATAATACTAATGTCTATTATACAAGAACGGCAAGAGGCAGTTATGGAACGGTAGGGGCAACATTTGGCAGCGGTGGTGCGAGGGATAACTTACAACTCTGTTTCCTCTGTCATAAAGAGAGTGTTTTATTAAATACAGATGGTACTTATGCAGGAACAAACTTTGGAGGTATGGGCAATGGCTGGTGGACTGCAAACCTCCACGCAGAGCACCTTTCTGCGTCAACTTACTTAGGCAGTGAAGGGGGACAGGCTGTATGTCATGAATGTCATCATAATGTCCACAGCAATGTGGAGGCACAGAATACCATTTACGGAGATGGTCTCGGCGGTATGCTACCACCTGATAGTGAGGATGGAATCCTTGATGGTGTCTCATCAACACATCTGCTGAACTTTGGTCCTCAGGCTGAAGGTGCTACCGGGCTAAAACCAAGGTGGTATTACGACGGAGAGTATTACAGATGCGATATGTATTGTCACGGTGCGAATATGAATTATTGCTGGTATAAACATGGTCAGGCAGGGAGTATATCCCAGTGGTGTGAGGATAACTGAAAAGAATTTTGATTTATGATTTATGAATTTTTAAATTAAGAAAATTGGGAATTAAAAATTCATTCAAAATTAAAAATTAGAAATTAAAAATTGAAACTATTTATTGTATTTTGCATTTTGTTTTTTGCATTGCCCTGTTGGGCGGGTGAGATGGTTCTTATACCAGAGGGTCCGTTTATTATGGGGAGTCGTGGAAATGGTGGAGATGAAGGAATTTTGGGTGTGGATGTTGGGGTTGACCAGCTTCCGCAAAGGGAGGTCTTCTTGAAGACATTTTATATAGACAAATATGAAGTTACTGTTCGTGAATATAAAAAGTTTGCAAAGGCAACAGGCCATC
>Ga0209323_10001714_pt1 | contig 14514 bp, 11 predicted proteins | sample Rifsed19ft2_FD_184014 | JGI IMG/M metagenome (GOLD analysis project Ga0209323, IMG submission 184014) | Soil microbial communities from Rifle, Colorado, USA - sediment 19ft 2 (version 2) | ecosystem: Environmental > Terrestrial > Deep subsurface > Rock core/Sediment | place: Rifle, Colorado...
TCCAGCAGTTCCCTGGCGTGTTTTAGTCCTTCGCTTTTTGATATTTTTTTATTGTATATGGTTGGTAAAACTACGTTGTCTAGCGCGGAGGTTCTGGCCAATAAATTGAAGGCTTGAAAAATAAATCCGATCTTTTCACTCCTTAATAAAGCGAGTTCGTAATCTTTTAAATCTCTTATATTTTTATTTTCAAATGTAACCGTTCCTGTTGTCGGGTGGTCTAACAAGCCGATTATATGCATTAAGGTGGATTTTCCCGAACCGGATTTTCCCAAAATACTAATAAATTCTCCCGGGTAGATATCAAGAGTTATTCCATCTACTGCTTTTATTTCGGTTTCACCCAAAACATAATGTTTATGTATGTTATTCAGCTTTAAAATAGGAGACTTTTGATCCATCTTGTAATTCCTCAGTTTCCTTTCCTACAACTACTATATCCCCTTCTTTTACGCCGTCGAGAATTACCACATAATCATTTCCCTCAAAGCCTATTTGCACTTCCTTTTTTTGAACCTTATCTCCTGTCACTACAAATACGTAGTTTTTATCTTCGTCAAATAATATGGAATCGTACGGTATAGAAAGTTTTTCCGACTCTTTCCCTATTTCAATATCTGCAGAGCCGCTTAAGCCCAAAATAGGTCTTTTACCGTTTAGATTAAGGTTTACGCCAACTTCTACTACGGTACTCCCTGTATCGGTTACGCGTGTCTGCGCGTCTATTCTTGTTATTGTGCCTTCAAAAAGATCATTGGGGTATCCGTCTATAGTAACTTTGGCGGGTTTGCCTGTTTGTATGCTTTCTATATCGCTTTCGTCCACTTCGGCTATAAATTCCATTCCGTTCTCATTTACTACGCTAAATAGTTTTTGGCCGGTAGTTAGTAAATCTCCGGGGGTAAGTTTCTCCAATGCCAGCAGTCCGTCCTCCGGAGCTTTTATTTGCGAGTTAAATAAATTATCCCTTGATACAGCATAACTCGAATAAGACGAATTTTGGGTTTCTATTAAAGATTGCTTTTTATCTAAAAGAGTTTGCAAAGTGGAAACAACGGATTTATAGGTTGCTTCGGCGTTTTTATATGTCTGCTTTTTATCTTCGCCGTTATCAGCCATATAGTCTCTCCAGGCTTCGTCTCTTACCAGTTTCTTGTCTACTACGCTTCTTTCGGCAGATTCTACCTGCTCATCGTAAGAGTCTACAGCGGCTTTGGAGGTTAAAAAGGCGGCATACGCCGTATCTGCAGAGGATTTCAAACTTGCTTGATCCAGTTTTATAACTACGTCCTCTTTTTTTACCAGGGCACCGCTGTCAAACAGTAGTTGTTGAATTTTAGCTCCTACAGGGGCTCGAACGGAGAGCTCTTTTTTTATAGAAGTTTCACCTGTCGCTGTAATGTTTTTTAGCACTTCTCTATATTTAGCGGTATCCACTTGAACGGGCTTAACACCGTTTCCGCTTTTTTGAGCGTTTAATATAATGAAAACAATTATTGCCGAAATTGTTAAAAGCTTTTTGTGTTTCTTCGCGAAACTTACTACTTTGCTCATATCAACAGTCGATACTACCACTGCAATATTATTATGGCAAATTTTTGGTCAAAGGTTTATATTTAAGTACATGCACGCATTGCTCAAATCCCACCACCCCGCTAGACATATGAAAAGCTTTAAATATGCATTTAAAGGCCTCTTCCACGCTTTAATGCATGAAGCCAACTTTAGGATAGAAGTAGTAATAGCTTCGTTTTTCGTGTCCATGGGCCTTTTACTCGGAATTAAATTATTTGAATGGGCAGTCTTAGTTTTAGCGTTGGGTTTTATGCTTTCCGCGGAGATTATGAATACTGTTATAGAAGAATTTATGGATCATTTAATTCAAGAGCATCACGAAGGTGTGCGTGTAATAAAGGATCTTTCGGCTGCTTTTGTTTTAACCGCTTCTATTACGGCGCTTCTCGTCTTTATTTTCGTCATTTGGGGGTATTTATTTGTTTAGCTAACCTTGCCGAGGTGCTGGCACGGGCATACTATCAGGAATGTAATAGATTTCCACAATATTTTTTTCATTTTTTGAAATTGTGAACACCGGCAAATTATTTTCTATCCACGTTCTAACCCTAATATTAGTTACAACTTCATTAAAGCTTTGTGGGTTTCTGATTAATATATAATATCCGGCCTTTTCGGAACTTTTACTCAAAGAAATATAATATCTGGTTATACTTTCTCTTTCATTAGTAGAATAATATCCGTTATTGGAGGACGCCAGTACAATATCCCTTATTCCCTCCCAATTTCTGTAGTAGGGAAAGCCGAACATACTTAAGTGAAATATCGGAGTGGGTTTTGGAAATTCCCATATTAAAAACTTTTCTTCCTCCCAAGGGTATTCGTTTGTATGGTCAACAAATACCGCATATGCTTGTAAAAATAAAAAAGCAAAAACAATAAATATTCCTATATAAGCTAAAACATTTGCAATGTTGTGTTTTATAAACCAAAATATACAATCTTTTATAGTTTTGACCCCGTAACCTATAAAGAAGCTTAAAGGTATTAAATAGGTAAAAATATGTGTGCCGGGAATATTCACTGCTAGTTCCAAAAAAATTGCCGGTACTATAAACCAGATTGAAATAAACATTGCTGCGTCAAAAAAGCTGCGTTTTTTCAGCTTTTGCGCCAGCATACTAAGCAAACCTAGCGAAGCCAAGAGTGTATAAATATGAATCGTATAAATAGGGTGGTATACAGTGAATAAATATCTGGAGCTGGAAATTTTCTCTCCTCCTCCGGACAACCTGTTTTGCCAATACTCCAAAGTGTTTTGGCTTAGTGATAAAATAAAAGGAATGTAAAAAACTGCTATTAGGGTAATAAATAGAGTTAACGCAAGCACGAGAGTTTTTCTTGAACTTGACCGTCCCTTGAACGTTTGGAACAATAAATAAAAAGCGAACGGAAATATAAATATCCCGTCATAATGAGATAAAATAGAAACCGTCCAACAAATAAAGCCTAAATATATACCTTTTGTTTTCCACTGTTCCGTTTTTGCCGCCAAACTAAAAAAATATAAAGTAAGAAGCATAAAAAGTATTACAAATGATTGGTATTGAACTATTCTGGAAAAAGCTATAAGAAAACCGTTTGTACTTAAAAAAAAGCTCGCAAAAAATGCGGTGTCCTCATCGGTATGCATTTTCAACAATTTATAAAATACTAAAACTGCGAATATTCCTGCTATTGCAAATGGAAGTCTGGTTATCAATTCGTTTGAGTATGTAGGGTTTATGAATTTGATTATGAAAGTAACAATAAATTGCACGGGCCCTTTTCTCTGGTCGAGCAGAAAGCTTGAAAGGGTTTGGCCGGATACGGGTAAAAACAGTGCTTTTATTTCATCTCCTTGGTAGTCGGAATAACCCAAATTAACTAGTCTTAGCGCGCAGGCTGTCACAAATAATATTAATGTATATAAAACGTCTTTTTGTTTAAAAGTTTGAAGTTTCATTGTTTGATAGAATTATAAGATTATTCATAGCCCTAGTCACTGCCACAAATGCTTTTTTAGCTTCGCGAAACGAATTTATAGTATCCAAATTCAAGTCCAAAACGTACACTTTTGCAAATTCCAGCCCTTTACACTCCTCAAACATTGTTATATATAAGCCCTTTGGTATATACGTTATTTTTTCACTGCTGTTTAAAGTTATTATTCTTTCTGAATCCGTTCTCTTTCTGTTAACAAGGTTTTGTACGGCCTTAAAAGTTTTTGGATCAAAGCATATAACGCCAATACTTTTATCAAGTCTTTTCAAATCCGAATTTATTTTTCCTTTAAATGTTTCCATTTGTTCTTCATGAGTATTACACTTAATTATTTGCGGCTCTTCCCCGATTCTATTTATTGACTTAGGAAGGTAGTCTTTTGTATATGGAGATAATATTTTGTTAGCCAGATCTATGATAGGTTTTGTGCTTCTATAATTTGTGTCTAACATAAATGTTTGAGCATTCTTAGCATCTTTTATAACTTCGGATATTTCCGACCATTTGGCCAATCCCTCCTCATTGTATGATTGATTTAAATCACCAAGGATGCACAATCTGCCGTTTAAAACCAGTTTACCCAATATGTGGTATTCCAATAAGCCGAAATCCTGGCCTTCGTCCACTACGCAGTATTCATATTTAGTCATTTTTGAAAAACCCACTAAATCCGAATATGTAAACAAATATATTAGGGTGTCCAAGTAGCCCATCTTTTCATGAACCGGAAGTTTCATTTCTTTTGCCAATTCAAATAAAGTCGTTTCTTTTATAGTTATTCTTATTTTTTTCAGCAGTGATACTAGTTTTTTTAAAGTTTTGATGTTTTCTTTATACAACCATTCCCTCGCCGAACCCGGATTTTCTTTTACATAGTCCACTTCCATTTGAACCTCTTCCTCCAAGTCTTCTATAACTTCCGAATAATTTTCGTATATGGGAGTTTTCCTGTTGTATTTATAGCTTACGTAGCTTGAGTATTCGTCGTTTGATATCAGTCTTATTAACTTATTTTCGTAATCTTCATGTATCTCGTCGAGTCTTTTTTCAAGATTGCGTATTTTGTTTAAATCAAAAGTTGCAACGTCAGTTCTGATGTCAAAGTCTATAGCTAATTTTAGCTCTTCTCTAATAACTATTGTGTATATCAACTCCCTTAAAGATTTGTAATTAATATCGAAAATTCCCAGCTTTGGAAATAATGTTGATAAGTAGCCGACGAGGATTTGGTTTTTTGCTATTAGTATTGCGCGCTCCGGACGTATAACATTTGGATAGTTGAAAAAAATGTGGGAGAGTTTGTGTATGGCAACAGTGCTTTTACCGCTACCCACACAACCCTGTACGATACATATTTGTCTTGGGTCGGCCTCTATTATGTCCAGCTGTGCTTCTTGAATAGTTTCGATAATGTCTTCCAGTACGCCGCCTGTTCTTTTAGCTATTTTTTCGGTAATTATTTCTCTTTCGTCTAATTGCATGTCGTTGTTGTAATATTTAACCAAAGAGCCGTTGTCTATTTCGAATGTACGTTTTAAAAGCAAGTCCCTTACAATTTTTCCTTCCGGTGTGTCGTAATTAACATTTTTTTGAGGGTATCTATATCTGTAATATACTGAAGCTACTTTTGCTCTCCAGTCTGTAACTACCGGTTTGTCTTCGGTATAGCCGAATTTTCCTATGTAATAAGTTTCTTCTGAGTTATCTATTTTATCCTTTAAGTCAATTCGCGCAAAGTAAGGTTCTTTCATCAAGGATTCCAGTTCCTCAACTTTTTTGTATTTATCTTTAAAATTAAATGCCTGGTTTTTCTCGTGGAGAGATTCTAAAAAGAAGAAGAAATCGGCGCCGTTGGTTTCCGGATCGGCTCTTAAATCCTTCAGCATATCAAGGTTTTCTTTACCCATGGCCAGCATGCTTTGGTCCAGTTTCTCCTTGGCATTAACAAGCCTGTCTACGGTGTCTTTTAGGTGTTCTTTCTCTTGCTTAATAATTTTTTGTTCCATAAAAACCTATTCTTTTGATATTAAAAGTGTATATTCTCCCTTTTGCGGCAGTTCGGTTATTTCCGTTTCTATATCGCTGATTTTGCCCGTTGTTATCTTTTCAAATACTTTGGTTAAGTCTTTAATAATACAGATTTTTCTATCACCTAGTATCTCTTTTACCTCAAAAATCAGTCTTACTATCCTATAGGGTGACTCGTAAATTGTCAATGTGGCATCTAAAGCGCCGTACTTTTGTAACATTTGTTTGCGCTGATGCTCTTTTTTTGGCAAAAATCCTAAAAATATAAATTTATCCGTTGGAAGTCCGCTTACGCTCAAGGCGGCTATTATAGCCGACGGACCCGGTATAGAAATTATTTCGTATCCCCTGTTTCGTAATTCACTTACCAGTTTGTATCCCGGGTCCGAAATTAAGGGGGTTCCAGAATCCGACATCAAACCTATGTTTTTACCTTGTTCAAGCATTTCCGCTATTTTTGGAAATATCTTAAAGTGAATTTGGTCTCTATATGAAATTTGAGGAATTTTAATATCGAACTTTGACAGAATTTTATCTGTTTCTCTCGTATCTTCCGAGAGCACATAATCTACTGATTTCAGTGTATTTAAAGCCCTTAAAGTAATGTCTTCAAGATTTCCGATTGGACCGGCAATTATAAATAGCTTTCCAACAGCCATTCACTCATAATAGCATTTAGAAGCAAGTGCTAAAAGTTTTTATTGAAACGCTTTATCCGCATAAGTCCAAAATTTTTGCTGTCCGCCGAGCTTTAGCACACATTCTCCGGCTTCGGCAAGCTTTTGTGCGCTTGGGTGTATTTGAGACAACGGAAAGTGCCTGTAAACGAACATTAATTTGTCTCCGTATTCGCTTAACGCCTGGTTCACCGTTGGATGGAATCTCTTACAGAAAGGACATTCAAAATCCGAGTACTCTATTAATGCTATCTGAGCGTTTTTATTACCTCTAATTTTATCTTTTTCACTAGGTTTATCCAGATTTGTATTTGCTACTTTGTCTGCAGCTGTTCCGTTTAAGAGGCCGTCAATCGCTTTTTTAACTTCGGTATATGGAACGGCTCCTCTTAGTTGTACGTACTCGTTAGTCTTTAAATTAAGAACATAATTTCCGGGAGTTCCGGTAACTCCTGCTTTTAACCCCGATTGGTAATCGACGTCTACTTCTTTGGAAGTTTCTCCGGAATTGATGCATGATTCCACCTTGCTTCTATCAACACCTGCGCTGGCAGCCAATTCCACAATATTAACTTGAGCGGGTTCGTTTCCTCCGCCTGCATTTGCCGAAGGATCATTAGCTGCCGACGGCAATCCGCCGTTTTTAAACAGCGCCTCATATGACTTGTTTCTAGTCCAAAGCGAGCCTAAAGCAAAGCTCGATACTATTAATAACATTATTAAAAACGCCGACACAAAATTATTAAGGAAAATATTATTGGTTAAAATTCTTTTTAGTGTTTCCATTTGTTAAAGATAACTAATGCTTATTTATCTGTCAATTAATTTTCTCAAGTTTCGCCCCAAGTTTCGTGTATACATCAAAAATGTCGGGGTATCTTCTTTTCAAAATATCTACCCCTATTATTGTAGTTTCAACTTTATCCGCCAGCGCCGCTATAAATAGCGCTTTGCACGCTTGGATAACGCCAGGGGATGTTACTGTTCCGCCGGAAAAATTTACAGGACCTTTTACAATTATTCTTTGGGGATCGGCCACAAAAATATTTGCGCCCATGCCATTTAATTCTCTAACAAAATCCAATCCGGTTTCGTACATCCAATTTTGAATTAAAAGCTGGCCTTTTGTTTTAGAAGCTAGTGTAACCATAACCGGCAGCACATCAATTGGAAACCCCGGCCAAGGTCTGGGAACCAATTTAGGCAATTCATCTCCGGCCATCGCAAATCCGGAGTTTACTTTATCTATAAATAATTCGTTTCCTCCGTCTACAATTAAGTGTTCGCCTTCTTTTGCAATTTTTATGTTAAACTTCTCAAACACTTGAACCATTCCGCCTATTACGGAGTCAATATTTGCGTTTAAAATTCTTATTCTGCCTTTTGTAACTGCGGCGGCTACTATCAATCCGCCTATATCTACAAAGTCTGGTTCCGGATAAAATTCAAACCCTTTTAAATTCTTGGCGCCCTTTATTAGTACTTTGTTGGAACCCGCGCCTTCTATTCTGGCGCCCATCTTTGATAAAATTTTTAGCAATTGGCTTACATGAGGCTCCGAAGCGGCGTCGGTAATACAAAATTCCGTGTCGGTGCCTGCCGCGTACAAAAAAATGTTTTCCGTCCCGGTAACGCTGGCTTCAAACTGCCATATATCGTATTTATCCTTTGTATGTTCCGGCGCGGTAAATCTAGCATAGCCGTCTACCATTTCAGCTTTGACCCCGGCTTTTGAGAACGTATCTATGTGCGCCATTATGGATCTCTTGCCTAAAACACAGCCGCCGGGTGTAGGTATTTCCGCTATTCCAAATCTTGTTAAAAGCGGTCCCGCGAGCATAATAGAAGCTCTCATTTGGTTTCCCAAAGTCAAATCAACTTTATAGCTATTAATGCTTTTACAATTGATTTTTAAAGTGTTGTAATCTGAATCGTCAACGTCGGCTCCCAATAGCTTTAAGATCTCTAAGAACTTTTTAACATCGGTTGTGTTGGGAATGTTGTGGTAAGTAACAGTTTCGTTTGTTAGAACGCACGCAGGCAGAGCTGCCAAAATAGCATTTTTGTTTGGAACAGGAGTAACATCACCATGTAACATTGCTCCGCCAGTAATTTTTAATGTTTCCGGCATAGCCTAATAAATATACTACTATTTATTATGTGTTATCAAATCCCAAAAAAATAATTTCCGGGGTTAAGTTAATTCCAATTTTGTTTTTTGCCTCATTTTGTATTAGTTCAATTAATCTTTTGTACTCCTTGGCCGTAGCATTTCCGTTATTTACTATAAAATTACAGTGCATTTCAGAAACTTTTGCATCACCTATTTTGTAGCCGCGCATTTTTAAAATATGTTCAACTATATAGCCGGTGCTTGTAGTGGGATAGCCAAGATTTTCTTTTTCTTCATTTGTAATATTTTTAAAAACGCATCCAGGAGAGTTTCTCGGCTGCATTTTTTTTCGTTTTTTCCACTCGGAAGCGGTAAATTCTGCACGTTTTTTGTCACCCAAGAACAAATTTAATTTAGTTTTGATTATTAAATCTTTTGAATTATGAAAAACGCTTCTATCATAGTCCATTCCTAAATCTTTAAATGTTAAGTTCTTTACATTATTGTCGCAGCCCAAAAGTGTAACCTCATCTATAAATTCTCCCAAAAACCTGCTGCCCCCGTGAACATTATTGTAAACAGCGCCTCCTATTGTTCCCGGAATGCCCGCAAACCATTGAAGCCCTGTTATCCCTTTTTCGATTAAAAAACCGATAGCCCACGGAAGTGAAATTCCGGAATCAAGTTCAACACATATTCTTTCTGAATCGGATTCGTCGTAATTTAAATCTTTGAATTCTATTCCTATAAACCGACCTTTCGTTTTGTCCGAATTCCACCTGAATTTCAAATTTCTGTTATTTTCCGGCGGGTTTTTATTTACTTTTAATTTTGTATTTCCGATATTTAACTTTTTAGTATTTATTTTTATTACTAAGCCTCTTATTCCTTCATCCGATACTAATATATTCGATCCGCTTCCTATGAAAGTTATAGGAATTTCCAAATTTCTGGCTTCTTTTACTAAGTTTGTTAATTGGCGTGCAGTTTCAATGATACAAAATACGTCGGCCGGACCGCCTATGCGTAAGGTTGTGTAAATTTTTAACGGCTCGTTTTTTTTAAATGAAATTTGCGGAAATACTTTTTCTAGTTGGGGCAGTTTAGCATTCATAGCATATTGTGCACAATTATTATAGGTCTGTACTTATACTTTATCAAATATGAAAAGGAATTTAAGTAAAAGGCTATTTTAGCTTTTGAACTTCTTTGTGAAGGGTGTGTCTTCTTAGCTTTGGGTTAAACTTCTTCATTTGCAGTTTTTCTGCAGAATTAATCTTGTTCTTTTGAGTAACGTAGGTTCTCATACCGGTTTCGGTGCACTCCAGAGCAATTAATATTCTGTTTCCTTTTTTCTTTGCCATGAACGGTAGTTTAGCTTATTTCATAGTTATTATCAAGCTTTCTGTTGTTTGGTACTATGTACTTATGTTTGGTAATTATCCTGTAAATGACGATTGGATATTTGTTAGGCAGGTAGAAGCTTTTAACCAAGGTATATTCACTTTGAGCGCGGAATCAGACCCCTCCTTTGTTACTCAGGGTTTTATAGGTCTTCTGTGGGGAAAGCTATTTGGAATCGATTTCTTGAGTTTACAAATTTTGACTTTTCTAACAACATTAATAGGCGCGCTGGTTTTTGTACTTATATTAAAAAAGCTAAATGTTAAAAAGCCTATAATCGTTTTCGCCGCTTTGCTTTTATTCTTTAACCCTGTGGTTTTTGTTTCGGCTTTTACATTTATGACCGAGAATTATTATTTGGTCTTTTTTGTTAGTTCCATATATTTTTTTTTAAAGTACTTTCAAAATAACGCTGAACAAAAGAATGTTATTATAGGCTCTGCACTTTTACTATTGGCAACATTGGTACGACAAGTTGGAATACTTATAGGAATAAGTTTCATAGTTGTGTTGATTGTCGAGAGACTTAGGAAAAATGAACTTAAATTTGATAGAAGGTTTATCCTTTCCTTTACGCCGGTTATTATTTCAATAATTTTTGGATTGCTAATAAGTTTTTATTGGCCGAGATTTGGTTCAAACAGAGCCTTTATACTATCCGAGGACTTGGGTCCGCGGCTAAAGAATATGTTGTTATCTCTCCACTATTTTCCACTGTTCCTGTTCCCATTATTTGCCGGTTTAAAAGTTAAACTTTTTGAAAACAAATTTAGAGGAGTTGTCTCATTTCTTTTGTTTGCGCTTTTGGTGCGGTTTCTCTATGTTTTTGATTTTTACCCTGTCGGAAATGTTTTTTACATCGAAGAAATATATACAAAGTCTGATTTCAGATCCACATTCAGTTTATTTGATAATATATTTTTCAAATCTTTCTTTGCAGTATTAACTGCATATTGTATAACAAAATTTTTAGTATTTATGGGTTTAAAAGTAAAAGCTTTTAAATATGCTTACTGTTTTTCTGCTACTGATACGTTTCTTTTTATTTTAGGTTCATTAAATTTTCTTGTACTTATTGTTTCATCTGATTTTTATGACAGGTATTTGGTCCCTTCTTTTGTTTGCTTCTTTTTGCTATTCATCAAAAATTTTGCGAATGAAGTAAACATTGATAAAAGATCTGTTTTTTGTTTGGTTCTAATAGCTTTTATCGTTTTTACTTTACAGTGGGAGTTTTCATCAAAAAGTCGATTGATGTGGAAACAAGCCTGGGCCTTATCGGAGAAAACCGGTTTAGTAACTCAAATTTCGTTAAACGATACATATATTAATTACATTATTACGCAGAAGCAAAATGATTTTACGGGTTTAATAGAACGAACTTCTTTTGAAAAAAAATGCTTTGTTCAGGACTACTCACTGGAGTCAGAATCAAAATTGCTAATGGCGACCCAAAATCTTGAGGAATATATAGATGCTAATGTTTTAGAAAAGAAAAAACCGTATTTGGTGAATAAAAAAGAAGACCAACCTCGAGCAAAAAAACATTTGGACGCTTTAATCTTTAACCAAGAGTATTTTTCTTTTTTATTAAATACGGTTGGCAAGAGAGCTTTTGTGGCCAGCTGGTGCGTGGACAACATGTGAAAAGTATTGTTACAAAGCCTAAAAACGAGTAAAATCTGAATGCTTATGACTCAATACGATTTTAAAAAAATTGAAGAGAATTGGAAAGACAAATGGTATAAAGATAATATTTACGAGGCGGTAGATTATTCTCCGAAACCCAAAAAATATATACTGGCGGAATTACCATACCCGTCGGGTAAATTTTTGCACGTCGGGCACATGATGAGGTACACGGTTCCCGAAATTTATTCGCGATTTCTGAGAATGAACGGATATAATGTTATGTTTCCAATGGGCTGGGATTGTTTTGGTCTACCCGCAGAAACATTTGCGATCAAAGAAAAAATAACCCCTCAGGAAGCTATTGCGCAAGCTACAAGAGATTATAAGCAGGCGATGCAAAATATGGGGTATGCCGTTGATTGGAATAGAGAAATAAACACATCGGACCCGTCATATTACAAATGGACTCAATGGATGTTTATTAAATTATGGAGAAAAGGTTTGGCTGAAATAAAGGAAATGCCCGTTTGGTGGTGCAAAGAACTTGGCGTACTAGCCGACGAAGAAGTTTTGCCGTCTAAGGATGGCAAAGGAAAAATATCTGAAAGAGGAAGCTACCCGGTAGAGAGAAAAATGCATAAACAGTGGGTTTTAAAAATTACACTTTACGCCGAAAGACTTTTAAAGGACTTGGATTTGGTTGATTACAACGATTCAGTTAAACAAGGGCAAATAAATTGGATAGGTAGAAAAGAAGGAATAAATATAAATTACCAAGTTGAGGGACTGAACGAAAAAATAACCGTTTTTACAACCAGGCCGGATACTAATTTTGGAGCAACATTTATAGTTTTAGCACCTGAACATCCGCTCGCTTTAAAAGTCACAACTCCGGACAGGTTGCCGGAGGTGCAAAGATATATAGAAGAATCGCGAAGTAAAAGCGATTTGGAGCGTGCGAATACGAGAGAAAAATCCGGTGTGTTTACGGGAAGATACGCTATAAACATGTTAACCAACGAAAAAATGCCTATTTATGCAGGCGACTTTGTTTTAATTCATTTTGGAACCGGAGCGCTAGTTGGGGTTCCCGGCCACGACAAACGAGACTTTGAATTTGCGCAAGTATTCAATTTACCCGTCAAAAGAGTTGTAATCGGGTCCGACGGCGATACAGCCGCTATTACAAAAGCCGAACAAGTACAGGAAAATGAAGGAGTTATGGTTAATTCCGGATTCTTAAATGGCATGAATATTAAAGACGCAATTGAAAAAATAAAAGATTATTTGGAAGAAAAGAACTATGGAAAAAGAGCAGTTACTTTTGGGTTACGAGACCAAATATTTTCCAGACAACGCTATTGGGGGGAGCCTATTCCTTTAATATATAAACAGGACGGGACTATTGAGGCTGTTGATGAAAATGATTTGCCTGTTACTCTTCCCATAATGAAGGATTTTTTAGCGGCTTCCGACGGAACAAGCCCATTAGAAAAAAATAAAGAATGGAATAACATTGCCGATAACAATGGAGCACCGGCAAAAAGGGAAACACAAACCATGCCTACTTGGGCGGGTTCAAACTGGTATTTCATACGTTATATTGATCCCGGTAATAATAAAACATTTGCGGATTTTGAAAAAATGAAATACTGGCTTCCAGTAGATAAATATTTTGGAGATGCCGGCCATACAACTGCACATTTATTATATTCAAGATTCTGGTATAAGGTTTTATTTGACGAAGGCTATGTTCCTTATTCGGAGCCTTATCACTGGAGAATGAGCGGAGGAATGCTGTTGGGGCCGGATGGACACAAAATGTCAAAATCGAGAGGAAATGTTGTTAATCCAAAAGACGCCGTGGAAAACTACGGAGCGGATGCCACCCGAACTTATTTATCATTTATCGGTCCTTATGAGGATACTTATCCATGGAATGAAAACGGATTAATAGCTTGTTTCAGGCTCGTTAAAAATATATATGAAATGAAGGATAAAGTTAAAAATGACTCTGTGCATAACGTTGAAACTTATAAAATGCTGCACAAGTTGATCAAAAACCTAACAACAATGCTGACAAATTTCAAAGTAAACACCTCAGTCAGCGAAATAATGATATTTGTTAATTATTTGAAAAGAGTTGATTCAATATCTATAAGTGTTTGGAAGGAGTTTATTAAATGTATTGCGCCTTTAATGCCTTTTGTAGCCGAAGAATTATGGCAGGAGGTAAATGATTATAGTGAATGGAAAAAAGAAAATAGCATACATTTGCAGGAGTGGCCAAAATATGATGAATCAATAATAGAAGATAATATTGTTGTTATAGCAGTACAGATTAATGGCAAAGTGCGCGGTCAAATTGAGGTTTCCGGCGAGGATAACGAAAACAGTGTAAAGGAAAAGCTGGTAAAATTAGATAAATTAAAAAAGTATATTGAAGGCAAGGAGATTAAAAAAGTAGTTTACGTTCCTAAGAGAGTTGTTAATCTGGTTCTTTAATTATTGCTGAATTCAATTTGGAAAACTTGTTTCATAACTTCTGCTGTATTTTGGTTTTTTGCTTTAGCTTGTTTTAGTAAAATAGCAAGCTCTTCCAAAGCTACAACATTTTGAATTTCGACTTTTAAAGTTTCTTTGTTCTCCGGTTTTTCGGAAATATTCAGTGATGCGCCTTCTCCGTGGGCTCCGCTTTTGCTTTGTTCCTTTTCAGATTGTATAAGTGCATCATTTGGTGCTACTGATATCGATTCACCATGACTCATAAATAGATCATACCATCAAATCACTAAGTTTAGTAAGCCAGTTGTTAAATTTCACCAGGTGTCCTGGATACGGGCTTCCATAGGGGTTGCCCGCGTTATAAGCGGTAACTAATTGATCTACACTCAGCTCACCGTACCTTTCTACAGTCCTTTTATGATATTTCCCTATTAAATCTATGTTTGTTTCCGGATCGTACAACTCGTCGGGTTTACCGTCAAACCCCAGTCCCCTAGCTGTACCGTAAAGAATCTGTCCCAAACCGTAGCTCGCATCACTTATTTGAGGTTCTTCTCTCCTTGCGTATGTGTTGCCGTCCCGTTTTACCACGAAATT
>Ga0209323_10001715_pt1 | contig 14512 bp, 12 predicted proteins | sample Rifsed19ft2_FD_184014 | JGI IMG/M metagenome (GOLD analysis project Ga0209323, IMG submission 184014) | Soil microbial communities from Rifle, Colorado, USA - sediment 19ft 2 (version 2) | ecosystem: Environmental > Terrestrial > Deep subsurface > Rock core/Sediment | place: Rifle, Colorado...
TTTCTTACGGAGGTGATTCACATGCAGTGGGTGGTTGATCGGCTCGACGAAGGAAACCGGCTACTGCAGGCCTTACTATCTTCTCCCAAACTGGCTTTCGACGATTCCCTTCGCGAAAGATTGCCCGAGCAACACGGGATCTACGCGATCTACGATGCAGGCGTGGCCCCTAATGAGATCCTCTGGGTGGGGAGAACCGAAAAATCACGACGGGGGTTGAGAAGACGTATTTGTGAGGACCACCTCGCCGGCAATGCCTCGAGTGACCTCCCTGTTGTCTTGGTACGGAGCGGCGTTTGTTCTGACCCTAAGAAGGCAAAGTCGTGGATTCGCGGGCGCTGTGTCGTCCAGTTTGTTGTTGTGGATAGCCCCGAACTTTGCAAGTGGAGCGAGCACTTCGTGCTTGGCATCCTGCGCCCAAAGTACAACCGCTGAACGGAACGTCCATGGACGAGCTGCCGCTGGCGATACAAGAAAAGCTCCGGGCACTGCCGGGGGCCGAGAGCGGCGTGCAAGTCGTCGAGATCATCCTCGAGGACGGCCGCCTGGTGCCGGACGTGGAAGTGGTGGAGTGCACCTACGTCCGGGACGCGAGCTTCGCGGTGGACTTCGTCGCCGACGTGCGCCTGCCGGCCGCACCGCCCTCGACCCGCCGGGCGTTGATTTTTCTTCTTGTCATTGTCCTCGGCATCTTTGTGATGTTCTATCTCCTCTGGCACCTGAAACCCTAGGATTGGAACCACAGATGAACACAGATAAACACGGATAGGGGAAACACAATGAAACGAACAGCCCTGCTCCTTGCCTCCTTGCTTCTTTGCCTCTCGGCGTCGGCGCAGGAGCCGCCGAGCCGGAAGATGGACGAGCTGAACTGGCTGGAGTTCCGGGAGCTCGTGCCGGCGAAGACGAAGACGGTGATTCTCACCACGGGCACGCTGGAGCCGCACGGGGTGATCAACAACGGCGCCGACAACCTCGCCCCGGTCAAAATCGCCGAGGCCATCGCCGGCGAGGTCAACGCCCTCATCGCTCCGCACATCGCGTACGGGGTGACCGGCTCGATGGCGCCTTACCCGGGGGCGCTGCACATCCCCGCCGAGGTCTACGCGGCGTACCTCGGCGCCGTGCTCGAAGGATTGGCCAAGAACGGCTTCCGGAACATCATCATCATCAACGGCCACGGCGGCCCGCAGACGGAAGTCTTGCAGCGGGTGGCGCAGGAAGTGGCGCTCGCGCACGGGGTGAACACTTTGGTCGTCAACTGGTGGGCCGCCTGCCCGGAGGCCGCCCAAGAAGTCTTCGGCAACCCCGGCGGGCACGCGGGCGAAAACGAGACCGCCTTCATCCAAGCCATCAACCCGAAGCTGGTCAAGAAAGAGCGCCTGGCGGAAATCACTTCGACACCGAACCCCGCCCCGGGCGCCTGGGCGGCCACCCCGGCGCCGTCTTCCATCGGGCTTTACCCGAAAGGAAGCGCGCCGGCGGACTTCGACCAGAAGAAAGCCGACGAGTACTACCGCCGCGTGGTGGCGTGCGTGGCCGCGCTCGTCAAGGACACGCTGGCGAAGTGGGAAAGGGCAGGCTTCAATTGACCGCGCCCCGGTTCGCCGCTTGTCATCCCGAGCCCAGAGGGCGAGGGATCTCTTCTATGCCGCACGAAGAGATTCCTCGCTGCGCTCGGAATGACAGTCAAACCTACCGGCGGGTCTTGAGGACTGCGCCGGTCGCGAAATCCCACACGATGAGCACCTGCCCCTGGTGGTCTTCGCCCACCCCGAGCAGGAGCTTCCCGTCCGGGCTCTGGCGCACCAGGTACAGCGTGCGCACGGCCTCGGGCGGCTCGAAGACGCGCAGCGCAGCCGCGTCGCTCGTCTGATAGAGCGCGGCGATGCGGAAGGGCGCGACCAGCGCCAGCACCCCGGCGCCGTCCCGGGTGAACTCCACCCCGTAGCCGGCGCGCTTCCACTCGACCGCGCCGCGGTCATCGAGCAGGAGCACCTCCGGCTCGCCTTGCTCGGGGGTGCGCGTCGCCAGCACGAGCCGCCCGTCGGCGCTCAAGTCTTCGAGCTCCGTCGTGGTCCCGGGCTCTGCCTTCTCGTCCCGCGGCGGGGCGTAGCGGTGGACTTCTTCGCGCCGCTCGAGGTCCCAGAGGATGGCGCGGCCGTCGGCGAAGACGGTGAGCAGGCGGCGGGCGTCGGCGGAAAAGCGCAGTCGCTCGACCCCGCTCGCGGGCTCCACGTTCAAGTCCGCCCACAACTCATTGTCCTGCGTGTCCCACAGCAGGATGTGCCCGGCGGCGGTGCCGGCGGCGAGTGTGGCGCCATCGGACGACCCGTTCGGCAAGCTCAGGGTCGGTGACCAGGCGAGCGCGGTGATGTCGGCCGTCCCGAAGCTTGGGGAGGGCAACGGCGGCGACGACTCTCCTTCGAAGCCGGGATAGCGGCGCAGCTCCAGCCGGCCCCGTCCGCCCACCGCCAGGCGCGCGCCATCCGGACTGAAGGCAAAGGCCTCGACGCGGCGGTCGAGCAAGGTTTCTTCGCCCGAGTCCAAGTCGAAGCGGGCCAGCAGGCCGTTGCCGACGATGAAGATTCTGCCGTCGGGAGCCCACTCGGCCACCGCCGGGCCGCCCGCCTGCCCCGCCACAAGCGCAGCGCCCGCCGCCAGCAGCAGAACACACCCAAGCTGTACCCAACGCCTCATGGGGTCCCGCGAGTGTAACCGAAAGCAGGCCGGCGCGCAGACGCGCGAAGGAAATGCAGATCCCTCACCGCCAAGGCACGCAAGGGTTTCCCTCGACAGACTCGGGACAGGCGGGATGACAACCCTTCTTTTGTGCGTCTGTGGCGAGAAAATCAGAGCGAGGCGAGCGCGACGTCGATCTCCGGGCGCGTCCAACAGAAGAGGCGCCGAAAATCGGCCGCCGTGGCGGCAGGGTTGAGCTTGCGGTACTGGGCGGCGATGCGGTGGCGAGCTTCCTCGGGCGTGAGCTTCAGGGCCGCGCGCGCGGCGCGCGGGAAGGCCCGCGGGGTGAGTTCGTAAACGACGCTTTCCCAAGCGGCGGTTTCCGCCTTCGTGCCCCAGTGGACGATGAGCAGGCGCTGCTGGAGCTCGGCCTGCGCGCGCTTGAAGCGCTGGTTGCCGCGCTTCGCAGTCCAGCCGAGGGCGTAGCGCAGCTCGAGCGTGGCCTGGGGGCCGTGGCGGAAAAGCTCGCGGGCGACGGCGTGGGCGTCGGCCGAGAGGCGCCCCGCGCGGTAGAGCTGCTCGTACTCGTCCGGCGTGCCGGTGTTCTCCGCCCAAGGCGGACCAGCCTCGGGCTGGCCTTCCAGGCGATAGAAGCAGGGGAGAAATTTCAAAGAAATGAGCGAGGCCTTGGTGCGGAAGTATTTGCCGGAGTAGGCGAGGCGCCGCCGCGGCAGCTCGTCCTTCCAGCCCCAGAGCCGCTCGGTGTCAGCGTCCCATTCGGCAATCAAATCGAACCGGCGCGGCGAGCGGCTCTTCACCGCCGCCCACAGGCTCGGGAGGCGCAGGCGCTTGCTGGGAAATAGGAGACAAAACCCGACGCGGTCGATGTATTTCGCCGCCTGCTTGATGGTGCGAACCTTCATTGGAACCACAGATAAACACAGATGGACACAGATTTGCCACCACAGAGGCGCAGAGGTCGGAGAGACTAAAGAAGGGGGTGGTTTTTTCTATCTGTGTTTATCTGTGTTCATCTGTGGTTTCAAGTCTTTGGGTTGAAGGAGCCTTGGCGGTAGCCTTCGAGGTCCAAGGTCACGAACTTGAAGCCGAGGCCTTTGAAGATCTCGGCGAACTTGCGGGCCATTTCCGGCGTGAGCGCGCGGGGGAGTTCGTCGGGGGCGATTTCGATGCGGACCAGGGGCGCTTCGGGGGCGCCATGGTAGCGGACGCGCACCTGCTTGAAGCCCAGCGCCCGCAGGGCGGCTTCACCGCGCTCGACTTGTTTCAGTTTGTCGTCGGTCACTTCGATCCCGTGCTGGATGCGCGAAGCCAGGCAGGCCGCGGCGGGCTTGTCCCAGGTGGGCAGCCCCGCGCGGCGCGACAGCTCACGAATTTCCACTTTCGTCAGCCCGGCGTCCAAGAGCGGCGTGAGCACCCGGTGCTCGCGGGCCGCCTGCTGCCCGGGCCGGAAGTCGCCCTGGTCGTCCAGGTTCACTCCGTAGGCGACGCCCGCAAAGCCCCGCGCCTGGGCCAGCTCGCCCAGCTTTGCAAACAACTCGTCCTTGCAATGGTAGCAGCGGTCGGAGTGGTTGGCGACGTACAAGGGGTTGGCGAGCTCGTCGGTGCGGATGAACTCGTGCCAGAGGCCGAACTGCCGGACAAAGTCTTCGACGGCGTTGCGCTCGCTCGCCGGAAAGGATGCGCTCAACGCCGTGACGGCAAGGGCTCGGCGTACGAGTATTTCTTTCGCGATCCAGGCCAGGTAGGCCGAATCCGTCCCGCCCGACAACGCCACCACCAGCGACGGCAGCCGCGCCAACTCCTGCCGGAGCCGATCCTCTTTGGCGAAAACATCCGGGGCGGCAGCGGCCAGGGGATTCACGGCAAGCGATTCTAGACGATTCTCCGGCCCCGGGGCTACCCCCCACCCCCCCCCTTCAAGAGGCTGGGCGTTCATGCGTCCGGATGCATCCGGACGCATGGGAAGGGCATTCCAGGAAAGGCCGTGGTTCGTGCTTCGTGCTCCGTGGACGTCAAGATGGCGGCGTTAAGCCGCCGCTACCAACGGCAGACAAGAATGTCTGCCCCACTGAAGAAGCAGGTTCCTCCCCCTCGACTCCGCTCGGGGTCGGAATGACAGCAGGAGGGCTACCCTTCGGCTTCGCTCAGGGTGAAAGCGGACAACGCTTTCACCACTTCTTGCCCTTGGGGGGTTCGGCGACCGAGAAGGGCAGGCCGTCCGGGTCGGCATACAAGGCCAGGCGGCCGAACTCTTCCTTCTTGGGGGGATGCAAGCAGGCGACCTTGTTCGCCTGCATGTGCTTGTGGAAAGCGTCCAGGTCTTCGACCACGAACCCCAGGTGGCAGGAGCCGGCCGGGGCGGTGCCTTCGCTGGCGGGTAATGGGTTGATGGCGTCGCCCGGGTGGAGGGCGAGCGTCGAGCCGTCGTTCGAGAATTCGGTCCAGTGCGGAGTCTCGTACTTGAGCGGCAGGCCGAGGACGTCGCGGTAGAACTCAATGGAGCGCTTCATGTCGGAGACAAACACGATGGCGTAGTCGACTTTCTTCATGACGCCCTCCGCAAGAAAACCGTGCCCCGCGCTCCGGGAACCCTCCCCTAGGGTGGGGGCTATTGTACTCGGACGGGGGCGAGAGGCAAGCAGGAGAAAAACAGGTTCGCCTATTCCGTCGTAGCGGCGACGACGGCTTCGGCGTGTTCCTCTTCAATAACCGCAGCACAAGCGGCCACGCGGTCTTCTTCCTCCAGCTTGAGCAGGCGCACGCCCTGGGTGGAGCGCCCCATGGCGCGGATCTGCTTGGTGGGCACGCGGATGATCTTGCCCTGCTGGGTGACGATCATGGCGTCGGCGTCCTTGGGCACGCGCGCCACCGCCGCCACCGGGCCGTTCTTGGACGTCACCTTGATGTTGATGACGCCCTTGCCGCCGCGCGACTGCAGCCGGTACTCGGCCACTTCGACGCGCTTGCCGTAGCCGAGCTCGGTGGCGGTGAGGATGAGGTCGGGCAAAGCTTTCTTCAAAACGTCGTCCGGGACGTCGTCGAGTCCCGAGCCTTCGGGAGCCGGCTCTTTCTTCCCCGCCTTCTTGATGATGTCCCAGTCGGGGGCGATGGCGGCCATGGCGACGATGTAGTCGGGCTTGCGGCCTTTCTTCCCCTGGGTGTCGAGGTTCATGCCGCGCACGCCGTAGGCCTGGCGGCCCATGGAGCGCACGTCGGTTTCGCGGAAGAAAATGGCCAGGCCGTTGTGGCTGGCGAGGAAAATCATGTGGCGGCCGTCGGTGAGCTTGGCTTCGACCAGCTCGTCGTTCTGCTCCAGGTTGATGGCGTAGATGCCGGTCGAGCGCGGGTTGGCGAATTGGCTGAGCTCGGTCTTCTTCACCGTGCCGTTGCGGGTGGCGAAGAAGATGTAGCGGCCGGCTTCTTCGAGCGACTTCACCGCCAAGCAGGCGGCCACCTGCTCGCCCGCTTCCAGCTTCACCACCTGCGTCACCGCCTTCCCCCGCGACGCCCAGCCCGCCTCGGGGATGTCCCACACGCGCAGCCAGTAGACCTTGCCGCCGGTGGTGAACACCAGCAGGTAGCCGTGGGTGCCGGCGACGAACAGGTGCTCGACGAAGTCGTCTTCGCGCGCCTTCAGCGCCATCCGGCCCTTGCCGCCGCGCCCCTGGCCGCGGTAGGCCTCCACCGGCGTCCGCTTCAAGTAGCCGGAGTGGGTGAGGGTGACGATCACTTCCTCGTCCGGCACCAGGTCTTCCAGCTTGATCTCCTCCACCTGGCCGACAATCTGCGTGCGGCGCTCGTCGCCGAAGCGCTTCTGGACGTCGCGCAGCTCTTCGGTGATGAGGTGGCGGAGCTTGGCGTCGGAGGCGAGGATTTCTTCGAGCTCCTTGATGCGCGCCTGGATTTCCTTCAGCTCTTCGAGAATCTTCTCGCGCTCGAGCTGCGTCAGCCGGTGGAGCTGGAGGTCGAGGATGGCCTGGGCCTGGAGGTCGGTGAAGTCCCAGCGCTTCATCAGGCCGGTTTTGGCCTCGAGCGGGGACTGGGAGGCGCGGATGAGCTTGATGATGGCGTCGAGATGGTCGAGGGCCTTTTTGAACCCGAGCAGGATGTGCTCGCGCTGGCGGGCTTTGGTCAGCTCGAACTGCGTGCGCCGGCGGACCACTTCGACGCGGTGGCTGATGAAGAGCTGCAGGGCCTCGACCAGCCCCAGCTCCTTCGGCTGGCCGTTCACGATGGCCAGCAGAATCATCCCGAAGCTCACCTGCATCTGGGTGTGCTTGTAGAGGTTGTTCAGGATGATCTCCGGCTGCTCGCCGCGCTTGAGCTCGAGCACGACGCGCATGCCCTCGCGGTCGCTTTCGTCGCGGATGTCGGCGAGGCCTTCGAGCTTCTTCGTGGTCACCAGCTCGGCGATCTTTTCAATGAGCCTGGCCTTGTTCACCTGGTAGGGGATTTCGGTGATGACGATGTTCTGCTTGTCGCGCGCCGCCTCTTCGATGGCGGCCTTGGCGCGCACGTTGAACGAGCCCCGGCCGGTCTTGTAGGCCTGCTCGACGCCCTCCTTGCCGTAAAGGAAGCCGCCGGTGGGGAAGTCGGGCCCGGGGACGAACTGCATCACTTCCTTGAGCGTGGCGTTGGGCTTGCGGATCAGGAGCGCCGCGGCGTCGAGGATTTCGGTCAAATTGTGCGGCGGGATGTTGGTGGCCATGCCGACGGCGATGCCGCTGCTGCCGTTGACGAGCAGGTTCGGGAACTTCGCCGGCAGCACCAGCGGCTCTTTCGTCTGGTCGTCGAAGTTGGGCGTGAAGTCGACGGTGTCCTTGTCAATGTCGGCCAACAGCTCCATGGCGATCGCCGCCAGGCGGCACTCGGTGTAGCGGTAGGCGGCGGGCGGGTCGCCGTCCACCGAGCCGAAGTTCCCCTGGCCGTCAATCAGCGGGTAGCGCATGTTGAAGTCCTGGGCCATGCGCACCAGGGCTTCGTAGACGGGGGCGTCGCCGTGCGGGTGGAATTTCTTCAGGACTTCGCCGACCACGCCGGCGCACTTCGAGTGCTTCCGCCCTGGCACGAGGTTCATTTCGTGCATGGCGTAGAGGATGCGGCGGTGGACGGGCTTCAGGCCGTCGCGCCCGTCGGGCAGGGCGCGGCCGATGATTACGCTCATGGCGTAATCCATGTAGCTGCGCCGCATCTCGTCTTCGATGTCCACCGGGACGAACGGCGGCACCTCGGGCGGCTGCGGCGTTACTTTGTCGGTCCCCTCCGTCGGCATCTACTCGTTATTCTCCTTGTTCCCCGGTTGTCATTCCGAGCCCCGAGGCTTCGGGGCGAGGAATCTGCCTGTGCGGGCTTCCCTGCCGTCGGGTTCGAAACATTGGGGCGGGTCTCCTCAGAATGACACCGCGCTTCAAATGTCCAGGTTCTTCACGTCGAGGGCGTTTTCTTCAATGAACTTGCGGCGCACTTCGACATCCTCGCCCATCAGGGTGGTGAAGATCTCGTCGGCGGCCACAGCGTCTTCGAGCTTCACCTGCTTGAGCGTGCGGGTCTCGGCATTCATGGTGGTTTCCCAGAGCTGGTCGGGGTTCATTTCGCCCAGGCCCTTGAAGCGGGTGATGGCGAGCTGCTTCTTGCCCTGCTCGAGCAGGTGGTCGAACAGCTCGCGCGCCGTCGGCTTCTCGAGCTTGGAGCCGTTTGAGACCACGGTGAAGGGCGGCTTGTCGTGCTGGCTCAAGCGCCCGGCGAGCTCCGCCGCGCGCTTGAACTCGGGGAGCGAGGCCAGCGCCCAGTTGACCCGCGCCTCCGCGCCCACGCCGTTCAAGACCACGAGCTCGCGCAGCGAATGCTCCTCGTCGTATTCGTGCTTGGCGTCGAAGCCGAGTTTTCCCAGGCGCTTTTCGAGCTTCTCCAGCTTGGCCTTGGTGCGGAAGTCGTCCTTCTTTTCGAACTCGCCCTCGGCCAGCGCCTCGGCCAGGCGGCGGTCGCCCACGCGCCGCTCCAGCTTCTCGAGCATCTGCCCGTACTCCATCTGCTGGAGGAGGAACTTGGTGAGCTCGGCGCCCTCCAGCACGCGGCCGTTCCCGAGCTTGACCGACTGGTCTTCGACCGCGCTCGCCATCAGCTTTTTCTGGAACTCGCGCTCGTCGTAGATGTACTCCTGGCGCTTGCCCTTCTTGATGCGATAGAGCGGCGCCTGAGCGATGAAGATGTGCCCGCGCTCGATGAGCTCCTTCATCTGCCGGAAGAAAAAGGTCAGCAGCAGGGTGCGGATGTGGGAGCCGTCCACGTCGGCGTCGGTCATGAGGATGACCTTGTGGTAGCGGAGCTTGGCGGGGTCGAAGTCGTCCTTGCCGATGCCGGTGCCGAGCGCGGTGATCATGGCGCGGATTTCTTCGTGCGCGAGCATCTTGTCGTAGCGAGCCTTTTCGACGTTCAGGATCTTGCCCTTCAAGGGCAGGATGGCCTGGTAGCGGCGGTCGCGGCCCATCTTGGCGGAGCCGCCGGCCGAGGGCCCTTCGACGAGAAACAACTCGCAGCGGGCCGGGTCGCGCTCCTGGCAGTCGGCCAGCAAGCCCGGCAGCGACATCCCTTCCAGCGCCCCCTTGCGCCGCACCAGCTCGCGCGCCTTCCGGGCCGCTTCGCGCGCCCGCATGGCCTCGATGCACTTGGCGATGATTTTGCGGGCCACCGAGGGGTTCTTGTCGAAGTAGGCGGAGAGCTTTTCGTTCAGGAAGGCCTCGACCAGGCCTTTGATGTCGCTGTTGAGCTTCCCCTTGGTCTGGCCTTCGAACTGCGGCTGCGGCAGGCGCACGCTGATGACCGCGGTCAGGCCTTCGCGCACGTCGTCCTGCGACAGGCCTTCGGTCTCGCCGCCCTTGTCTTCCTTCACCAGCCCCAGCGACTTGGCGTAGCGGTTCAGGGTGCGCGTCAAGGCGGAGCGGAAGCCGGAGAGGTGCGTGCCCCCGTCCACGGTGTTGATGGTGTTGGCGAAGCAGAAGACGTTTTCCGTGTAGGCGTCGTTGTACTGGACGCCGATCTCCAGCTCCAGCGTCCCCGCCTTGCCCATGGAGCGTTCGCCCTCCATGTAGATGGGCTCTTCGTGCAGGACGGTCTTTTTCTTGTTGATCAGCCGGACGAATTCGGCGATGCCGCCCTCGTACTTGAACTCGGCTTTCTTGTTGGAGCGCTCGTCGGCGAGCGTGATCTCCAGGCCCTTGTTCAGGAAGGCCATCTCGCGCAGGCGCTGCGCCAGGGTGTCGTAGCTGAACTCGATCTTGGGGAAAATCTCCGGGTCGGGGTGGAAGGCGACCTTGGTGCCGGTCTTCTGCGTCTTGCCGGTGGGGGCGAGCTTGCCGGAGGGCTTGCCGCGCTCGTAGGACTGCTCGTAGACGCCGCCGTCGCGCCAGATCTCGAGCTCGAGCCAGTCGGAGAGCGCGTTCACCACCGAGACGCCCACGCCGTGCAGGCCGCCGCTGATTTTGTAGCTCGCGCTGTCGAATTTGCCCCCGGCGTGGAGCTTGGTCATCACCACTTCGGCGGCCGGCAGCTTGGTGGCGCGGTGGATGTCGACCGGGATGCCGCGGCCGTTGTCAATGACGGTGACGGAGTTGTCGTCGTGGACGCTGACGTCGATCTTGGTGCAGTAGCCGGCCAGGGCTTCGTCGACGGAGTTGTCGACCACTTCCCAGACCAGGTGGTGGAGGCCGGTGTCGCCGGTCGAGCCGATGTACATCGCCGGACGCTTGCGGACCGCTTCCAGGTCACCCAGGATTTGAATGCTGGTGGCGTCGTAGTGATGACCCGTAGGGGTCTTCGCCGCCGCGGCCGCTTTGGGGGGAGCCTCTTTGGCGGCGGTCTTTTTTACTTTCGCCATCAGTCAGCTACACCTCAAGCGGGTGATCGGCGCCGCGGAAGGAAATTTCCGAGGTCAAGCTCGCCTGGCGCGGGGAGGAAACCGCGCCTTCACAGCGTGGGATGCCGCCTGCGAGCAAGCCCCTCAAGCCTTCCTGTTCGGGACCCCACATCGGGGCCCTCAAACCAGCCAAAATCCTATCAGAAAATCGCCCAAAAATCGACCCCCAGAATCAAATAATGTACCTGTATTTTCAATTAGTTACAGGTGTTTTCACGCAGGTCTGCATCACCCAAAAAAAAGCAGGCATTTTGCCTGCTTTTCAACCCTCCCGGGAGCCCCTTTTTGTTGGGCGTTTGCCTGCGCTGACCGCTGTCTTTACAGCCGCATGGGCATGACGATGTAGCGGTACTTGTAGTCCTCTTCGGCGAGCGGGCGCATCTGGCCGGCCGACTGGTCGTCCTTGAATTCGAAGCTGATGGGCCCGGCAGCGGCGGCGCTGAAGAAGTCGAGCAGGTACTGGGCGTTGAAGCCGATTTGGATCGGGTCGCCGGCGAAGGCCTTGGGCGGGAGGACCAACTCCTCGCGGGCCTCGCCGTATTCGGGCGACTGCGCGGAAATCTCGACCTTCTCCGACTCGACCGCCATGCGCACGGCGTGGCTGCGCTGGTCGGCCACGAGGTCGGCGCGCTGGACGGCGGCTGCCACGAGGTCCCGGTCGAGCACCACCACGCGAGTGTTTTCCCGCGGCAGCACGGCTTCGTAGTTCGGGAACTGTCCGGTCAGCAGCCGCGAAATCAGCAGCCGCTCGCCCACCTGGAAGAAGAGGTGTGAATCGTCGCGGGCGAACTCGACCCCGGCCTTCTCGTCGGCCTCCGCCAGAAGCTTGACCAGTTCGTTCATCGCTTTCTTCGGAACCAGGACGCGCACTTCAGCCTTGAGCCCGTCGAGCCGCTGCGCGGTTTCGACGTGGGCCAGGCGGTGCCCGTCGGTCGCCACCATGGTGATGCTGTCGGGCTTGAGCAAGAGCAGCGCGCCGTTTAGGGTGTAGCGCGACTCTTCCATCGAGATGGCGAAGCCGGTCTTGGCGATTAGCGTCGAGAGCACACGCGCGGGGATGCTCACCAGCGGATGCGGGAACTCTGGCAGCACTGGGAAATTATCCTTCGCCATCCCCACCAGCTTGAAATGCGACCGCTCGCAGCGCAGCTCCAGCCAGTGGTTTTCGAGCGCTTTCAGTTTGATGTCGGCGTCGGGCAGGGTGCGCACAATCTCAAATAGCCGCCGCGCCGGCACCGTGCTGGCACCCTCTTTTTTGACCTTGGCGGCGCAGCCGGTTTTAATCCCCAGCTCGAGGTCAGTCGCCGCGATCCGCAGCGATTCGCCCCCCGCCTCGAAAAGAAGATTTGACAGAATGGGGATTGTCGTCTTCCGCTCCACCACCCCTTGCGTCAGTTGCAGCTCGCGCAGGAGGTCGAACTTTTTCACCGTTAGTTCCATGGTTGCCCTCGAAGAAAGTCTTTAGAGAAAATAATATAAATATAGATCACCGCCGTAGTAGGGCGGTGAAAAGTGAGGAAAAGGAGAGTTGATAGAGGTAAGAGTATAAGTTGGGCGGTGGGAAAAATGGTGGATGCGGTGGTGGAACCTGTGGATGGCCGGGGCGGCGGCAAAATCCTTCCACCGTGCCCACAGGACGCCCACCGCGGATGCACAGCAATTCCCACTGTGTTAATTAAGCGCATCAGTCAGTTTGCTTAGGCGCTGCGCCAGCTCCTTATCGGTCTTCCGCAGCCGCTCGATTTTGCTGACGGAGTGAAGCACGGTAGTGTGGTGCTTGCCGCCGAAAGCGCGGCCGATTTCCGGCAGCGATGCCCCCGTCAGCTGCTTGGCCAGGAACATGGCCACCTGGCGCGGGTAGGCGATGGCTTTGGCGTTGGAGCGCACCTTCAGGTCCTGCGGGCGCAGGTTGAAACTGTCGGCCACGCGCCGCTGGATAGCCTCGATGGAGACGCGCTTCTCCTGCTGCGCCAGGATGTTTTTCAGCACTCCTTCGGCCAGCTGCAGCGAGATGGGCTCGCCGATGAGCGAACTGTAGGCCTGCAGGCGCGTCAGCGCCCCCTCCAGCTCGCGGATGTTGGAGCGGATGCCGCGGGCGATGAACTCGGCCACATCGGCGGGCAGCGCGGCGTTTTCCTTCTCCGCTTTCTTCATCAGGATGGCGATCTTGGTTTCGAGGTCAGGCGGCTGGATGTCGGCGATCAGCCCCCACTCGAAGCGCGAACGCAGGCGCTCCTCCAGCGTGGGGATCTCTTTCGGCGGCGCGTCGGAGCTGATGACGATCTGCTTCTGGGCGTCGTAGAGAGCGTTGAAAGTGTGGAAGAACTCCTCCTGGGTGCGCTCTTTGCCGGCTAGGAACTGGATGTCGTCGAGCAGGAGCACGTCCACGGTGCGGTACTTGTCGCGGAAGCTGACCACGCGCTCGAAGCGCAGGGATTGGATGACCTCGTTGGTGAATTTTTCGGCGCTCAGGTAGCTGACGCGCAGGGCGCGGTTGCGGGCGCGCACCTGCTGGCCGACGGCCTGCATCAGGTGAGTCTTCCCCAGGCCCACCCCGCCGTATAGGAACAGCGGGTTGTAGGCCTTGGAGGGCTGCTCGGCCACGGCTAGGGCGGCGGCGTGGGCGAACTGGTTTGAGGAGCCCACCACGAAGGAGTCGAAGGTGTAGCGCGGGTTGAGCTGGTAGTCGGTCGAGTCAAAGTCGAGCCGGGGCTGCGTGGCCGGGGCGGCGCCGTCGGAGGAGCGCCGCGCCTGCCCGTCCCGCAGGCGGGCGGGGCGGCCGGCGGCCTCGGGTTCAGGAATGAATTCCACCCGGTACTGCTTCAGGTCGAGCGCCGCCTGGGCTTCGGCCACCAGCCGCTCGCCGTCGGTCGCCAGCCACTTCTGGAAGACGAGGTTGGGGACCCGCACGGCTAAAATTTCCCCCTTGACAGCCTCCAGGCGCGTGGGCTTGAACCAGGTGGCGAACGTCTGCGGGTTGAGCCGCTGTTGCAAGTAGGCGAGGATTTTCTCCCAGGCGTTCATGCGTTCAACCGGAGGAGGCCCCCGGTCTCCCACAGGGATTTGCACAGAGATTTCCACAGCGGTGGAAGAGTGAGCGGCTTGATTCTCCAGCCGCTCCCAACTCTTTCCTCACGCTGCACAGTGCACGCTGCCGTTGGCGGTGTGAAAAACTTCCAGGCCCCGACGATAGAAACCAAGAAAGGGAATCCGCGCTTGGACTTTTCTCCCCCAGACGCCGCGGACTATATCACAACTCCCAAAAGTTTTCCACGCGCGCTCCGGTCGCGCCCGGGAGAAAAATTTCCCCCGCGGCGCGAAGCTTCGGGACGCTTCCGGCTTGCGCGCCGCCGGCAGGCTTGACGCTGCCGGCGAAGCTCTCTTATACTGCGCTTTCGATTCCTCCCGAGGCTTCGGGAAGGCGCCGGGTCGCGCCACGGTTTTCGGGGAGTCATGCCCAAACGCACCTATCAGCCCAATGTCCGCCATCGCCTCAAGACGCACGGCTTCCGTGCCCGCATGAAGACGGCGGGCGGGCGCCGGGTGCTGGCCGCGCGGCGCCGCAAGGGACGCTATCGTCTGGCCGTCGGCTCCTCCCGGTAGAGAGGAGAGGGCCGACGTGAACCCGTCCCGAGGCTTCGGGATGTCGCCGGCTTCTTCCCGGTCCGGCCCGGGCCGCTTCGCCCGGCTGCGCACGCGCGACTTCGACCGGATTCACCGTCACCCGGCCCGGCGCGAGCGCTCCCCGCGCTTCCAGGTGCTGGCGCGGCCGAACGGGCTCGAACGGACGCGCTGGGGGATCTCGGTCAAGACGCGGCTGGGCAACGCCGTGGTGCGCAACCGGGTCAAGCGCCGCCTGCGCGAGATGCTGCGGGCGGCCGCGCTGCCGGCCGGCTG
>Ga0209323_10001718_pt1 | contig 14491 bp, 15 predicted proteins | sample Rifsed19ft2_FD_184014 | JGI IMG/M metagenome (GOLD analysis project Ga0209323, IMG submission 184014) | Soil microbial communities from Rifle, Colorado, USA - sediment 19ft 2 (version 2) | ecosystem: Environmental > Terrestrial > Deep subsurface > Rock core/Sediment | place: Rifle, Colorado...
TTCAAATAATTTACAGCAATGTGAGTTTTCTCTGAAAGAGAATTTCCTGCGTAAACTATTGCTGCTCCCCTGTTCTTCATCAAATCATCAATAATATATTTCAAAGTTTTTAAGGACAGGGAATATTTTTTTGCAAATGAAGAAAGCTTGTAGTTTCCGGCAACATCTACATTTATTTTCCTACCTACTTCATTCAACAGGCTCATTACAAATTCAAATTGTGCATCGGGTCTTAATCTAAGCCTGTAATCTGCATTCATCCCGGTAAGGGACATATTCCCTTCAACTGCATACAAGCGATTAAATTTATCAACCTTATTAACATCTCTGCCATTTGAAAAAAGTCTTGCATTTTCAATATGATTTCCTTCAGAGCCAAGAAAATCACTTTCCAGAGAAAGAATAACTTTAGCCTTGTCCCAGCTTATTAAAGGAAACTGGCTGCTGTCGTAACATTTTTTCCAGGCTGAATTTTTAACCTCTTCGCTGAAAAGCTCGTAGGAATATATTCGTGTATTAGGATATTTCTTTCTAAAATCTTCAAGTACACTAAGCGCTGTTGGTGAGTTAATGGTATGAGCTATAATTGCAATTCCTTTGCCGTTACTTTTCAGCAAAGCATTTCTTATTTCGGAATCGACATATTTCCAGGATATTTTTTCAAAATTTCCATTTCTTGCTTTTTTTAACGGTGAAGTTAATCTCTCCGGATCATACAAACCGAGAATACTTGCCTGGCACTTAGCACAAATTTTCCCTTGTGACACAGGGTTATCCGGGTTGCCATCGACCTTTACCGGGCGCCCTTCTCTTGTCTTAATTAAAATTCCACATCTGCACTTACAGCAGTTAGAAAAAGAAGCATAATAATTTGCTTTGCCGGGAATTATTTCTTCAGGTTTTTTGGTATAAGGAATAATTTCTCCCTTATCCCTGTAATCTGCACAACCTGCACCGGCTAACGCTGCTGAAGCTCCGAGTAAAGCAAGAAACTTTCTTCTTGATAAATGAGAAAGTTTTGAAAGCTCAAACTCATCCGTTACACCATCTTTAAATTCGTGGTGAGACGCTTCTATAAATTCATTACTGTTATGAAGTTCTTTAAAGCTTTTCCAGTAAGTCGGTTCGACCTTCTCAGGCACCAAATTATTTTTTAAGCTTTCTTTTACTTCAGACATTCTTCTTTCCATTCTTCTTTCTTACAACAGCATTAGGATTAATCTTAACTTCTACTTCCTTATTCTTTAAAAAATCTTTACCAAAAATTTTGAACGGAAAAGAATTAAATAAGAGAAATCCTACAAAACCTTTGGAGATATTATTAAAAAACTTCTTTCTAACTATTTTGTTCTGTTTACTTTCCATTCGGATTTACCTGTGACAAGCCCAGCAATATTCGGGACCATTATTAATATTTTTAAGCTCGGGAAGCTTTTCATGCGCATTTCTATGGCAATCGAGACAGGATGCCATTGTAAATGAATTCATCTGTCCGACAACTTCCATTTGCCTTACATCGCCATGGCAATGAACACAATCAATTCCTTTGTTAACATGAACACTGTGATTAAAATATGCGAAGTCAGGTACCTTATGAATTCTTTTCCACGGGATAGCTTTCCCTTCATTATAATATTTTGTCAGCTTCACTATTTCAGGTCGGTCTTTACGTGCGATTGTATGGCAATTCATACAGGTTGCAACCGGCGGAATAGTTGCGTGACGCGATTTCTCAACAGCCGAATGACAATACTGGCAATCTATCTGCATGTCGCCAGCATGAAGTTTGTGTGAAAAATTAATCGGCTGTGCAGGGGAATAGCCAACACCATCCCTTTCTGCTCTCGAAGCAAAATAAGTTACCGCAAAGGAGGCAATAGCTACAAAGAGAGTAACGGGTAGACGGATTCTGAGTATATGATCCAGTAAAGACTTATTCATATAGCTTATAACTGTGCCATCCTTTTAACAATATATAGAATTTCTGAACACTTCGAAATCAAAATGTTGCTAACAGAGATGATTAACTTTATTGAATTTCTTATGCGGTTCTACACCCGCAAGGTACTTAAATAATGACGGCAAAAATTACAAAATATTGTGGATAAAAGACAAATTCACCTGGAAAAATTTTTGTTTAATATTTAAACAATTATTGAACAACTTTTCATCTCCCATTTCCCCCTTGCTCTTTGCCCTCTGCCTTCTCTCATCATCCCATAATCCCAAAGTCTCATAGTCTCACTCTCCCCTCTTCCATCTACCATCATCCATTTTCCATCTAACATCTTCCATTTTCCATTTACATTGATTAATCTCCTCAAATTTTAATATTTTTAAGAAGAGATTTTTAAGTCATTTATTCCTGAACAAATTAAAAGGGGAAACGAATGCAAGTCTCTCATAAAGGAGACTCAGTTAAAATGATTGACCACACGGGGAAAGTTTTCGCAATACGTCTTTCATTTGCAGCCGGCATTGTAATGCTTTTAATTAAATGGTATGCCTACAGTATTACAGGCTCCTCGGCAATTCTTTCAGATGCAATCGAATCAGTTGTACATATAGTAGGAGTTGCGTTTGCAGTCTACAGTTTATGGTTGAGTCTTAAACCTGCCGATGTAAGCCATCTTTACGGACATGAAAAGATCAGCTATTTTTCAGCAGGTGTTGAGGGAGGACTTATTGTTCTGGCTGGTGCTTATATAATCTTTGTATCTGTAAAAAGATTAATATTTGGAATAGAACTGACAAACCTCGACCAGGGAACATATTTTACAATCGGTGCGGCTGTAATCAATTTGTTTTTAGGCTCGTATCTTGTCTGGAAAGGGAAAAGATCAAATTCATTAATCCTTATAGCAAATGGAAAACATGTTCTTACCGATTCCTGGACAAGCTTTGGCGTGGTTGCAGGTTTGTGCTTAACATTGCTTACAGGCTGGCTTCCTTTCGATCCGATAGTTGCGATTATTGCTGCAGCAAATATTTTATGGACAGGGGGAAAACTGATAAGACAATCTGCTGCCGGTTTAATGGATGAAGCCAGTTCCGATGTTGGAAATACGCTCCGGAAGGTTTTAGATGCAGAAACAGAAAAACGCGGTTTAGGTTATCATCAATTACGGTACCGTGAAAGCGGAAATTCATTATGGATAGAATTTCATTTGCTGTTTCCGAAAGGAACGCTCCTTGATGACGCACATCTGACGGCAACTGAAATAGAACATTTAATTAAGAATACATTTAATAAAGATGTAAATATTGTAACTCATCTCGAGTCATCATATAAGCACGATGAAATACATAAGGAAGAATTGCATTGAGAATATTAAAAAGGTAATAATTGAAATAAACATTCTCGAGGTTGCCACGAACCACTTAGTCTGAGACCATCCATCTTATGTTATCCATCCTACATTAATTCATTTCCCTTCTTGCTAAAATCCGGGAGATTGTATACGTTTATTAAAACCTTTTCGCAGCTTAAAATGGGAGGGAACAATGAAGAAAAATTTTAATCCTGTAATTCCTGTTGAAGATGATGGATTAGAAATACCTGAGGTTGGCATTTGGTCAATAGAAAAATATCAATTGGTGGGTGGATATTGTGATATTTTTACAAAAGGAATGAGGAGTAAATGGAATAATCTAGTATATCTTGATTTATTTGCTGGTGCTGGCTTTGCTAAGATTAGAGAGAACAAAGATATTATAAAATCTTCCGCTTTAATTTCGCTTTCTATACCGACTAAATTTGATAAATATATTTTTTGCGAGGAAAATAATGATTTATTTCTTGCTCTTAGTGAGCGAGTGGCTAGAGAATTTAAAAATATAGACGTTGAGATTTTTGAAGGTGATTGTAACACGAGAATAGATGATATAAAAAAATCAAGCCCTGCATATTCAAAAGAGAATACTGTTTTAACTTTCTGCTTTATAGATCCATTTAATTTAAACTTGAATTTTACAACAGTTCAAACACTTGCTAATGAATTAGTTGATTTTCTTGTACTTCAGGCTCTACATATGGATGCTAATAGAAACTTTAAACTCTACCTCAATGAAAACAATGAAACGATTAGTAATTATTTAGGAAGTACAAACTGGAGAGATGAATGGGAAAAATCTAAATTATTACCGAAAGAATTTGTAAAGTTTTTAGCAAATCAATATGATGCTAAAATGAAAGAATTAGGTTATCTTACTGCAGTCAGACATCAAATCAGGTATCCAGACAAGAATGTTCCGCTCTATTATCTTACTTTCTATTCGAAACATGAGCGTGGAATAGATTTTTTTAAGAAAGTTAATGACTACGCAACAAACCAATTAGGATTTGGAATTTAAGCATGGCACAAACAAAAATTGAATGGACTGAATTAACATGGAACCCAACTACCGGGTGTAATAAGGTTTCCCAGGGCTGTAAGTTTTGTTATGCGGAAGTTATGGCAAGACGATTAAAAGCTATGGGGTCAGAGAAATATAAAAATGGATTTAAGTTAACACTCCACGAAGACGCTTTGAAAATTCCATACTCATGGAAATCTCCAAAAATTGTTTTTGTCAATTCAATGAGCGATTTATTCCATAAAGATATTCCTATAGCATTCATACAAAGAGTTTTTAACATAATGAATGATAATCCCCAGCATGTTTTTCAAATATTAACTAAACGAGCCGACATTCTCCTGGAATATCATAAATATTTAAACTGGACACATAATATCTGGATGGGTGTTTCAATTGAAAATGAAAAGGAACTGTGGAGAGTTGACCTACTTAGAAGAACTAATGCGAAAACAAAATTCCTCTCGTGTGAACCTTTGCTTGGACCTTTAGCGAATTTAAAGCTTAACAAAATTGACTGGGTAATCGTTGGGGGTGAAAGCGGAAGAAGACCGCGACCGATGAAGGAAGAATGGGTCTTTGAAATATTTGAAAAGTGTGAGAAAGCAAACGTGAAATTCTTCTTCAAGCAGTGGGGCGGTACAAACAAAAAGAAAACAGGCAGACTGCTTAATGGCAAAATTTATGATGAAATGCCGGAAGTTGAGATAACATTTTAATTATCTTTCATCTAAAGAAATTATAGGAGAATAAAATGGCAACTCTAGAACAAGAGAAACAATTAAGAGAAAAAGTTAATAGCTATCTCGATCAATTCTTATTATATACGCCGGAATCATTGATTAGAAGAGAAGAATTAGGAATAGGATTAAATTTTGAGGAGGCTCTTCCTTTTCTAGTTAGAACATATAAACTCTTTCGTGATATTAAAAACTCTAATTTAGATGGAATTTCTTATGAAGCACTTAATCAAATTAACAGCGAAGTTACAACGGCTTTAACTGATTTCAAAAATATCAAAGAATTTTCGATTGATAAATATCCTCAGAATGCAAAACAAACAAGAGATCAATTCATTGGTTCAGTTAGAGATAGATATGATACTCACTACAAGGTATTGACACCACATATAGCTTATTCGATACGAAAAGGAACTGATTTTGAGGCTCTTGAATTACAAGCTAGGGGAACTCTTACAGAACTAATTAAGACTAAGAATGATATAATTACTGAGCAAGAAAAAGCAAAAAAAGATTCAGACTCGATTCTTGAATCAATGAGGAAAGCAGCAATTGAAGCTGGAGTCTCACAGCATGCTTTTTATTTTAAGGAGGAAGCTGACCAGCATAATACTAATGCAGGTAAGTGGTTAAAAGCTACTTACATTTCTGCTGGCTTAGCAATTCTTTTTGGTATAGTGAGTATTATATTTTATTTCACTCAGCTTAAGGATCTAACGGTACCACAGACAATTCAATTAGCATTAACTAAAATTCTGATTTTTTCAGTTCTTTATTATGCCACAATTTGGTGCGGGAAAAATTATAGAGCACATTTACATAATTATATCTCAAATAAACATCGGCAAAATAGCCTCAGTACGTTCCAAGCATTCGTAAAGGCGACAGATGATCCTGCAACTAGAAATGCTGTGTTATTACGTGCTACGGAAGCAATTTTTAATGGGGGTCAAAGTGGTTTTGTTACTGGTGAACAGGAATCTTCCGGTTCACCTCAAATATTAGAAATTATTAAAAGTGGTTTGAATAGTGCTCCAAATAAGTAATAAAATGCTTCCTCCCAACTGTCTTGAGTTAAACTTGGTAAAGTTTGTTAAAGAATTAATTATGGATATAAAGTGTCCGAAGAAAATCAAATTCAGTATTTGTGTCAAAAAAGCCCATTAAGGAAACTTGCCAAATGCTCAACCTTAACATGCAGGTTATTTTTTCTCAAGCCATATTCTAATTGTGCTATGCAGCCGGGGTTTGAAGTGATGACTTTATCTGCCCCTGTTTCCTTTATGTTCTTAATTTTTCTATCAAGAATTTTCATCGAGTCATCAAACCTTGTAACATTATAAATTCCCGCACTACCACAGCACCAGGTTGCTTCGTTCAACTCAGTATAACCAATTCCCAGTATTGAGTTAATTATTTTTCTCGGCTGAGAAAATACTTTTTGGGAATGAACAAGATGGCAGGCATCGTGATAAGTTACTTTTTCATTTTTGTTTGTAAGCTTTAACGGAATAATATCTGAGAAAAACTCACTCAAGTCTTTTACCCTATCACTAAAACTTTCTGCGATATCTTTTAGCTCTTCATCGTCTTTGAATATATGTTTATACTCTTTCATAAAAGCGCCGCAACCGGCTGAGTTTGAAACGAGATACTCGTAATTATGTTTACCAAAAGCTCTCAAATTCTTTTTAGCCAGTTTTTTTGCAGTTTCAGGATCACCGTTATGTGCGTGCAAAGAGCCGCAGCAAACCTGGTCTTTGGGAGTAAATACCTTGCAGCCGTTTTTTGAAAGAAGATCCACGGTGTCTTTATTGATATCTGCAAACATAACATTCATAAGACATCCGTAAAGAAATGCCGTATCTATTTTTTTCTCTCCAACTGGCTCCGTAATTTCATTGATTACTGAGTCGCTAAATTTTTTAGAAACCTTCGGAGAAAGAGAATCGAGTTCCGCAAGTTTGCCCGACAAAATTTTTAGATTCACAAGCTTTTTAAGAAACAGCGGAAGAAAAGATTGCTGATAATAATATAAAAGTCTCGAGGCGATTTTCAGATTTTGGGGGATTGCTACAAAATATTTAAGTATAATTTTCTTTATCAGTCTTGCAAAAAAAGGGTTGTAAGATGAGTTATCAATCTCTGCTCTTGCAGCTTCTACCATTACACCATATTTGACTCCTGCAGGACAAGCCGTTTCACAAGCCTGGCAATCGAGACAAAAAATCATTTCATCTGCAAAAATATTACTTAAAGGCATCACACCTTCAGCAACGGACTTTATCAGTTTAATTCTCCCCCTCGGTGAGGATCGCTCAAGCTTTGTTAATTCGTAAGTGGGACAAACCGCAAGACACATTCCGCAGTGGATGCATTGAGAAAGAATGTCATCGTCAGGTAAAACACCGAGAAGATTGTCGTTTATTTTTGCCATCTACTAGTTAAACTATAACTTAACTTGTCATTCAGTGGTCATTTGCTTCGCTGTCATTAGGCTTCGCCGTCATTTATTGTAATATTATGATTAACAACAACTGAATGACTATTGACTGACTACCGAATGACAATAAATGACTTTATTTACTTCCTACTAACGAATACTCTTCGCATCTAGGTGATATCGAAAAGATTTTCCCCGGGTTTATAACATTATTCGGATCAATAGCACACTTTATTTTTTTCATCATTTCAACAGCCGGAATTCCGGTTGCCTGTTCAAGAAAATGTTTTTTTGCCAGTCCTGTCCCGTGCTCGCCGGTTATAGTTCCTCCGAGTTTTATCGCCTCATTAAAAATAAAATCGAAAGCATTATGAGCGCGGGTAATCTCACTCTGGTCTCTCTCGTCCGTTAAGCAGGTTGGATGAAGATTACCGTCTCCTGCATGACCAAAATTTCCAAATACAACATCAAATCTTTTTGCTGCCTCGGTTACTTTCTCGATCATAACAGGCAATTCACTCCTTGGAACTGTAGCATCTTCCAGGATTGTAGTGGGTCTTTTCCTGGCTAATGCACTGAATGCACTTCTTCTTGCTGCTTTTAAAGTTAAAGATTCTTCTTCGTTTACGGCTTCTTTCACAAACGAAGCATTATTCTTTTTCAAAATATCCATAATAGTATTTGCATCTTCTCTAACTTCACTTCCCCGCCCGTCAACTTCAATTAACAAGATTGCTTCGCTGTTTCTCGGAAGCCCTATTTTGGTATAATCTTCAACACAATTTATTGTTGTGTTGTCAAGGAATTCCATCATACTCGGAACGATATGAGAAGAAATAATTTTTGAAACGGATTTTGCAGAATCTATAAGCTTATCAAAGTATGCAAGTATTGTTATTGATTGCTGCGGCTTTGGAATCAGCTTTAATAAAATTTTTGTAATTATGCCGAGTGTTCCCTCACTTCCCACAATGAAATCCCTGAGATTATATCCCGCAACGTCTTTCATGTTTTTACCGCCGGTTTTTAACAACTCTCCGTTCGGTAAAATCATTTCTGTTCCGAGTACATAATTTTTTGTAACGCCGTATTTCAATCCACGTAAGCCGCCGGCGTTGTTTGCAACATTTCCACCGATTGTACAAACATTCAAACTTCCCGGGTCAGGAGGATAAAACAATCCAAACTTCTCAACCTCTTTTTGAAGAACTCCGGTCACAACTCCCGGCTGGACCGTTGCAGTTAAGTTTTGAGTGTCAATCTCAAGAATATTATTCCACTTTGTCATAACAAGTACAATACTGTTCTCAACCGGAACAGCGCCGCCACTTAATCCGGTTCCCGCACCTCTCGGAACTATATTAAACCTTTCCTCGTTAGCTAATTTTACTATTTGAGAGATTTGTTCTTCGTTCTCAGGAAAGACTACTGCTTCGGGAAGGTGTTGAAAGATGGGAGTTCCGTCAAAAGAATAACAAAGCTTATCTTCTTGTGAATCGAAATAGTTATTCGTTCCGACAACATTTCTGATTTTCTCTTTTAGAACAGGATCCATGGAAGATTTCAAATTTTCAAACTACAATACTTAAATATAATCAGTAAGCGAAGGTAAACAAAAAGGAAGATGATGACAGCTCATTTCATCATCTTCCAGGAACAAAATTTCAGGGATACTATTTGATATTCAGAAGTTTATTATAAACGGTTTGATCCGATACTAAATTGTAAGCAGTCCGGAACTGGGTATCATATTTAAGAAGTTCTTCAACTCTCCCTTCCGCACCAAAATACCGGGAAGCCAGCTCACCCTTTATCTCGGTTAGAATTTCATCTTTATAAAGCGTAAGCTCACTATTATCGATTTCTTCAAAATACTTTTTAACATTTTGCAAATCGGCAATAACTTTTTCGTTCAGCTTTTTCTTATTTGCATCCGCTATCAATTCATCAAGTTGTTTTTCAGATTCAGATTTATAAACGAAATTATTTTCTTTAAGATACTTTGTAAACTCGTTGGTTAGTTTTTCATTATTGATAGAAGAAAATTTTTCGTCGATGTTACGGTAATAGTAATAGTCTGCAAACTTAAAGAACAGACCTTTTGCCAGAAGCCCGGCTGTTAAATCGCCTTCAATTTCAAATTCGACTGTAGTATCAGGAGTTATACCACCTGCACCATAAACAATACGATCATTATCCGTCGAATAAGACGTGGCTATCATGGAATCAACATTAATTATTATATCACTTTCCTTCGAATAATCTATTTTCTGAATACATCTTCCGCTCGGCGTGTAATATTTTGCTGTTGTAATTTTAATCGAGGTGTTATAATTCAAAGGCGTTATAGTTTGCACAAGACCCTTTCCGTAAGATTTGGTTCCAAGAATTACACCCCTGTCGTGATCCTGTATAGCACCTGCAACAATTTCAGAAGCAGATGCAGAACCGCCGTTTATTAGAACAACCAGCTTCGCATTCCCGATCATCGGTTCCTGAACAGCATGATATTCTTTTATAGATATCTCATCTCTTCCCTTCGTGGTTACAATCAGTTCACCTTTTTCAAGGAATTTATCAATTATATCAACGGCAACATCAAGCAGACCACCCGGGTTTCCCCTCAAATCAAGGATTAACGATTTAATTTCTTTCTCCGCTTTAAGCTCTTTCAGGGCTTTTTTTACTTCATCACTTGCCGACCGGCTAAAGCTCGTTAATTTCATATAAACGTTATTACTTCTCTCCGGGTAGAATCCATAATATATGAGATTCTTTACTATCACTTCTTCTCTTATAAGATTAAAAATAAGAGTGTCTTTATCACCATTTCTTAATACTTTAAGTTCAACTTCTGTTCCCGGTTTTCCTTTAACCAGCGAAGAAATATCCTCCATATTTGCCGGAGTAATCTTAATGCTTCCGGCTTCCAATAAAATATCGCCGATTCTTATTCCCTGCCTTTGGGCAGAATAACCGTCAAGAACTTCAACTACAGTAACATTATCTCCCCTGATACCGATAGATATTCCAACACCGCCATACTTACCGTTTGTAATAAGTTCTATATCTTCTTTTTTATTCTCGTCTACAAAAATTGTGTAGGGATCAAGGGAGTTCAACATTCCTTTGATACCTTCCCGCATAAATTTTTCAGGGTCAATATCATCAACGTAGTTCAGAGATATTTCTTTATAAACTGATCCAAAGAGATCAATATTTTTCGAAATTTCGAAATATAAATCCCCCTTTCCCGGGAAGAAACCCGAAAACAAAAACAACAGAATTATAGAAAAAAGATATTTGAAATATCTTCGTGATTTCATACATACTCCTTTTTTTCCAATAATACTATTTCGCTTACAACCTTATTATGTACTTCCAGCGCGCTTAATGTTCCATCTATTATTTTAAATCTTTTCTCACTCTCTGCAAGTTTTAAATAACCTTCCCGTACGCGCTTATAAAAAGATGAATCCGAGACTTCAATCCTGTCCAAATCCATATTTTGTTTTAGATTTTTCCTTTTATCAGCAACTTCAACAGGGATATCTATAATAAATGTTAAATCCGGTATTGTAGCTCCGATAGCAAGGTTATTAATGTGCTTAACTGTTTCAAGGTCAATTCCTCTGCCAAAACCCTGGTAAGCTGTTGTCGAATCATGAAACCTGTCCGAAATTACATAGATTCCTCTTTCCAAACAGGGTCTGATTTTTTCCCTTACTAATTGTGCCCTACTTGCAGAAAAAAGAAAAATCTCTGCTTCCATAAACATGTGGTAATGTTTTTTGTCAAGTAGAATCTCCCGGACCTTTTCGGAAATTTCCGTTCCGCCCGGCTCCCTGATTATCTCGACCTGTTTATTTTTTTCAAGCAGGTATTTCTTCAGAAGTTCTACCTGTGTGGACTTACCGCAAAAATCAATTCCTTCAAAACTAATGAACATGCAAATTGTCTTTAATTATATTTTTTTATGATGTATCTCAATCTTTCAGGCTTAATGTACATCATCGAGGTATTCTTAGGAATCTCAACGAGAGGAACAACACTACCGAGTGTATCCAGCACAACATCCCTGTAATAAACATAAGCCTTGAACTTGTCCTTGTTCAGTTTTCCAAGGATATTTACTCCTCCGCGTACGCCGATGCTAATCCTGTTTGGTAACAGAACTACTTCTCTGTCGTTTGGAAGGTCGAGAACTGAAACAGGAAGATTATCAAAGTTTTTATCAACAATTTTCTGAACATCAAGATACATTGTTACTAAATTCTGATCGTATGACATTCCTCTGATATTCTTCAGGCTAACATGATCAACAATTTTAGAATCAAGATTTGACAATATTTTCTTTTCCGTATGAAGCAACGTTAAACTTTTCAAATAGCTAACGGGACCAACAACGTATGTTGATTCGGGGTATATCTGAATATCATCGGCTAATCCATAACCCGGCTTAAAATCCATAGTGAGATCCGCATCAATTTTAACTTTTTTCCGTCCAACCTTTTCAACCCGAATTGATAATGTATCGGGGTTTAAATCAATTACCTCCATATCGGATGCAAGCCACTGGTTATCTGATAATGAATTATAAAGATTAATATATTTTCTCCCCGTGTCTCCTCCTGCCGATACAAAATATTCCGATTCGGACCCAAGGCTCAGAGATAATAATTTCCATCCTGTACCTTTTATTTTTGCGGATATTTTTTCAGGGGTTTTTGAGCCGGATGTATAACCTTCACGGAAGTTAACGATTTTAACAGGTAGATTTACTGTTATATAATAATCTTTAGAAAGTGAAATAGAACCCCACAGTATGATAGAAAAGAGCACCGAAATAATAATTATATGGATATTTTTCTTCACTGTGCAAATATAATTTAATTTGAAAACAAAAAAACTCCACTATAAGTGGAGTCAAAAAAAATCGTTCTGTGTTTATATTTTATTTTGAAACCAGTTTCTTAAAATAATCAAGCAGCTCTTTTCTGTTTGCCCTTGAAATTTCCCTTCCCTGGATAGGAAAACCCTCCGTGCTTCTGGCAAATCTTCTCAGCTGATGCACATTTAATATTTCAACTTGTTCCATCTTAATTTTTTCTTTCTTCGGGGCAGATGCCTTTGGTCGTTCTTTTTCTTTCTTTTCAGTTCCTGCTTCAATTCCTAGTGCTTCTTGTCTTAATCTTGATATTGTATCACTGGTTTCAACTGAAGGTTTTACTTCTTCTCTTATCTCTTCTTTTACACTTTTGCTGCTTTCTTTCTTCTCTCTTTTTATTTCTTTTTGAGGAAATGATTTTACAACAGGAGCTACTGATTCTCCTTTTTTCTCAGGAATTACCTTTTCAGCTTTTCGTGGTTTTTCTTCAGAACTATCTTTTATTTCAGGAAGAAGTGTGACCATCTGGTTGTCGGGCTGCGGAATTATATGAGTAGAAACCAGTACACCGACTCTCTTTGCTGCAGCAGAGCCAGCATCAACTGCAGATCTTACTGCTGCAGTTTCACCTACAATCTTTATTGTTATTAACGCAGGGTCTGTTCTTTCCTTGCCGACAAGGGTTACATTTGCCGCTTTTACCATTGCATCGGCAGCTTCAATAGCGGCAACAAGACCCCGGGTTTCAACTAACCCAAGTGCCTTTGGCATAAACTATTTTCTCTTTGGAAGTAAAGCTTCAACTTCGGAATGAGGACGAGGAATTACATGAACTGAAACCAGTTCTCCTACTCTCTGAGCAGCTGCGCCTCCTGCATCAGTAGCAGCTTTAACTGCTCCCACATCGCCTCTCACCATAACTGTTACATATCCTCCGCCAATAGTTTCCTTACCTAACAATTCTACTTTTGCAGCTTTCACCATGGCGTCGGCTGCTTCAATAGCACCGACAAGACCTTTTGTTTCTATCATCCCGAGTGCGTCAAGTGACATAAAGTGCTCCCAATGATATTATTTGTTACTGCAAAATATACTGTACATTTTTAATAGTCAATCGGTTTTATAATAAATGTAGCAAGAAAATTTTAGAAGGTTCTTTCACCTGTAATGCTGTCAAGGTACTCTTGCAATATAATTGAAGCGGCATGCATGTCCAGAAGTCCTTTATCTTTTCTCTTAGATTTTTTCGGTACAGCTTGTATTATTCTTTCATTTGCTATTGCAGAAGTGAATGCTTCATCCCACAAAATTACTTCAAGGTTAAATCTTTTTTCAATCCGACTTTTTAATAATAAAATTTGTGATCTGACATTTGCCGTGCTCGAGTTGTCCGAATCCGGTAACCCGATTAATATTTTAGATATTCCCTGTTGTTGAATGATTACACTCAGGTCGCTTAAAAAATTATTATTATTAGGAAGAGTTTTAAATGGGTAAGCAAATGTTTTAAGCGGGTCACTCAATGCGAGACCTATTCTTTTCTCGCCATAATCTACAGATAATATTCTCGTTTCCAGTTAGTTATCCTAAATTTATTTAATCTTACGAACCATCAAATCTTTCAACAGAATAAACGCCCCTTATTTTCTTTAATCTCTCAACAATTTTAGAAAGATGCCCGATATCATGAACATAAACCGTAACACTCCCTTCAAAAGCAGAATCACCGGTACTAATATTTATTGATTTAATATTCGTATTTTGATAGGAAACAATGGAGTGAGATATTTCATTAAGAATACCCGGCGAATCTTCTCCCATAACCGTAAGTCCGGCTACAAAAAGGGAACCTTCAGTTTCAGGCCATTGTACAGGTAAAAGTTTACTCGTATCCATTTCAGACAAACGGAGCAAATTACTGCAGGTTTTGCGATGAATTTTTACACCTTCTCCAACCGTAATATAACCGATAATCGGATCCCCCGGAATAGGATTACAACATTTTGCATAGGAATATAATATGTTTGAGTCAATTCCTTCAACTAAAACTCCGCCAGCATTGCT
>Ga0209323_10001722_pt1 | contig 14477 bp, 23 predicted proteins | sample Rifsed19ft2_FD_184014 | JGI IMG/M metagenome (GOLD analysis project Ga0209323, IMG submission 184014) | Soil microbial communities from Rifle, Colorado, USA - sediment 19ft 2 (version 2) | ecosystem: Environmental > Terrestrial > Deep subsurface > Rock core/Sediment | place: Rifle, Colorado...
TCAGGTCTAGCCACTTTAGGTATTTTTTGCTTCTGCGCCATTTCGTGCTCAAGTTTGCTTCGCCTAGACACAAAGGCAATTTCCACAGTGACATTAAAACGTATCGCAAAAGGGCTAATGTTTTTTTATGGTTCACCTCTTTTGGAGTTTTGTGCTCGGTGCAGACTATAGCCCCCTTTTATATAGGACTGAACTTTTGGGTAGGCTCCTATCGTTTTCTCTAGCCCCTTTCCCTCTACGTTTTTTGGTTGATAAAACAGCCATTACGGGTAGACCCTCTATAGGTTTCTGCATTGTATTTCTATTAGGCTCCAAATATGCGGTGCTGGTGATGTTGGCTTTCTTGGTGTGTGCGAGGAGGCTATCCCCTCCCTTATATATAGATTGAACTTTTGGTCTGTTTCCGTGATTGCTACGCGCTTCCAGCATGGTTTGTGCCTACGCAGGCTCGTAGACTGCCAAACGCTACTTAAACCTCAACTGAATTCATAAATTCAGAAACAAATTCACAAATTTCGTGCGATTCTTAGGTGGTGAACTGGTTAGGTAATTATTCTTATTTTGAGGAGTATGGGAGTGCTGCTTTGATGTCTTCTTCTTTGAGCTGTGGGTATTCTTTGAGTATTTGTTTTGTGGTCATGCCGTTGGCTAGGAGTTCAATGATTAGGTGCACTGGTACGCGTGTTCCTTTTATGACTGGTTTTCCAACGAGAATGTCAGGGTCGATGACTATCCTGTCTAGCAATTCTTCCATGCTGATTCACCAAGGCCGTAGTGATTATAATGTTACGCGGTTATTTTCTGATTATACCCAGTTATATTCGTCAATGAGTTTAGTAATTGTTTTATTTTTGTACTTACTTTCAAGTTCTTTCTCAATCGTATCTAATGTTTTTCCAGTTGCTTTTTTGTGTTCATTTAATGCTTCTAAGACTGCTTTTTGTGTTTCCTTCAAGAATTCCAGATATCCTTCGGCTGTGCAATCCACACGGTGATTTATTCTATGATAGTGTTCTTCGATAGCATTGTCCCACATAACGAAAATCTTTGGATTAAGCAAATGCAATATTTTGGAAAGTGTTGTTGGGCTTCCAATATATGGAATAGCATCTAATTCACCATATATTGTTTTGATAGAATCAGAAATCTCTTTGTCATCGAATTTTACAGTGAGAAAATTCTCGCCTCTAAGTAACCCAAACTCCTTTTCCAAGTTACGTAATTTCTCACCAAGCATCTTCCACTTGAGTCCTGTTCTGCCCACAACTCGGTTCATCATACCCCAACCGATAAGAAAAGGTTTGATTATTCGTTGAATGTGCTTGACATCATCAATCGTGCCTATGTCTCTCTGCACTCCTTTTAGCCTTTCTATAGCTCCAGAATAGACTAATTCAATTAGTTCATATTCTTCTTCAAAATGGTTTATTTTGTCAACAAGTTCGTTATAATGCATAAGGCAGGTATCATTTTAATCAGTATTTAGCTTTTACTGTGCTTTTTCGGTCTTCAACTAACGGGTTTCTTCGATATTCTGTGGCAAACAGAATTCTCTTGATGAACGCTAATTCAAAATGCATGCGAAACTAAACCCAATTCTTAGGCTTTCTTCTTTGCTGCTTTTTCTACTCTTTCGATAAAGCCTTTATCTTTGCTTGTTCTCTTGATTCTTTCGGCTGCTTCTGGAGTCATTTTTGTCTTTTTTGGCAATCTCTCACCTCAATGTATAGGTTAGCCATTAGTCCTAAAAACTTTGCCAAAACGTACTCAGCACAAGCCTATGCTCGTAGTATTAACCGGAAGTTTACATGAACCCAAGTCAACCGAAGGCTTTACAGAACCCTAAACCATTCTCTTTATGAGTTCGTTGATTTTTTCGCCTCGGTAGCCTGCTTCGCCGCCTGCCCTGTAGCTTTTTTTGGTTTTGCCCTTGAAGCCTTTAGATGGAGGGTGCAACTTGAAAACGGGCTGCATGTCTGGCAGTTTCCGATGCTCCGCTTTGCAGCTTGCCACAGCGTCCGCCAACTCGTCTAAAGACTTGTAGCCGATTTTCTGAGCGTACTCATCCGTCAACTTCTTGCCGCCAGCAAGCCTTCCACGCTTCTGCAGCAGCAACGCCACGGTTTCTTTTGACGCCTCGCCCCAAGTAACGTAAGCCTGCGCCCGCTTCAGCATACCCATAAACGCTGGACGATTATCAACCAGCACCGCATGGTTAGTCCTACCTAAACGAAGCATATCCAACGTTTCCCTAGCCTCACGCTGAGCGCTAATTGACCCACGAACCCTCACAACAGCAACACACTTGCGCTCCTCAACTTTCCCACTCAACTACCTCACCCAATCCGCCTGAGTAATAAGATTATACGTCTTCTTCAACGCATCAAAAACCGCAAAAGCAAAAGAAGGCACAGTCCTTGTTGCGCCATAGCTCCTCATCCACAAATCCTTCACACCCGCCAAACCCAAAATCACCTTCGCAACTTCACTCGCCACAAGCCCCAAACCCCTCGGCCCCGGAACAATAACCACCTTCACACCGCCGCACTTACCCTCAACTTGAAATGGCACTGAATGAGGCTTTCCGCAACCGCACTCCCAGCTGCCGCACCCGCGCTTAACAGGAACAATGTTTAAACGCGCCGCCACCGCAGCTTTCTCTATCGCCGTCCGGACTTGACTTGCCTTCCCAGCACCCAAACCAATGTAGCCGTCCCTGTTCCCCACAGCGACAATAGCCTTAAACCTTGACTTCTCACCCGCATCCGTCTGCTTCTGAACCAAATTAACGTTAATAACCTCCTCCTGAAGGTCTGGAATCAACGCATCAACAATCTGAGACTCAGAAATCTTCAAACCACTCAAGAAAACCTCGTCAATAGACGTTACCTTGCCCTCTTGAATCATCTTACCCAAGCGAGTCTTAGGAACCCACGTCTCTAAATTTGCAGTTTCCCTTTCCCTTCCCTTGGACATCATGCTTTCTTATCACCCTTCTTAAACGAACCAACAACATCAGCCTTGACTTTCGCAAAATGTTCAGGAAGCTTTTCTGGAGAGAGCTTCTGCCCCAAATATTTCGAGAACTTGACGGAATAACCTTCAGAACCAGCTCCCAAACTCTTCCCGTAGTTAGCGACATGTTCCCCTTTTGTCCTTTCCTTAACTATTTTCTCTTCGCCGTGAGGAACAGCTATACCAGCGTCCAAAACCCCGCTTAACGCGGCAAAAACCTTTGAACCTTTTGAGGGCGAAATCAAGCCTACATCCAGAATAGCCTCACTTACTCCTTTAGCTTTGGCTTTCAACCCGCAAAGAAGCCCAGTAAGGTAAGCAGCTGGAACATTACCAGTCGGAGCTTTCCACCCGTACTTCTTCTTCAACTCCCTGCTGTGCGCCGCAGCCAAAACCTCGTCGCCATACGGTTTGGCAACAACTATTTGAGCAGTAACGTTCTTGAGCGAGCTGCGAGTTACAAGCCGCGGTTTTCCAGAAAGAACCAAAGCCTTCCGCGCCTGATAATCAGTCTTTCCTTCTCTTCTGCGGCGCGGTGGAACCCGATAACGAGAATCTTTTGCCATCAACGTTTCCTCCAAAGATCATGCGCCTTCAAATAACGCTCCAAGTCGGCAATCGACTCAAATCTTCCGCTGCCAGCCATCCTGTACAATTGAGTGTAGGTGGTTTCTGTGATAACTCTGCTTGCTTTCAACTCGCGGAGCCTTTTCCTCAAGGATCGGATTTTGATCATCCATGCTTCTTTCCTGGAAATTTTCGCGTACCCACTTCCGCCGTGGCTGCCTGGACCTTTACGCCTTCCCTTTCGTTTCTTGCTCTGAACCGCTTTTGCGCGAGCGCGGCTTACGCCTTTTTCGGGTAAAGATTTGATGACTTTTTCATGAATTAGCTTTCTAATTTCCTCTCGGGTTATGGCTCCTTCAGCATCGTCCACTCGTTCAGGGTTAATCCACACTCGATTTTGCCCAACTTTCAGTATTTGCGCTGCCAGACGCCTTTGACTAGTGAGATTGGTCATTGTTTTTCAGCTCCTTCCTTCGTTTTGGCTGCTTTCTCGGATTTCTTCGGCTTCTCCGCTTTTTTCACTGGCAACTCCTTCGCTTCTTGCACAACTTTCTTTCTGCCAATAAGTTTGCGTTTGGGTTTCTTCGCTTTTCCCGTTGGTTTCTTCTGCTTCTCTGTGGGCTTTTTCTCGGTTTCCTCTGGTTTCTCTTCTTTTTCTTCGACTGGTTCCTTGACCACTTTGACGTTTAAGATGACTACTTTTCTTTTTCTAGCTTCAGCTATGATTTGCGCCCGCTTTTTCTTGCCAACCGTGTGGGCGATTCGGGCAGCTTGGGTTTTCGGATCAACGCCAGATATTTCTTTCACGTTATGCACTAAAACTTCCCTGTATCCAGATGGATGAAGTCCTCTGGCAATTTTTGGTCCTTTGTAGCCGACGCTGACCGTGGGCGGCCACCCCTTGATTTTCCGCCTCATCTTGTGATCTAAACCGCGAGGCCTACGCCAGCTTTCACTTAACTTTGCATACCGCCAGCTTTCAGACCTGACAAAGGCTGGTTTCTTCTTTTTGGCGCGTTTTCTCGCTTTTAGTGCTTTTCGCGAGAGGGATGCTTTTCTTTCTGCCATTTACTCCATTCCCTCGTTTCGCTCGTACACGTATATGCCGTCCAAGAAAACGCGTGGGTCCTTCCTCTTCACTTTCGTGGCTTGTTCGATGTTTGCGGCAGTTTGACTTACGTCCTCCAAGTTTAAGCCTTGAACAATTATGTCTTCGCTTTGGACTTTAACCTGAACGTCACCGACTATCTTTGCCTTTCGTGCTCTCCTTTCGCCAGTGAAGTTCTCAATCAAAACTGTTTTGCCTTGAACCTTGACTGAAATCGGAAAGTGAGAGAACACGATTTTGAGCTTGTACGAAAAGCCTTTTTGGACGCCAAGAATCATGTTTTGAATGTGAGAGTATATTGTGCCTACGAGAGCGGTTTCTTTTTTGCGGGGCCATTCAGCCCGAACGCGAACTGTTTGTCCGTTAGCGTCAATTGATATTGAAACAGAAGAAAAGTCGCGTGCCAAAGTGCCTTTTTCGCCTTTAACTGTGACTTTTTTGCCTGCAAGACTCACCGCTACACCATCGGGAACTTGAATAATTCTTGAGATTTCTGGGAGTCGCATCAAAAACACCTTGCTAATAGACGAAGGCTAACAGTCTGCCTCCGAGGTTTTTTTCTTCAGCTTCCCTGTGGGCTATCACGCCTTGCGAGGTTGAAACTACCATTATTCCCACGTCTCTTGAAGGCAGGAATTTCTTCTCCCAATCTTCGAACTCGTCAACTCTGACGGCGAAGCGGGGTTTGACAGCGCCGCACTTGTTTATTCTCCCCAAAAGTTGAACTTTGAACTTTCCAGCGCGGCCATCATCAATAAACTCGAACTCTCCGATGTAACCGTTCAACTGCATTATCCTTAATACTCTGCCTAAAAGTTTAGAGGCGGGGCTAATGATGCATTCGCGCTTGTTGCGCATCTCGTTGTTTATGATGGTTATCAAGCCATTCGCCAGCGTGTCCATCTTGCCACCTCGTTACTCATATTTTTTAAACCCAAGTTTCACTGCTGCCTCTCTAAAACAATGCCTACACAAATATAAATTGTAACGTCGGATAATGGGCCCGTAAGAACCGCATCTAGCGCAAGGCCTTGCTCCTTTGCCGTACTTTCTTTCTTTCTTCAACTTCTGTTTAGCCATGCATCCTTCTCCTGTCTTATACGATTTCAACTCCTAAAGTTTGCTTGGCAAAAACAACTGCCTCTTCGGGAGTTAAAACATGTTTGGAACCGACCTGCGCCTTTCTTTTTCTTCGGTTTTTCACTCGGTATCCAGGGCGGCTCATGGAGACACAGACGTCCATGCCGAAGATGCCCACATCAGGGTCGTACTTTACACCCGCTATTTCAATATGTTCCTTTATGCCGAAAGCGAAATTACCTTGTTTGTCAAAAGACGAGCGAGAGATTTTATTATCAATAACGGGCAGAACTTTCTTCAGAAAATCAATTGCCCTCTGTTTTCTCAGCGTCACAACACACGCTATTGGCTCGCCCTGCCTTATCCCAAAGTCTCTTATGGTTTTCTTGGCTTTTTTCTTAACGGGCGTCTGATTTGTCAACTCCTTCAACACTTTAGAAGCTTTCTCCAGCGGTTCGCCAGATTTTCCAACGTTAAGGTTGACGACGACCTTCTCGATTCTGGGTTTGAGCATGGGTTGCTCTTCCCACTTCTTAAGCATCGCATCCTCAGACAACGGAAGTCGCCTCCGGTAAGGATATGAGTGGTTGAGCCCCGCCTATTGAAAAAACGAAGTCTAGAATTGTTTGATAGCGATTGCCCTTTTCGTCTTCGATTACTACGAGGGCGTTTCTACGTTTCTTTGCTTCGGCTTTTTCAATTTCGACTATTCTGCCCTGTTTTCCAATGTTCTTTCCACCCGTTATAACGGCGAAATTGCCTTCCTTGGTTTTTAGGTGGTCAAGCACTTGTTTTTCGGGAAGACTCAGCTTCAATATGTCAAAGGTTTCATAGGTGATTTCTTTTGGGTTTTTGGGGTCCGCCACTTTTGCGAGTATGTTCGAGCCGTCATGGAGAGCAATTTGCACGCACCCGTTCTTGACTGTGGTTTTGTCTTCCACCCTGCACAGTTTAAAGCTTGTTTCTTCTTTACTGATTGGATTGAGAAATAGACCTTTATGGAAAGGCATTATCCTGAAGAACTTGTTCAAATCAGGTATTGAAATGACGTCCATCAAGCCAACAGGGAAATCATCTTTCCGCCTGACTTTTCCATCAACGAAAACTTTGCCCTGCGAAATTATCATCTTGGCCTCTTTCCTAGTTTTGGCTACTCCGAGAATGTCGCGAAGAACCAGCGCAAGAGGTAAACAATTTTCAAGGGAGTGAGGCCCCGGTGAAGGTTTCACCACCCACGAAAATTCTTTCCTGTGAATAGGCCAGAACCTCGGCGCAGGTTTACGCTTTAGCCTTCCTGTTTTTCCTTTCTTGCCCAAACTTATGTTCCTCCTTCTTTTTCTGAGGCGGTTTTACGCTTGGCGCGTGTTTTCTTTGCTGCTTTCGGCTTCTCTTCCTTTTTGGCTGGTTTTTCTTCTTCCGTTGGTTTCGCCTCTTTTTTCTTTTTCGCAGCGGGTTTTTTCTGCACCCTTTTCTTTGTAACTTTTGGCTTCTTCTCTGCAGTTTTCTCCTGCACTTCAATTTTCTCCTCAACGGGTTTTTCTTCTTTCACTTCCGCAGCCTTTGCCGGAGGTTTCTTCGCAACTTTTTCAACTTTCTCTTCTTTTTTAGGCAGTTCCTTCTTTCTTTCAACGATTCCTTTTCGCCATTTGTCGTCAAGATTCAGTTTTCTTATCATAACCTTCGATGGATGCACTGAAACAAATACGGCTGTTCCGTCAACCTTCTCGCGTGTTAAGCCTTCAACGTAGATTCTGTAGTTTTTTAGGTCCACTCGTGAGATTTTTCCTTCGAATCCTTTATGGTCGCCGCGCATTATGCGGATGCTGTCGCCTTTTCTGACTGGGAGAGTCTTAGCGCCTTTTGAAGCAAGTTCAGGTGAAAGAGGCGCTGCCATAAGTTTATGGCGCAGATGAGCAGGCGCATTATAAAGCAGTTTTCGCTGTTTTCCCGGTTTCTTTATCCGCTTTGTTGCTTGCATGTGCTTCCACCTATATTATTATACTCGAGGCGCTTGCTATTCGTGGCCATCTTTCAGCAGCTTCTCTGGCTACTGGCCCGCGGATTTCTGAGCCTTTCATTTCGCCCTCAGGAGTTATTATCACCGCTGCATTATCTTCGAATTGAATCCAGACGCCGTCAATTCTTCTGTAAGCCTTCCTCTGTCTTACAATAACCGCTTGGAAAATCTTCTTCTTCATGTCGGGTGTTCCTTGCCTGACAGAAACAGTCACCTTATCGCCCACCGTGGCGGACGGATAACGCCTCAATCGACCCTTATAGCCCATAGCTTGGATCAAGCGCAACCGTCGCGCTCCAGTGTTATCAGTGCACCTCAGAGCCGAGCCGGCCAAAAGACCCCTCGAAATTTTCTGCCCGTGCGCAAGCATCCCCTTTGCGACTAGCGCCCTGTGCTTTGCCTTCGCCGCCATCTCACTTCGCCTCCAGTTTCTCCACAACAACGAAGGAGACTGTCTTGCTGAGGGGGCGACATTCAGCTATTCTCACTCGTTCGCCTTCCTTTGCATCTATGCACGGCGGATTGTGCGACGGAATGTGACTACGTCTTCGCTCATACCTCACAAATTTAGGTGAGAATTGAAGGTATTCGCGTTCCACAACAACAGTCTTATCCATCTTCGCAGTGGCGACGACGCCGTCTAATATGCGCCCTCTTACCGGGAGCGTGCCATGGAATGGACAATTCCTGTCGTCACAAGATTTTCTAGGTTTCTTAAAAGTTAGAGACATCACCATAGCCTCTTTACGCTTTTTTTGAGGCGGTCTTCAGGTCTTCCCACGAGAAGTTTGCCGTCGATTTCGACAATCGTTCCGTCGGAAAACTTGAAGTGAAAAACAGCTGAGTCTTTTATTACGCTTTTCGCCTTTCCTGCGTGCAGAATCGTAAAAGTGTTTTTTGTTTCGTTAATTACTTCGCCGGAGATTCCAGCATAATCTGCGTGTCGGCTTTTGGTGATTTTTCCTTCAGCTCCGATGAATTCGCCGCGTATGATGTCTGGGGTTACCTTCATTTCTTCTTTTTCTCCTTTGTTTTCGGTGCTTTCTTCGCTGCCTTTGCTTCTGTCTTTCTAAGTTTCAGTTTATGTTCATTCTCTATTGTCAGTATTTGAGCGATAGTCTTGCGCAGTTCACTTATTCTGGCGGGATTCTCCACGGCGCCGCCTGCGCTGACCATGGTTTTCAGTCTGGATAGTTCTGTCCTTAATTCAGAAAGCTTCTTAGTTCGTTCTTCAGAAGATATGCCTCTAATTTCTTTAAGTCTCATTATGGGCATTTACTGGGTTGCCTCCTCACTTTTGCCCGTTTCTTCAGCTTTTTCTTCAGGTACCTTTTCTGTTTTTTCTTCAGGTGTCGGCGGTTCCGCAATAACTATTTGGATTTTGTCTGGAAACTGAGCGTCTGGAGGCATCAGCTTGACTCTCACCCCAATAATGCCGGGTTTAAGCTGAACGTGAGCCACAGCTTTTCGCGTATACTTCAATGCTGGTTCGCCGCATCTTGGTAAGTAGCCTGCTCGGAACTTTTCGAACCTTGCTCTTTCGGTTCGCAACTTGCCGCTTATTACGATCTCCGCGCCTAAAGCCCCTGCATCCATAACTTGGTTCAAAGCCCAAAAACCAGCGCGCCTGAAATGAACGCCTCTTTGCAGGGCTGAAGCGACACGAGACGCAACCACAAAAGCGTTCAATTCAGGGACTTCGATTTCAGAAACAGAAATCTGCGGATTTGAAACTTTAAAGTTCGCTTCTAAAACGGTGGCAAGATCCTTTATTGTTTCTCCGCCACGCCCTATGACTAAGCCAGGGCGCATGGCATAAATTACCACGTGAGTTCCCAGCGGCGTTTTTGAAAGGTTAACCCCGCCGTAGCCAGCGCGTTCAAGTTTTTTCTGCAAAAACTCGTCGATTTCCGCCTTTTTCATGGATTCGGTTATGAACCGCTTAACAATGGACATTAAAGCTTTTCTCCTTGTCCGGGTTTTTCGGCTAAAACAATCTCGATATGCGTTAGGGTGTTGTATTTTGGTGAAGCTCTGCCGTGGGCTCTCGGTGTGAATCGTTTAATTTTCATTCCTGGGTAGGCAGCAGCGTGAAATATGCGGAGTCTGTCTACGTCTAAGCCTTTGTTTTCAGCGTTTGCTTCTGCTCCTTCAATTACGTTCAGTACTTTCTCAGCTGCTTTTATTGGGTATCTTCCCGCATAACTTTTTTCGAGCCCGTGGCGGTGACCAGCCTTCTTCTTGAATCTTTTGAATGGAACTGGTTTCTTTTTGTCCATAACGTCTCTTAGGTAAGCTTTCGCGTTGGTAAGCATCATGCCTTTGATTGTTCTGCACACTTCTCGGGCGTGTTTATGGGATACTCTAATTTCTCGACCGCTTGCTTTCGCTGTCTTTTCAGGGTCCAGTTCTTCAGCTATTATGGAGTATCCCCATTTTGGCACTACTTTTCTCTCCGAGTTTGCAATTCAACAGCGTAATGGCGATTTATATGGCTTTCCGTATCACTACTAGTTTTTAAAACAAGTGAGCTGGGTTAATTCCCTTTTTTTGGGGACGAATTCGAGCGGTGAGGTGTACAGTTTGTGGAGTGTGGTTGTGCTTTTATAGTTTTTCCAAAATCACGGTGGCTTTGCAGATTTGTTGCGGTTAGTTGCGGACTGTTGTGCGATTTTTCGTCTATCTCCCCTCTATATATAGGCAGAACTAGCTACTATACTCTCAATTTTAAAGAAGGGAACATAGGGAGAACTGGGTGTTCAGTTGTGAATGGCGTGGATTGAATTCTTTATCGTGGAAGAAAGGTGAGACTTTCAATTCTTTGGAATCATGATATATGGAGGGCAAAACATGTGTAAGGGCAACAGTAATATTCTAAGTGGGGGATAGTATTTTGTCGCTGGTTCAAATGCCCGTAGACGCGAGTCATCTCAAGCAGAGGATAACTGAAGTTTCAGATGCTAAGGCAGAGTTGAAGAGGTTGACTTTTGAGCCCTACGCTGAGCTAAGCTTGGATGAGAAATATGCAGTTAGGTACCACGTCATAGTTCTCGCGGAGGCTTTGGGAAGCATGTGTCTGCATATAGCTAGAGAAGACCTTAAACAAGAGCCCTTATCGTACTCGGAGTGTTTTAGGCTTCTGGATGAAGAAGGCATATGTGACTGCGCCAAAGATTTAACCGCCATAGTGCGGCTTAGGAACTTGCTGACTCACCGTTACTGGGCAATAGATGACGAGCAGGTCTACAATTCAGTTAAGAATAATTTCAAAAGTGTTGACAAGTTCGTAGAGAGGGTGAAAGAAAAATATGCAGTCGACTTATGACAGGATTCAATACTTTAAGATTGGACGAAAACAAAAAGCCAGCATAATCGCCAAACTCAGGGCGTTGCTTGCCAAGGACGAAAGAGTGAAGCTTGTCATACTCTTTGGCAGCTTAACGCGGCAGGGCAGCGTAAGAGACATAGATGTCGCCATTTGCGCAGAACCAGAACTCGCTTTCAAAGACTTTTTGGACTTAAACGTGCAGATAGAACTGGAACTTGGAATACCTGTAGACTTGGTGGAAATAGCAAAAGTTCCCGCCTCTCTCAAAGAGAACATACTCAGAAACGGTACCCTAATAAAAGGAACAAAAACGCAACAACGCCAATTACCAAACGAAACGTAATGATGCACCAGTTGTTTACCAAGTGTACCAAAGCAGTTGGCAAATCTCTTTGATTGTGTGCGATGTGTTTATGTTCCACTTTTAATGTTACCTATTGCAGTTGAAACGCGAGATTGAGCTAATATGAAGGAAAAGAACGGTTATATTACCATGCTGCATGGCGCTGGCGGCACCGTCATGCACGACTTGGTTAAAAACCACATCGTGAAGCATTTTGGAGGTTCAAGCAACGCTGAGGTTCCGCTTGAGGCTTTAGATGACGCGGCTGTTGTGAATGGTGTGGTTTTTAAAAGTGATTCTCACGCGGTTAAACCCATATTTTTTCCAGGCGGAGACATCGGACGCCTGGCTATTTCTGGAACAGTCAACGACATCGCGGTTTTAGGCGCTGAACCATACGCTTTAGCATGCGGCTTCATTTTGGAAGAGGGCTTAGCGCTTTCTGACTTCGAGAGAATCTTAGCCAGTATGCAACGGACATGCGCTGAGGCAGGCGTGGGCATAGTCACAGGCGACACGAAGGTTGTGGAAAAAGGCAGCCTAGGCGGCTGCGTCATAAACGTGTCGGGAATCGGCAGAAGAACAGCAGCGCTAGAAAACAACCTGAAAGTTGTCAGGCGGTACAAAAGCGATTTTGCGACGCGCTGGGTTCTTGACTCTAACTTGAGCGTTGGTGACAAGATAATACTGTCTGGAACCATAGGCGACCACGGCTTGGCAGTGCTCTCAGCCCAGCAAGGGCTAACGTTCGGAAGCGAAATAAAGTCAGACGTTAAACCCCTAAACCGCATGATTCAACGCATGCTCGGCGAAGTTGGCGGAGTAGTAGCCATGAAAGACCCCACCAGAGGCGGCTTAGCCGACGCCCTGAACGAGTTCAGCGAAAAATCGAAAGTGGGTATATTAATTCAAGAGGACAAAGTTCCAATTAGGAATGATGTGCGGGCTGCGTGTGAAATGTTAGGCTTGGACCCGCTGGAAATTGGAAACGAAGGAAAAATAATCATAGGCACAGTAGCAGCGAAGGCGGAACAAGTTCTGAAGTTCTTGAAAGAAATGAACGAGGGCAAAAACGCAGAGATTATCGGCGAAGCAACAAAGGAATTCAACGGTGTGGCTATGCAGACAGCTGTTGGAGGCAAGCGGATAATCGCCAGACCTGTAGGCGACCCAGTTCCAAGAATCTGCTAGCTGCTAACTGTTTTTGCCCAGACTCTGCAGGTACCTTCCATGCTGACCATGCAAGCGCCCACGGGATTCTGCGGAGTGCAAGCATTCATAAATAACGGGCATTCACTAGGCTTGATCTTGCCGATAACCACCAAGTGGCATCTGCAACCTGGCTGCAAGTCTATTCCTTCTTCAACTTTAACGTTATATTTCAGTTCGGCATTATAAGCGGCGTATTGTTTCTTGAGCGTAAGCTTAGAAGAGGGAATAGTGCCTAGCCCTCGCCACTTGCCATCTTTAACATCAAAAACCTCTTGAATGAGCCTCTGCGCTTTGGCATTGCCTTCCCAGCGCACAGCACGGGTGTACTCATTTTCTAGTCTGGGCTTATTCTCGCTTAATTGTCTGATTATCATGTAAACGGCGAAAAGCACATCCAGCGGTTCAAAGCCAGCCACGACTGTTGGCATACCATACTTTCGCGGGAAAACCTCGTAAGGTCTAAGCCCTATTATGGTGCTGACGTGGCCTGGCGCGATGAACCCGTTTAGGTTAAGGTCTTCCATGTTCGCGAGCAATTCCATGGCTGGCGGAATCACACGATGCGAGACCAAAAAGCTCAGGTTTATAGGCGGTTTCTGTGAGATTTCAACGGCTGTGGAAGGCGCCGTCGTTTCAAAACCCACCGCGAAAAAGACGAACTCTTTGTTCGCTTCGTTTTCAGCCATTTTGACAGCATCACTTACGCTATAAACGATTCGGATGTCGGCGCCTTTGGCTTTGGCGTCCAAAAGCGACATGCGCGAGCCTGGAACGCGGAGAACATCGCCAAAACACGTAATCGACATTCCCTTCATTGCTAATTCAACGGCTTCATCGACTTCTGAAGCAGGCACTATGCAAACGGGACAGCCTGGTCCAGCGATTACCTCAACGTTTGAAGGCAAAAGACTACGCAAGCCATAATGCGTGATGGTCCACTCGTGGGTGCCGCAGATGTGGCAGATTTTGACGATTTCATCCTTCGGCGCTATTTCTCGAATTTTCTGCGCTATGCTCTTTGCTAGTTCCGGGTCCCTGAACCTGAGTTTTTCAGTCATTCCATGTCCGCTCGCCTTATTCTTTTTCAGCCGCGAGAATCTCATTCCATAAGCTTATGGTTTCTAAAGCGTCTTTCTCGTCTACTATTTGAATTGCGTAGCCCGCGTGCACCAAAACATAATCGCCCACTTTGGCCTCTACAAGCGTCACATTAACCTCTCTGAGAACGCCTTCTCCGAAGTCCACTTGGGCTTTGTCGCCGTTGACGCGCGTGACGCGCGCTGGAATCGCCAAACACATACCGTATCGATGTAAACCGAGGAATAAACAGCGATAAAATGGTTATGGTCTAAAATTGCCAGAATCCACCTACAACAGCTTGACCAAAAGAAATCCCGCCGTCACCCGCAGGAACCGCCTCATGAACCAGAAAACGCAAACCAGCAGCCTCAACCGTCTCCCGCATAAGCGATGCCAGTATCTCGTTGCAGGCGGCGCCGCCCGAAAAACCGACAGTTTTGACGCCGTTTTCCCGCGCCTTCTCTATGGCTAGCGAAGCCAAGCCCCTGGCTAAGTAGGCGTGCGCGGAATAAGCCAAGTCCGCCTTTGCCGCTTTGTCGCGGTTTTCAAAGATAGCAGAAAGCAGCTGCGTCGTGTCTAACGTGTCTCTGTTTATTATGGGCTTCATTTTCAGCGTGTCTTTGCCTTTCATGGCGGCGGATTCGAGTTTCATGGCTGGTTCGCCCTCGTAAGTGCGCTCGTGGCATAAGCCTAGCACGGCGGCAACTGCGTCTAAGACTCTGCCGCA
>Ga0209323_10001724_pt1 | contig 14472 bp, 11 predicted proteins | sample Rifsed19ft2_FD_184014 | JGI IMG/M metagenome (GOLD analysis project Ga0209323, IMG submission 184014) | Soil microbial communities from Rifle, Colorado, USA - sediment 19ft 2 (version 2) | ecosystem: Environmental > Terrestrial > Deep subsurface > Rock core/Sediment | place: Rifle, Colorado...
GAGCCGATCGACGACCTCGTCCCTGCACGCGTGGCGGCCGAGATCGAGCGTCGCCGGCTGTACCGGCCGTGACAGGGGCTACACTGCGGCCGGATCCCGAACGGACGACTGACCACCTGACTCCCCTCGAAACCGCCCGCCGCATCGCCGCTCTCGCGCAGGAGAAGCTGGCGCAGGACGTCGTCATCCTCGACATGCGGCCGGTCTGCGACTACACCGACTTCTTCATCCTCGCCACCGGCGCCAACCCGCGGCAGACGAAAGCGGTCGTCGACGAGGTCTACTCGGTGCTGAAGAAGGAGTCGCGCCTGACGCCGCGGGCAACCGCCGGCGAGCGCGAGGCGACCTGGATCATCGCCGACTACCTCGACGTCGTCCTGCACGTCTTCACGGCGGAGACGCGGGCGTACTACCGGCTCGAGGACCTGTGGGCCGACGTGCCCGCGGTCGAGCTCGAAGCGGCGGCCGGCTAGATGATTGATTCCTGATCGGCGTGCCCTCAGGGAGGGCATGGGCCAAGCAGCTTGGTCGACTCGAACGGTGCCAAGGCTGGTGGCCTTGGTGCCGGGCGAGGCGGCCGCGCTGCGCCGTGCCCAGGCCCCCACTCGGGGGTGCGGTGATTGGGAATCAATCATCTAACTCCGTCCGTCGCCCGAGCTAATCTTCGGGTGTGTTGTCGGAACCGACGACAGACCAGAAAGGCGCGATCGCCGAGTCAGCGATCGTCCACGAGGCGATCAAGCTCGGGATCGGCGTCTACAAGCCACTTTTCGAGGGCGGGCGCTACGACCTCATCTTCGACCTCGGCACGCGGTTGTTGCGGGTTCAGTGCAAATGGGCTGTCAGGCAAGGCGATGTAGTCGTCGTGCGTTGCTACTCCTGTCGCAGGACGCGCGACGGTCAACTGAAGCGCACGTACAGCGCGGACGAGATCGACGGGATCGCCGCCTACTGCGACGAGCTCGACCGCTGTTTCTTCTTGCCCGCCGGGAGGATCTCCGGCCGGAGTCATGTCCAGCTCCGGCTTGCGCCCAGTCGCAACAACCAGAAGATCGGTGTGAACTGGGCTGACGAATTCAGGCTCGAGTCTCTAGACTTCGATCGCAGCAAGGGGCCATAGCTCAGCTGGGAGAGCGTCTGACTGGCAGTCAGAAGGTCGGCGGTTCGAGCCCGCCTGGCTCCATTCCAAATCCCCCCACCTGGGGGTTCTTTTTCTGAGGTGCGGTTACCGTAGCCGGAGGCAGGCGGCCGTCAGAAGGTAGCCTTAAGCTCTGCCCGTTCGACACCGATGCTACGAGGGTGGCGGCCCACGCGCACTCTCGTGCCTTCGATAGCCAGCGCCTGTTCTCCGCGTGGGAGGGCTCGCCGTTCGGTGTCATCCTCCTGGACGCCGAGGGCCACGTCGTGCACCGCAACGAGGCGATGCGGTCGATCACCGGCTACGACGCAGGCGAGCTCGCGCAGCTGCCGGTCGCGAGCTACACGCACCCGGACGACGCTCGCGAAGTCCGGTCGAGCTTCCTCGCTCTCGTCGCCGGCGAGACGGACTCGTACCGGATCGAGACGCGGCTGATCCGCAAGGATGGCGGCACGGTCTGGGTCGACTGCTACGTCACTGCGACGCAGCAGACCCCGGGGGCGCAGTGGACCGCGATCGGGCTGGTCCAGGACATCACCTCGCGCAAGCTCGCCGAGCTGGCGCTGCGGGACCAGAACGCCCGCCTGTCCCGGGTGGTGGAGACTCAGACCGAGATCGCCGCCGCCGACCTCGGGCTCGAGGGCGTGGCGCAGCTGATCGTCGCACGCGCGCAGGAGCTGACCGGCGCGGACGGCGTGACGGTGAGCATCCTCGACGGAGAGAAGCTCGTGACCCGTGTCGCGACCGGAAGATCCGGCGGGGCAGCCCATGTCAGCGTCCCGCTCCTCCACGGTGGCCGGAACATCGGATCGCTCGACGTGGCGAAAGGGTCCGGCGTCACGGACGAGGACCGGCACACGGTGGGGCTGCTCGCGGTCCTCCTCTCCTCGGCGGTGAGCGAGGCGTCCGGGCGCGAGGCGCGGCGCCAGCAGGTGGAGGCGCTCGCCCGCTTCGAGACCATCTTCGAGCGCGCCCCGATCGGCATCGGCCTCCTCAGCCTGGGCGGCCGGCTCCTGAACACGAACTCGGTCATGCGCGACATCACCGGCCGGAGCGCAGAGGAGCTTGCGAGCCGGAACGTGCTCGAGTACACGGTGCCCGAGGACGTCGACGAGGTGGTCGAGCTCTTCACGGCAATGCTCGAGGGGAAGCACGACTCGTACGTCCATGAGCAGCGCCTCTACGACAAGGGCGGGGAGGTCGTCTGGGTCGAGACGGCCACGGCGCTCCTGCGCGACGCGGACGGCAAGCCGCAGGGCGCGATCGCGATGGCCCAGAACATCACGCAGCGGCGCGCGACCGAGGAGCAGCTACGCCAGTCCCAGAAGATCGACGCGATCGGCCAGCTTGCCGCGGGCATCGCGCACGACTTCAACAACCTCCTCCTCGGCATGCTCGGCTACACGGAGCTCGCACAGGCGGAGGTCGGCGCCGACGGCCCGGCGGTCGAGTACCTGCGCCGGGTCGAGTCATGTGCGCGGCGCGCCGCCACGCTGACCGGGCAGCTGCTCGCGTTCGGCCGGCGCCAGCCCCTCCACCCGCGGCCGCTCGAGCTGAACGTGCTCGTCTCCGAGACCGTCGCGATGCTGCGCTCCGTCCTCGGCGAGCGGATCGAGCTCGTGACCGTGCTCGACCCCGCGCTCAACACGGTCCGGGCCGATGGCGGCCAGATGCAGCAGGTGCTCCTCAACCTCGCCCTGAACGCGCGCGACGCGATGCCCGACGGCGGCACGCTGACGATCCGGACGAACAACGCCGACGTCGGCGCGGGCGAGCCCTGCAGCCGCGAGCTCGAATCCGGACGGTACGTCGTCCTCTCGGTCGAGGACGAGGGCTGTGGGATGACGCCCGAGGTCCGCGATCGGATCTTCGATCCCTTCTTCACGACGAAGGGCGTCGGCAAGGGCACGGGCCTGGGGCTCTCGAGCGCCGTCGGGATCGTCAAGCAGAGCGGCGGCTACATCGAGGTCGCGAGCGAGCCCGGCCGTGGCAGTGCCTTCCACAGCTACCTACCTGCGCTTCCTGCCGCGCTCGCCGAGGAGGAGAGTGCGCTGGAGCCGCAGCGGGTGCTCAGCCAGCCGTCGCAGGGCGCGGGCCGGCGGATCCTCGTCGTCGAGGACGAGGACGTCGTGCGGATGCTGCTCGCCCGGACGCTCGAGCGGCTCGGCTACGCGGTCGAGACCGCGGAGGATCCCTCGTTCGCGCTGCCGACCCTCCGCGAGCGCGGCGACGAGTTCGCGCTCGTGATCTCCGACATGATGATGCCGCACATGACCGGCGGCGAGTTCGCGCGCGAGGTCGCGGACTGGAAGCCCGAGCTGCCGTTCGTCTTCATATCCGGCTACACCGAAGACGTGGTCGCGCGGTCAGGCGCCGTCGCCGGGGGGTTGTTCCTGCAAAAGCCCTTCACCTCGGAGGAGCTCGCGACCACCGTGCGCGAGGCGCTCGAGCACTCCGCCTAGATTGTCCCGCGTCACGGGTTCTGGCAGGGGGTTAGTGTCGGGCTCCTCGTGAAGGGAGCTCGCGTTGGCGCGTCCTCCTGTTTTCCCTGCTGAGGATAGGTTTCGGATCGTTCTCTCCGCAGCGAACGGTCTCACGGGCGCCTGTCGGCGTCCGCGAGCAGCGCCGCCATCCGCCGGCGCTGCACCTTGCCGGTCGGCGTTCGCGGAATGCGCTCGACGAGGTAGACGGTCTCCGGGATCTTGAACGCGGCGAGCCGCTCGCGGCAATGGGCGAGGAGCTCCCGCTCGGTCGCCCCACTGGCGAGCTGCACGGCTGCGCCGACCCGCTCGCCGTACTTCTCGTCGGCGATCCCGAAGCAGACGGCGTCGGCAACCGCAGGGTGCGCGAGCAGCACCGCCTCGATCTCGTACGGAGAGATGTTCTCGCCGCCGCGCAGGATCAGCTCCTTGATCCGGCCCGTGAGCCACAGGTAACCGTCCTCGTCGAAACTCCCGGAATCGCCGGTGCGGAACCAGCCGTCGATATACGACTCCGCGTTTGCCTCCGGATTGTTGAGGTAGCCGGGGGTGACGCCGGGCCCTCGGATCAGCACCTCTCCGTCCCGGATGCGGATCTCGGTGCCGGTCGCGACCCCGACTGAGCTGGGCACGCGCTTGCCGGGCGGCAGCGGGTTCGAGGCGATCTGGTGGCTCGCCTCGGTCATTCCGTACGCCTCGAGCACGGGCACGCCGAGCGCCTCCTCGAGCCGCGCCATCAGCGCCGGCGAGAGGGCCGAGCTACACGAGCGGGCGAAGCGGAGTGTGCGCGGCGGGCCCTCGCCGTCCATCCGCTCGATCAGCATCGTGTGCAGCGTCGGCCCGGCCGAGTACCAGGTGACACCCTCCCGGCGCGCCTGCTCCCAGAACGCGCGCGGCGCCAGCTTCTGCGGGACGACGACGCTGCCGCCTCCGGCGAGCGCGCCGAGCGTCGAGGCCACGAGTCCGTGCACATGGAAGAGGGGCATCGCGCAGTAGGAGACATCCGCCGGGCAGAGGCGGTAGTGATCGGCGATCGTCGTCGCCGACGCAGCGAGGTTGCGCTGCAGCAGCGGCACCTGCTTCGGTCGGCCGGTCGTTCCGCTCGTGTGCAGGAGCAGCGCGACGTCTTCCGGTGTCGCCTCCTCGAAGGGCGTCTCGCGGCCGGCGACGAGCTGCGAGGAGGCGACGTCGACGACGCGCACGGCGTCTGAGGCCGCCTCGCGCGCCTCCCGGCAGTCGCCCGCGGGCAGCAGGAGCAGATCCGGCTGCAGATCGTCGAGGTGGAAGGCGAGCTCGTCGTGCTTGTAGGCCGGGTTGAGCGGCGCGGCGGTCGCGCCGAGGGTCGTGATCGCGAGCAGCAGGCGGACGAAGTCCGGACCATCCGGGACGACGAGCGAGACGCGGCTGCCGCGCCCGACCCCGAGTCCCGAGAGCCTGCCGGCGAGTCCGCGGACCCCCTCCTCCAAGGTGCCGTAGGTCCAGACGCGGCCCGTCTCGGCCTCGATCAGCGCGGGATCGCCGGGCTTGCCCCTCCGGAGGAGATCGAGCAGGCATTCCACGCGCACCCTCCCTACCCTAGCTCGGCCGGTCGTCGGCCCGGAACGCCTGACCGTCGTCCACCACTTGACCGCTGCGCTCTCGCTTCCGGCGGACGTCGCGCCGCACATCCTCTAGTGCTTGCGCGGCCGGGGCGAATCCTAGCCCCACGGCGAGCGCTCTCCCGACTCCCGGTAGGTCAAGGCTGCGGCCAGAGCCGTACCGTATGAACCATTCTCGACGCGTGCATCCCCGCCACGCCGGCTTCGGGGCCCGACGGCCGAAAGCTCCGGTGGGTGCATCGGCCTGGCCGCCTCTCGGAGCACCACGCCCGGGGCCGAGCCTGCCGAGCGTATTGGTCGCAATCCCGCGGCCGGAGGCATCTCCCGCGACGGTTCGTCGTTCCCGAGATCTTCGTGCCCGACGGGTTCCTCGGCTGGCCCTCGTAGGAGGGCACATGAAGGTCGGTGTCATCGGCTGCGGATACGTCGCCCAGGGCCACCTCGCGGCGCTCCGACGGGTACGGGGGATCGAGCTCTCGCTGTGTGACACCGACGAGAAGCGGGCGGCCGAAACCGCCCGCAGCTTTGGGATCAGCCGCACGTATGGCGACGCCAACGACTTGCTCGGTGGCGTGATGCCCGATGTCGTCCACATTCTCACGCCCCCTCAGAGCCACAAGCGGCTTGCCATCGAGGCAATGGAGGCCGGGTGCCATGTGCTCGTCGAGAAGCCGATGGCCCTCGACAGCGGCGAGGCAGACGAGATGATCGAGACAGCGCGTCGTACCGGCAGGTCGCTCTGCGTCTGCCACAACTACTTGTTCGAGCCCCCGGTGCTGCGCGCCCGCAAGCTGATGCAGACGGGAGCGCTCGGACAGGTTGTCGGCGTCGAGGTCTTCTTCAAGGTGTATCAGCAGGCCCGGTACAGGACGAGCAACTGGATGCGGACCCTGCACGGCGGCATCCACAACGAGTCCGCCCCCCACCTGGTGGCGCTACAGCGCGAGTTTCTCGGCAACGTGAGGGTCGTGTCCGCGGTCGCCAAGCCGATCGAGGGCCTTCCCCAGCCGTCGACCGAGCTTCGGGCGCTCCTCGAGGGTGAATCCGGTCTGGGCAGCATGTGCATCTCGTTCTCGAGCGCGCCGCCCCAAAAGCACCTCACCATCTACGGCACACGCGCGACGGTCGACGTCGACATTCTCAACGGTGTGCTGCTCGAGCGTCAGCACGCCGGAAGCGGACAGCTGCGTGGTCGGGCCCGCGTCAACGCGGAGTACGCTCTCCGTCTGCTCGGGCAAACGGTCTCGGGAACGCTCGACGGGCTCGGAAAGCCGCGCTGGCGCAGCCACGCGAACCTCGTCGCCGCCTTCTACGACAGCCTCCGCGCAGGGACGCCCCCGCCCGTGAGCGGACAGGACGGACGCGCCGTCGTCGCTGTGCTCGATCAGCTCTGGGCAGCCCTGAAGCGGCGTCCTGCAGCGCGACCGGGCGAGGGCGCCGGTGGCTGATTCCGAGCGGGAGGCGCCTTCTCCGGGGCCGGCGCTGCGCACGTACCGACCGGGAGACGAGCAGGCGATCCAAGCCATGTACGCGACCGTGTTTGGCAAGCAGCGGTCGCTGGAGGAGTGGAGGTGGCGGTTCCGCGACGCGCCCGACGGCCCGGCGCTGATCCACGTGCTGGAGCGCGACGGCCGGCTCGTCGGCCACATCGCGCACGTCGGCTTCGTCGTCTTCGTCGAGGGCCGGCGACTTCGCCTCGCGCACGGCAGCGACACGATGGTGTTGCCGGAGGCGCGAGGGCGCGACGGGATGCCACGGCTCGTTCGCGGATTCCTCGAGTCAGAGCACGGCTTCGACCTACGCATGAACTTCCCCACGGACCGAGCGGCAGTCGCGATGGAGCGCCTCGGCGGCGGCCGCGGTCTCGGTCGTATCCCGCGCTGGGTGCGCTGGCACACCCCGCATCCGGCGCTCCCGCAGCCCGGCCGGTTCCTCATCGCCTGCCGAGCGACGCGGCTCTACGCAGCCGTTGCGTCCTGGCCTCGGCCGCGGATCCGGGTTGAGCCTCTCGCGCAGCTCGGGCCGGAGGTCGACGAGCTCGCCGAGGCCTCGGCGGCCTTCGCGCCCTGCATCCGGGTTCGCGACGCCTCATACCTGCGGTGGCGCTGGCTCGACCGAGCGGGCGGGAGCTGGACGATCAGGGCCGCCCGCAGCCGCGGCGGCGGGCTTCGCGGACTCGTCGTCTTCGGATCGCAGGAGTCGGAGCACGGTCGGCGCGGCCTGATCGCGGAGATCCTCGTGCGCGACGCCGCTGCGCTCCGCGCGCTGCTGCTCGATGCAGCGGGCACGCTCACCGGCAACGGCTGTCTCAGCGTCGCATGCGACTACCTCGATCCCCGTCCCTGGGCGCGCCGGGCGCTCTACCGATCCGGGTTCCTGCCCCACGGCACGGGCATCAACGTCGTCTGCGGGTCGCTCTCCGAGCGGGCTGGCGGCGTGCCCGAACGGCTCGCGTCCTGGTACCTCACGCGGGGCGACACCGACCTCGCCTGACGCTGCGGTCCGTCCGGCCGAGGGCGCGCATCGGCTCGTGGCGGCGATCAGCCGCGCCCAGGATGTTGGCTGCGCCGAGAACGCCCGCCACCTCGCTCTGTTGCCCTCGAACTAACAGAAGGAGTGACCTGACCTCGACTTCCTGCCGATGGCGGCCTTCGGCAGCCGAATCAGAGTCTGCTCATGGCGCTCGAGGTGGACGGAGCAGTCGGCACGCCGGTGCTCGGAGCTGGCCCAGCCGGCCTGACCGCGGCCCACGACGGGTTGGTGTGCTCGAGGCGACGTACGAAGCCGGATGGAACGCCTTCGCAGAGGCCATTCGCCACGACTGGGAGCTACTGCCGACCCTCGAGGACGGGCGCCGAGCACGGCAGATCGTGCTGGCGGCCGCACACTCCCTCTCCGCGGGGACGAGTGTCAGGGTCGCGGACGCTCCCGTCGCCGTGACGCCCGCCGCCGCGGCTGGAGTCGCGACATGAGAGCGGGAGCGCCCGAGATCTCGTTTGTGCTGCTGACGGACACGTACGCAACCATTCGCAACGTCCTGTCTCACCTGCGGCGCCAGTCAGCGCGCGACCGGCTCGAGCTCGTGATCGTCACACCGTCGCGGGAAGAGCTCGTGCTGGAGGATGGCGTCTGCAGCGGGCTTCACAGCGTTCAGATCGTCGAGAGCGAGCTCGAATCGATCCCGCGCGCTCGCGCAACCGGCATCCAGGCGGCGCGCGCCCCGATCGTCGTCTTGGGAGAGACCCACTGCTACCCGGAGCCCGAGTATGCAGAGGCGTTGATCGAGGCACACCGGGGTCCATGGGCGGTCGTCGGCCCGGCGATGCTCAACGCCAACCCGGAGAGCCTGCTGGGTTGGGCCGGAATCTTCCTCGACTACGGTCCGTGGGTCGAGTGCAAGGAGCGCGGGCCGATGGCGGACGTGCCCGCGCACAACGGCTCGTACAAGCGATCCGTCCTCCTCGAGTACGGCCCGCAGCTCGGGGAGATGCTCGAGTCCGACACGGTGCTGAATGCGGACCTGCTGTCCAAGGGGAATGCGCTCTACCTCGAGTCCCGAGCCCGGACGTCCCACCTCAACGTCTCGCAGCTCGGCGTCTGGATCGCCGAGCGCTTCCTCGCCGGTCGGGCGTTCGCGGCGAGCCGCGCGCGCATATGGCCCAGGGGCCGGCGGCTCGCGTATGCGCTGGGCTCGCCGCTGATCCCGCTCGTGCGCTTCGTACGCATCCTGCGCTACGTTCGCGCGTCCGGTCGAGCGCAGGAACTCCTGCCGAGGCTGTTACCCGCGCTGGTCGTCGCTCTGGTCTTGAGCGCCTTCGGCGAGATGCTCGGCTACACCTTCGGAGTGGGCGGAGCACGGCGCATGCTCTACGAGATCGAGCTGCACCGCGAACGGTACGCGGGCGCCGGACCGGGCTGATGGCCTCCTCCACGCAGGAGGAGCCGTACTGCTCGGTGATCGTGCCGACTCACCGGCGGCCGGTGGAGCTCGCGGAGTGCCTCCAAGCCTTGGCTGCGCTCGAGTACCCGCGCGACCGCTTCGAGGTGATCGTGGTCGACGACGGGGGCAGGCTCCCGCTCGAACCGGTGATCGAGCCGTTCCGTGGTCGTCTCGAGCTGACCTTGCTCGTCATCGCGCACTCCGGGCCGGCAGCCGCACGGAACAGCGCGGCAGCCCGCGCACGCGGGGAGCTGCTCGTCTTCACAGACGACGACTGCCGGCCCGCTCCGAACTGGCTTCACCTGCTCGCCACGGGGTACCGCTCCGAGCCGCGTAGCGCGCTCGGCGGGCACACCGTCAACGCGCTCGTGGGCAACCCGTACGCGAGCACGAGCCAGCTCGTGATCGACGTCGGCTACGCCCATCTGAACCTGGACGGCGAAACGGCACAGTTCTTCACGACGAACAACCTCGCGGTGCCCGCCTCCGGCTTCCGCGCGGTGGGCGGCCTCAACCGGAGCTACACCACGGCCGAGGACCGCGATTTCTGCGCACGTTGGCTCGCTCGTGGTTGGAAGCTGACGTATCTCCCGGACGCGGTCGTCTACCACGCACACGACCTCACGTTCTCGCGCTTCTGCCGCCAGCACTTCGCCTATGGTCGAGGGGCGCTTCGCTACCACCGCGAGCAGGCACGGCGTTGGAACCGGCGGATCCGGATCGACGGTGCCTACTACCGCGAGCTCGCCCGCGCCCCGTTCCGGCGGGAGCGGCCCGGAAGGGCGTTGGTGATCACTGCGCTGCTCGGCGTCTGGCATGTGACGAACACGGCCGGTTTCGTGTTCGAGTGGCTACGGTGGCGTGACCGCGGCGCCGGCGTCTCCTCCCCGGGCTGCGGCGTTCTCCATCTCAGCTGGTCCGGGCGGATCGGTGGGATCGAGCGACAGCTCGCAGCCGTCGTGCGCGCGGCCTCCGAGCAAGATCGCAGCGCAGCCCACGTTTGTCTGCTCGATGGGCGAGGTGTCGTCGGCGACGACCTCGCGGCCGCTGGCCTCGCCACTCAGCTTCGACTGGGACGGGGCGGGAATCCCGTCGGGCTCTGGAGGCTGGCGTGGCTGCTGCGGAAGCTCCGGCCTCGAATCGTCCATCTCCACACGCACTCACTCTGTGCCTTCGTACTCTCGGCAATCGCACTTCCGGGAGCGCCGCGCGTGTACACCGAGCACTCACCGCGTGCACTTCAGCCGGAGAGCCGAAAGTTCCGTGTCCTGTACTGGCTCGTTCGGAAGACGTGTGCCCGTGTTGTCGCCCTCGCCCCGAGCATGGCCCGCGCGATCGAAGGCCGGGGTGTCGACCCGCGGAGGATCGCGGTGATCCCGAACCCCGTCGCGGTCTCCTTCGGCGGGACGGCTGACCGGGGCCGAGCGGACACGATCGGCGTCGTGGCCCGCCTGACGCCGTCCAAGCGGGTCGATCTGCTCGTCGACGCCGTCGCCGAGCTCAGGCACCGGGGGATCGACTGCTCGGCCATCGTCGTCGGAGACGGTCCCGCTCGCAGTGCGCTCGAAGCCCACGCTGTGGCAAGCGGCGCAGACGGATGCGTTCGGTTCGTCGGCGAGCAGCAGGATGTCGGTCCTTGGCTCGATCAGCTCGACGTCTTCCTGATGACTTCTCCCGTCGAGATCTATCCTGTTGCTGCGCTCGAGGCGATGGCTCGCGGGGTTCCGGTGGTCGCGATGGCCTGCGCCGGCGGCCTCGCCGACCTGGCCACGCGCGGAGGGCTCTTGCTTCCGGATCGAGAGACGACGACGGTGGTCGAGGCGCTTGCTCGGCTCCTCGCATCGCGGGAGGAGCGCGACGAGCTGCGCGCACGCGGCCACGAGGTTGCCCTGACGCATGCGCCTGAGACCGTCCTGGCGATGCTCAACGAGCTCTACCGGTCGGCGGAGGCTGAGGGCGGGCGCGCGTGGACCCGGGGATCAGCTCGTGCCCCGGAGCCGGTCAAGTGAGCTCGTGTGGCCGAAGAATCGGGGTGTCAGGTCCTCCACGTCGTCTGGCCTGGAGGGCTGGGCGGGATTCCTCGTCAGGTAGCGCAGATCGTCCGAAGGGCTTCGGGCCACCGCGTCTGCTTCCTGGACGGGAACGGCGTCGTCGGAGATGCGCTCGTCGCCGAGGGTCTGGCCGTTCGACTCTTCATCTGCCGTGGCTGGGCGCCACGGAGCGTCTGGCGGCTGGCCCGCACGCTCAGAGAGCTCAAACCTCGTGTCCTGCACCTGCACTCGAACGACTCGGTTGTCGTCGCGCTCCTCTCGGCGCTCGTGCTCCCCGGCGTTCGTCGCGTCTACACCGAGCGTTCCCCGCGCTCCCTTCGTCCGGAAAGCCTGAAGGACAAGGCGCTGTACTGGATCTTGCGGAGGACGTACACGAGCTTCGTGGCCTTGTCGCCGGCGATGGCGGCGGCGCTCGAGCGCCACGGGATCGAGCCAGGATCGATCGTCGTCATCCCGCACGCCGTGGCGGTCCCTGGACGGAGGAGGCAGGACCCGGATCCCGCGAGCACCGTTGGGGTCGTCTGCCGCCTAGCGCCGGTGAAGCGCGTCGACCTGCTCATCGACGTCGTGACCGAGCTCCGCCGACGGGGTGTGGAATGCTCGGCGCTCATCGTCGGCGACGGCTCCCAGCGCGCCGGGCTCGAGGCCCAGGCGATCGCGATCGGAGTCGGTGATTGCGTCCGGTTCGCGGGTGCTCAGCAGGACGTCCTGCCGTGGCTCGACGAGATCGACGTCTTCCTCGCCACCTCCGAGATCGACGTCTACCCGAACGCGGTGCTCGAGGCGATGGCGCGCGGCGTGCCCGTGGTAGCGATGGCGTGCAAGGGCGGGCTCGCCGATCTCGCCGTCAGCGGGGGTCGCTTGCTGCCCGACCGAGAGGTGACGACGGCTGCGGATGCTGTCGCACAGCTGCTCGAGTCGCGCGTGGCGCGGGAGCGTCTTCGGGCACGCGGGTACGCCGTGGCCGCGGAACATACCCCGGAGGTCGTGCTCTCGAAGCTCGGCGAGCTCTACGGCTCGCTCGAAGACGCGCACGTCGCAGGAATGGGCTCGCGATGAGCGCGACGACGGAAGCCGCGCTCTCGGTGATCCTCCCGGCAAAGAGCTGCGCGACGATCGAGGCGACTCTCGAGCACCTTCGGGCGCAGACCGTCCGCGGCCGGGTCGAGCTGGTCGTGGTGACCGAGTCGGAGGCGCGCGTGGCCGGCTTCGGCCGGATCGAGCCGGGGCCGTTCTTCGTCCCTCAGACCGTGGCGTTGCCGCGGCCCGCGGTTGCTGTCGCGCGGGCGCTCGAGCGCTCGGGACCACTCGCGCGGCTCGCGTTCCACTTCCGCTTCATCCATCTGGTCGCCGCGTCCTGCCAAGACGGCGAGTGGCGCCCATCCGGGGTGTAGGGATACTTAGCCCCGTGGTCGGAGACGCCGATTGGAGCTCGGGCGGAGGCCAGTACTGGGACGCCGTGGCCGAGCGCTGGCTCGAAGCGCATCCACAGAGGCTCTGGCGGCAGCACAGCGATTCGGTCAACGCTGAGCTGCTCGAGCGCTGGCTTCCGGTCAGCCTTGCGTCCGTGCTGAAGACGGACCTCTTCGACGAGGCTGTGAGCGCGGGTCTCTATCGGACGCTCGCGGCGCACGCCGAGCGTGTCGCCGGCATCGACGCGTCGTCGGCCGTCGTCGACGCTGCGCGCTCGCGCCATCCAGGACTCGATGCACGCCACGCGGACGTACGCGCGCTCCCGTTCGCGGACGGTGAGTTCGACGCGGTCTTCTCGAATTCGACGCTCGACCATTTCGACTCCCGGACAGAGATCGTCGTCGCCCTGCGCGAGCTTGGTCGGGTGCTCCGTCCCGGTGGAACGCTCGTGCTCACACTCGACAACCCGTGGCACCCGGTGCTCGCCGTCACGAAAGCGCTTCCCCGGCGCGCTCTCAACCGCGCCTGGACCCGCCTCGGAGGCACGAGCTCGCGGGCGGGGCTGCTGCCGTACTACGTGGGCTCGACCCTCGGCGTGCGCCCGCTGCGGCGGCTGCTACCCAAGCTCGGGTTCGAGGTCGTCGACATCGGTGCCCTCGTGCACGTACCCCGCGTGTTGGCAGTCGTCGTCGCCAAGCAGCTCGAGCGGCGTGCACAACTGCGTTCGCAGGAGCGCTTCTTGCGGGCGCTCATGGAGTTCGAGCGCCTCTCGGGCTGGCCCACCCGCTTCCTCACGGGTCACTTCGTTGCGGTCCGGGCGATCAGGCTGGCAGCTCCCAGCGGGCCGAGCCATGCTGGCTGACGTCAGGGCCTTCACGCGCTACGCCCTCGGCCTGCAGTCGTTCCTGCGGCAACCACTGACCTCGGACGAGTGCAGACGCCAGGTCGAGCAGAGCCTGAGAACGCGCGAGCGAGCCCTGCTGCTCATCCTCGAACGGGCCGTGTACGGCCATACGCGCAGCCCGTACCGCGCTTTGCTCGAGCACGCCGGGGTCGAGCTCGGAGACATCGAGCGACTCCTTCTGGAGACCGGCGTCGAGGGTACGCTCGAGCGGCTCTACGAGGAGGGCGTCTACGTCTCGCTCGACGAGTTCAAAGGCCGGCGTCCCATCGAGCGCTCAGGACTGCGGCTACCGGTTCGCTCCGAGGACTTCGACAGCCCGCTGATCGGCGCAGCATACGTCGGGTCCACGGGCGGCTCGACCGGCCCCCGGCGACGCGTGCTGCTGGACTTCGACCACAGAGCGCATGGGTCGATCTACCACCGGCTCTTCCTGGAGACGTTCGACCTCGTCGACAGACCCGTGGGTGTGTGGCGAGCTGCTCCTCCCGGGGCCGCGGGAATCGGCACCGTGCTCGGCTTCGCGAAGGCCGGCAAGCCCGTCGAGCGCTGGTTCTCGCACAACCGCTTGCTACCGAGGCGCGGCATCGTCAAGGACTTCGTCTTCACCGCCTATACGGTGGCGGCCAGCCGGGCCTCGCGGATGCGGTTGCCGTGGCCGGAGCACGTGCCGGTCGGCGATGCGGGACGCGTGGCGCGCTGGGTCGCCGAGAAGCGGCGCGAGGGCACTCCGGCGTTGCTGAACACCACCGCCAGCTCCGGGGTCCGCGTCTGCCTTGCCGCGGAGGAGCTCGGACTCGACATCGCGGGGACGTTCTTCCGCCTGGGCGGGACGCGCGCGATCCGCGTGGACGTCCGCCTAATTGCCGCCACGAACCGCAACCTCCGAGAGGCGGTCGCCCAGGGTCAGTTCCGCGAGGACCTCTTCTACCGCCTGAACGTGGTTCCCAT
>Ga0209323_10001728_pt1 | contig 14466 bp, 13 predicted proteins | sample Rifsed19ft2_FD_184014 | JGI IMG/M metagenome (GOLD analysis project Ga0209323, IMG submission 184014) | Soil microbial communities from Rifle, Colorado, USA - sediment 19ft 2 (version 2) | ecosystem: Environmental > Terrestrial > Deep subsurface > Rock core/Sediment | place: Rifle, Colorado...
TGGGATAGCACTGCGAGTATCTCGTTCTGATCCATTTTTCCAAGCAGGGTATCATAAAGGATTATCCTTTTAACTTTTCCTATGCCGGTAAAGTATGCGTTCGTATGTTTACTTCTTTTCGATGCATCCATCTTGAAAACCCTGCTGATTTTTATTCCAGCCTTCTGCATGATTTCCCTGATCTTTTGTACCAGTCCTTCTTCTTCTATGGGTGTAAATTTATTGAAGAGGGGTTCAAGAACATAGGGTGAGATGTACATGATAAAAAGACTGAAGATAAGGTAAAATCCCCAGACCCATATCCACCAGTAATGAGGACTCGATTGAATCAACCATAGTGCTACTGATACAACAATACCGATAATAACTGAAGAGAGAAACAAGGACTTTACAGAGTCTGTTATCCATAACCTTGCTGTCGTAGTATTGAATCCATATTTATTTTCTATTTTAAACGTGTCATAAAGACTGAATGGGATAGCGAGGAAAGTGCCTCCATAGCTCAGGAAAAGAAAAAATGTAATACCCGATCCGATAAATGGCAAGCTAAAAGAAGAAACCCATGAGTTATATGCCTTTAAAATACCTCCAAAGAAGAAGAGCAATATAATGGCATTCCCGAATATTGACTTTATAAACGAGAAATGTTCCTTCTCGATAGTATAGGCGTGTATCTTTTTCAATATTGATTCATCGATGTAACTTTCAAAAACAGGAGGAATTTTCAGCCCATGCTTTTTCATATGTTTGAGGTTAATAAACTTTAACCAGTATTCAAAGCATTGAACAGAGAGGTAAACGAATAATATAATCAGGAGATATTTCTGCATATTGTTTATTGTGTTGTCCTACCCTTGATTTAAATTATCTAGTGTCCCGTCCGTAACGCTTCTTTACATTTCATGTCATCCTGAACTTGATTCAGGATCGCCTGTTCCCTGATTCTATGAGATTCCGAAACAAGTTCGGAATGACAAGTTATTTATGGGACATGGCACTATCAAGTAAAAACATTGATAGTAGAATTATAACTAATAGAATCCCTATATGTTCAATCCTTGTGAGGTTGAGTTGAGACCTTATGGTTTGGATGCAGATTTCAGTGCATTTTGATAGAACTTTACCGCATACTCTTTTACCATTCTGCGTGCACTAAATAATGGAGCAGTGCTTTTTATCGCCTCTTTCATAACCTTAACCCAGTCAACGGGGGTACCGTATTCGTCCACCTTATAATATAAAGGAATAATCTCTTTCTCAAGGAGTTCATAAATTGCTTCAGCATCCTTATCCTCTCCAACTCCGGTGAATGCCCATCCATTCCTCCCATTAAAACCCTCTGGCCACCAGCCATCGAGAATACTAAGGTGTGGGACACCGTTTAGTGATGCCTTCATCCCGCTTGTTCCACAGGCCTCTAAGGGTGGCATGGGATTATTGAGCCAGAGGTCTACTCCGTGAACCATGTACTGCGCCAGTTGCTCATCATAGTTTTCTACAAATGCAATCCTGCCTCCCATTTCAGGGTCATGAGCAAAATTGAATATTTTCTGAAGAATCCTTTTCCCTTCATCATCTGCAGGGTGGGCTTTCCCTGCAAATATGATCTGTAATGGTTTCCAGCGATTATTCAGGAGTTTTTTCAGCCGGTCTATGTCATGGAAAATCAAGTCCGCCCTTTTATAGGTAGCAAAACGACGAGCGAATCCAATCGTGAGGGCAGTTGGGTCAAGCAGTGCACCACCAGCTATGACATTGATTGGATTCATATGGTCTTTTACCCACAGCCGGCGTGCCTGTTCTCGTACGAAATTAATCAGTTTTATCTTCACCCAGTTATGGGTTTGCCATAATTCTTTATCAGGAATAACATCGATCGCCTTCCAGATGGCCGGATCGTCGTGATCTGCCAGCCAATCTGGGCTAAGATACTTATTTAAAAGAAGCTCAATCTTTGGTTCGGTCCATGTAGGGACATGGATCCCATTTGTGATAGAGTCGATAGGGACATCTTCCTCCTTCTTATCTGGCCAGATTGCTTGCCACATATGACGGGCAACCTCGCCATGTTTTTTGCTGACACCGTTATGATAGAAGGACATTTTGAGTGCAAAAGCGGTCATATTAAATCCAGCTGCAGGCTCCTTCGGGTCAACTCCTAACTGGAGGAAGGTCTCACGATTTAGACCAAGGAGCGGATAATAATGACTAAAATATTTATCCATCAGATGAAAAGGGAAAACATCATGTCCTGCTGGAACAGGGGTATGAGTGGAAAAAACAGAAGTAGCTTGTACCTCTTCAGATGCTTTTTCAAAACTCATGCCTTCCTCTATTCGCTCTCTGATTCTTTCCAATAATGCAAAAGCTGAATGCCCCTCATTGAGGTGCAGTATGGAATGTTTAATGCCGAGGGTATCCAGGACTTCACTTCCTCCGATGCCAAGAACAATCTCCTGCCGGAGACGCTGTTCAATATCACCGATATATAAATGAGCGCTAATTTTTCTATTCCATGGATCGTTTAATTCGATATCTGTATCCAAAAGGTATAAAGGGATTCGCCCTACTTCAACCTTCCACAGTGCAACATGGATTGGGGGCTCGATAAAAGGCACCTTGACTACAAGCTGTTCACCCTTTTCATTCACAACCCTCACAATGGGAGCAGCATCTCTATCAAGGACTTCATCAACATCATCCTGCCATCCATCCATCCGAATCTTCTGCAGTAAATATCCCTCAGGATACATGAACCCGATAGCTACCATTGGGATACCAAGATCACTGCATTCCTTAAGATGATCACCGACTAAAAACCCTAAGCCCCCGGCATAGAATGGCAAAGAATGATGGAGCCCGTACTCCGCTGAAAAATAGGCTATTGGCTCACATTCTGGAAAAGGAATATGTTCTAAGAACCAGCAGACTTTCGATTGCAGATACTCGTAAAACCTATCGAGCAGAACAGAATAGTGATTCAAATAGTCAGGATTGTTAGCAGCTGATTTCAGAACCTCTTCAGGTATATCTCTTAACATCCTCACCGGGTTATGGCCGCTTTCCTTCCAGGCAACTCTATCTATCATTTTAAATAACATTCTTGCTGCTGGATGCCAGCTCCACCAGAGGTTGTAAGCTAATACACCAAGCCCTGACATACTATCGGGAATGAGAGGGAATCTGTTTTTCATGTCATCCATAACATTAATCCTTTATTTCTCAGATATATTTTACCTGAGAACATTCTGCTTCACAAAACTCTAATATCTTTTCATTAATATTTTACTGCCTGATGGGAAGAATCTGATCTGAAATAAGGGAGGAGGTTTTGAGACGCTCTGATTCTCTGACGCCTTGTTAAGAAAAAGGTTTTAGGAATCCGTTTGTATGTAATATTAGCTAACTATTTATTTATTTTGCAAGAACTGACTTTTTCTTTGAAGGAGTTATTCCAGTCTTATTTTTCATTGATTTTGCCTGCTGCCCCATAACAATCTTCTCTGCCTTTAACCAATCTTCAAAGTCATTTCCATCAATCATTCCTCTTTTTACATAAAAATCATATGCTGTTTTTGCTACCTCTCCACGAAGATCCTACTGTTACTCATATTTGTCCTCCTTTTAAATTGTATTTTGGTTAGATTTATTTATGAATTGTCTATGTTTTAACACAAAAGAAAGAATAATAATGTCAGTATTTGTCTGATTTTTTTGTAGGAATTTTGCTTATTTTTTTGTCGATATTTGTCCTACAGAGAGAATAATAAGAGATTGTTCATTCAGATTATAAACCCTATGAGTATCTGAAAACATATATATAGACAATATATCATTGCAAAACATCATCGAATAATTATGGCAATGCCCTTATCTGGTTTATAAAAAAGTAAGTTGAAAAAACTACCATAACTACGCCAAAGAGTATCATGATAGTTTTTGACCTGGTTTTGATATCAAGCTTAGCTCCTAAATATGCCATAGGAATCACGCCAAGAGCCATGGAAGCGCTTATTCTCAGATCAATATGCCCAAGATGGTAATGTATGATGCTTCCCGGAAGGGCCGTTGCAATCACTGTAAGCAGTGAAGTAGCAATTGCCTCCTTTATTTTTATACGGAACAATATGACGTAAGCCGGCACAAAGAATATACCACCTCCGTTGGCAAGTACTCCTGAAAGAATACCAATAGCAACGGCAACAGAAACTATATAATACACAGGTGGTTGGGAAAATGGTTTTTTCATAGTATGGGTCTTTTCTTTAAAAATTTTTATGATAAAATCAATTCCTACAATACAGAGTACGACAGCCGTTAAGAGCATGAGAAACTTTCCTGAAAGATAAGCAGTAAGGTAAGAACCCAAAATCATTCCAGGAACTCCTGCAATAATGCTATAAACAGCAACCCTGAAATTTACTAAATGTTCTCTTTTATAGGCAAAAGATGCAATTGCAGCCGTCAGGATAGTCAGTGGCAGCGGTGTACCGAGAGCAACAAGTGGCGGGAGATTGAGAAATGTCCTGAGCACTGGGGTGTCTATACTACTACCTCCAATGCCAAAAAAGGCTGATAAAAAACCTGTGATACAGCCAATAATAAGTGCTTCAAAGTTCATCTTATTGATATACTAAGACGGGCATTGGTAAGGCGACATTCTTATCACTTTCTGTCATTGCGGCTTGTCCGCAATCCTTCTGGGTTTTTCAGAAAGATTCCCGACAAGCGGGAATGACATCAATATAGTTTTACTTATAGCCACATTAGTAACAGATTGGAGTTAAGAGTTCTTTGTGATAATGTTGTAATCTTTATGTTTCTGAAGGATTTCATCTGCTAATTTGTCTAAAGATTTAAAATCCTCCTCCCTGGGGTAACCTTTTACAATAACTGGCTCAATAAACTCTACCTTGAGATTGGTTGTCATTCCTTTAATCTGTTCTAACATCCGTCCGCCCCATCCGTAAGAACCAATTACTGATGCAAACCTCAATTTTGGCCTCAGGGCATTCACAAGATAAACTGCGTAAACAACAAGAGGGTGCGGGCCGACTAAGACAGTGGGTGAGGCGATTACTATAGTAGCAGCATCAACAAGAGCCATTGCCAAATGTCCGATATCTGTTCTGGCCAGATTAAATGGTTTTACCGAAACATCTCTCTTCATTAAGGCAGTGACAAAATAATTGACTAATTTCTCCGTGCTTCCATGCATAGAAATGTATGGGACTATCACTTCATTTTTTACCTCATCCGAAACCCACTCTCTATATGCACTCAGGATAAATTCAGGTCTCTGATAGACAGGGCCATGGCTTGGCGCAGCTATTTCGACCTCCATACCTTTTATGACCTCCAGATGTTTCTTGATACTTGTTCTGAATGGCATCATAATCTCTGCATAGTATCTTTTGGCTGCTTCATAAACTCTTGCCTCATCTGTAACAAACAAAACACTTGTTGCAAGATGGGAACCTAAGAAATCACAGGTAAAAAGTATTTTATCCTCTTTAAGGTAAGTGAACATGGTTTCAGGCCAATGAACCCAGGGTGCCAAAATAAATTCCAGCGTCTTGTTTCCAAGAGAAATGGTTTCCCTGTCATTGATAGTTAAAAATTTATCCTCAGGAATTAAGAGTAAATCCATCAGCATACCTTTGCACTTTTGGTTAGTCACAACCTTGGCATCAGGGTAAAGTTCGAGAACCTGAGGTATTGATCCGGAGTGATCCTGTTCAGCATGATTAGAGATAACGTAATCAATTTTCTTAATATTCAACTGTTCAAGATTCTCCATAAGTTCATGCCTCTTTGTAGGGTCAACAGCATCTATTAATGCTATTTTATCGCTCCCCTTTATCAGGTAGGAGTTATAACTTGTCCCGTCGGGAAGTGGTATAAGTTCATCGAATAACCTCCTATCCCAGTCTATTGAACCAACAGCATAAATATTCTGTTTTATCTCTCTGACAGCCATTTTTAACCCTCCTTTTCAAATAATGATTTATCTGCGCCGCATACAGGACAGACCCAGTCATCTGGTAATTCCTCAAAGGGTGTTCCGGGATTGATACCGGAATCAGGATCACCTTTTTCAGGATCATAAATATATCCGCAAACTGTGCATTTGTACTTTTGCATTCGATCAGCCTCCTTTTAGAAAAACAAGTTATCTAATTCATAATTATAAAACAGTATATCTGAAACAAAAATATAGATATCAAAATATATCTTATTTTTTTGTCGGTATTTGTCTTCTGTAATCAAAATTAATCAGAGTTTTATGAATAAAAACTATATATGATATACTAAATATTTTAAGGAGGTTACAATATATGCCGATTTACGAATATGAATGCCCGAACTGTGGCAGGCATTACGAAGTAACACAGAGGTTTAGTGACAAACCATTATGCAAATGTCCTGAATGTGGCGGACATGTGCATAAGTTAATCTCCCGCAACTCCTTTATCCTCAAAGGCACAGGATGGTATGCAACAGACTATGCCTCTTCTAAAAGAAAAAAGGCAGCAGAGGCTAAAAATAATAGAGGGGATAAAGATAAATCTGATACAAAGACTGAATCCAAAGCAGATTCCACAGCAGATTCCACCACCAAAAAATAATGGTGAATCCTCATATCCATATCCCCTACCGCAAGTTAGAGGACTATCTTCATTTTATACAGAAACATCGATTGGATCTCGAAATATTTTTTTCTGCACATTCTCTCGAAACGATTAAAGATTCTGACATCACAAAGCTCCGTGAAAAGCTCTCCTATAATCCCTCCCTTTCCATTCATGCACCCTTTATGGATCTGTCACCAGGAGCTGTGGATTCAAAAGTCAGGGCTGTCACTATCGATAGATTTTTAAATATTTTCGATATAGCAGAAATATTAAAACCCAAAGTAATAGTCTTTCATTCAGGCTATGAGAAATGGAAGTACGCCCTTCGGATTGATAAATGGCTTGAAGGAAGCCTTATAACCTGGAAGCAACTGTTACCCAGGGCTATAGAGAGAAGCATAAAGATAGCCATAGAAAATATCTTTGAAGATGACCCAATAAATCTTCGGCTTCTTATGCAACATATGAACTCTGATTATTTTGGAATATGTTTCGATACAGGACATTTCAATCTCTTTTCTAAAACATCTCTTGAAGAATGGCTGAAACAGTTGAAGTCATACATAATAGAACTCCACCTTCATGATAACAATAAAAATGTTGATGCTCATAAAGCGATCGGTGATGGTACATTTGACTTTGATACTTTATTTTCAGCTCTGAAGGGGAAAAACCTTGTATATACTCTCGAGGCACATACTCCCGAGGATGTTTTAAAGAGTATTGAAAGGCTCAAATCCTATAATTTATCGGCCTGATTCTTAATCGAAAACCCTTTGAGTTCTGGAAAACCCTTGCCTTTATACTGAATTAAAACCTTATGGGTCTCACCAAGGGTTCCGGGGAAAATTAATCTCTTGATCTTTGCAACTTCAAAAAGATAATCAGGAGAATCTTTATAAAGTTCCTGAATTATGTCATCAATACCAAGAGAGATGAGGAAGGTTCCCTGCTGGCAGAAACCAAGTGTCTTTAATCCGAGATCTTCTCCCCATTTTTTCACAGATGAGAAGTTTACATGGGCAGTTATGTCCTGATCCCCGATGTTAATGTATGGGTCTTCTACTAACTGATGTTTGTAATAACAGAGCAACGCACCTCTGTTTCTATCCTCATTGTAATAATCCCAGGCAGGGTAACCATAGTCTATTGTTAAAATAAATCCTTCTGAAAGTACTTCATTCACAGATCTCAGCCAGTCCTTTATTCTCAGATTGATCTCCGTCCTGTATCCCTCAGTTAGTACTATGGAAAATTCATTCATATAATCCAATACTGCATGTGTGCTCGGAGTCCTTTTTATCTCGATGAGAACATTCTTATCAGCCATAACAAAAATCTCTTTCAACTCATCTTCCATCTCTATGAGATGTACAGGAAAAGAATCGAGGAGTTCATTTGACAGAATACAGCCTCTTAAATTTTTTAGTTCTTCCAATGAGGAAACCCATTTCACTTTATCCAGATGACCTTCAAGTAATTTTGCCTGTTTATTTTTCATAAAAGGATTATTTTCTACTATTACATAACTCATCGGATTAAAAGACTTACTGCAGAAATAATCAAGGATATCTTTGCACATGTATCCGGCGCCTGCACCAATCTCAATAATGCTAAAATCAACCGGTTTTCCCATAATCTCCCGCATCTGTCCGACTTGTCTTCCTATCATTGCACCAAAAGCAGAGTGAAGATGTGTACTTGTATAGAAATCACCTGACTTTCCTATTTCAGTCTTTTCAGATGCATAATATCCAAGCATAGGCTCATAGAGGGCCATCTCCATAAAGGTCTCAAAGGTAATCGGACCCTCCTTTTTTATCTTTTCGATAATCTTTTGCTCAAGAGGATTCATGTTGATCTTACTATCTTAACGCAAGGAATAGTTCTTTATCATATTCGCTCGCTAACCCCGCAGCAAGCTGCGGGGAATGCGCTCGCTATCCGTTTCAAAAATGAGTTTCTTTTAATAAATGATTTGTCATTTGTCATCAAGATTATAAAACTGCTAATATATGCGCACTTCATTAATAACAATTTTCGCTAAGTGATTTCAAACAAAAAGGAGGTGAAATAAGCTGAGTTTTTTAAATGTGTATAATGATAATTTTCGAAAGGAGGTTAAAAGAATCATGCACAAAAAGTATTTTTTTATCATTGCCGCCCTGATTACTTTAAGTTTTTTCATTGGATGTGCAGCCATGGAAATGACACCCAGAAAGGACTTCCTGTTTCATCCTAAGGAACTTGTAGATGCAGAACGGGCCTTAAAAGAGGCACGTGCTGCAGGTAAAGACAAAGAATGTCCTGAGGACTTCAAGGCTGTGGAAAATATGGTAAACAAGGCTTTTGAGACCTATCGGGCTTGCAGAACCAAAGAAGCAATCGAGATGGCTAAAGACGCAATGAACAAAGCGAAAGCGCTCTGCCCTGGAAAGCCAAAGCCAGTGGTGAAGATAGAAAAAGTTATCGACAGGATGACTTTAAGGGTTAATTTCGACTTAGACAAATCAGATATAAGGGAAAGTGAAATAGCAGAATTACAGAAAGCAGTTAGATTTATCAGAAAATATCCTGGGGCAAAGATAAGACTTGAAGGTCATACTGACAGCATCGCAACTGAAGAATACAACCAGAGACTCTCAGAGAGAAGAGCAGACGCAGTAAGGGACTACTTGGTGAAGGAAGGAGCTTGTGCAGCAGCAAACACCACAACAGTCGGATATGGTGAAACAAGACCTGTAGCTTCAAACGACACAGAAGAAGGAAGGGCTCAAAACAGAAGGGTAGAAGTTCTGATTCTATCTGAATAGCTTAAATTAAGACAGAGTAAATTCTTGTAAGAATTTACTCTGTCTTTTTCTTTTTAAGGGAAAATTGTAAATGGTAGGCGCGAGGGGTATCGAACCCCTGACCTCTTCCGTGTCAAGGAAGCGCTCTCCCACTGAGCTACGCGCCTGAAGTTTATAATTAAAACATAAAATCAGAGAGACTTGTCAAGACACTTTTAAAATATCGCAATCTGTAATTCCTCTTCATAATCTTTTGACATTGCTCATTTCTTTTTATATACTTTCACAAAATAAACAATAATAGGGGGTTCATCATGGATTTTGGAATTAAAAACAGATTATCTCGAATTTTTAAACCCAAAACAGGAAAGACTGTCATGCTCGCCGTTGACCATGGTTATTTCCAGGGTCCCACAACAGGGCTGAAAGACCTAAAGTCGACCGTCACACCCTTGGTTTCGCATGCAGATTGCATTTTCATAACAAGAGGTATGCTGAGAACCTCTATTGACCCCCGAAGCGATGTTTCCATATGTCTCAGAGTCTCTGGTGGACCAAGTATTTTGGGAGATTTATCCAATGAGGATATTACAACCTCTATGGAGGAAGCAATAAGGCTGAATGCTTCAGGCGTTGGAATGTCTATCTATGTGGGTGCAAGCAATGAGGATAGAACTATATCAAATCTTGGCAGATTGGTAAATGAGGCAGAAAGATATGGAATACCCGTGCTTGCTGTAACAGCAATTGGCAAAGAAATGGGAAGGGATGCACGCTACCTTGGACTTGCATGCAGAATTGCAGCGGAGATGGGAGCACACTTTGTTAAGACATACTATTGTGAGGGTTTTAATAAGATTGTAGAGGGATGCCCAATCCCCGTTGTAATGGCAGGAGGCAAAAAAATACCGGAGATGGATGCACTGAAAATGACAGAAAACGCCATCAGAGAAGGAGCATCAGGTGTTGATATGGGGAGAAACATTTTTCAGAGCGACAATGCAATAGGCATGATTAAGGCAGTAAGAGCTATTGTTCATAAAGGCGCTACAGCTGAAGAGGCATTTGAGATTTACTCAAAGAAATAGTTTTTCCCTTATGGTTAATAACCTGCATTATGGAGGATATAGTACTTTCGCTCATTCTCGGTCAAGCCAACTTCCGAGAATAGCATCGACAAACCGCTAAAACAATCATGAGCTTTTATCACACAAATGGCCATAAAAATACTTCACCCTCCCCTCTATCCCCTCCCCTCAAGGGAGGGAATAAAAAAGGGAAACCTCTGACCTTACCCTCTCCCCTTGTGGGAGAGGGTAAGGGAGAAGGGTATTTTAGGACAAATAATATATCCTCTATAGTTCAATAATATGGGATAGTTTTAATGAAGGTAGCCGTTTACTACAGCAATGTTGATATAAGAATTGAGGAGCGTCCGAAGCCCCGGATATCCAGTGATGAAATTCTTGTGAAGATGAAGGCTTCTGGAATCTGCGGCACAGATGTTATGGAGTGGTACAGGATAAAAAAGGTTCCCCGTGTCCTTGGTCATGAAATGGCCGGTGAAATTGTGGCAATTGGAAGGAGCGTTAAAAATTTCAGAAAGGGTGATAGGGTTTTTGTCTCTCACCATGTCCCGTGTCACAGATGCTATAACTGCTCTCAGGGTAATTACACTGCCTGTGAATCACTTCACACCGGAAATTATGATCCGGGAGGATTCTCAGAGTTCATAAGGATTCCTAAAGAGAACATAAAATATGGAACGTTTATCCTCCCTGTTGAAATAACGTATGAAGATGCTGCAATGATTGAACCTCTGGGATGTGCAATCGCAGGACAAAAACAGCTGGGCTTAAAGAAAGGGCAAACTGTTTTGATAATAGGTTCAGGTGTTTCTGGTATTTTGCATATCCAGTTGGCAAAGTTTAAAAAAGCCAAAATCATAACTGTGGATATTAACAATTATAAACTCCAAAAGGCTTTAGAATTTGGAGCTGATTATGTAATTGATGCACAGAAATATTCTTTGGATGAATTGAAAAGCATAAATAATGGCAGACTGGCAGATGTAGTTATTGTATGTGCATCCGCACAACAGGCAGTTGATTATGCCATATCTTCTGTTGATCGAAAGGGAAAGATCCTATTTTTTGCAGTCCCTGAAACTGATATAAGAATCCCATCCCCGAGATTCTGGAGAGATGAAATTGCAGTTATATTTTCTTATGGCGCATCACCTGATGACCTTAAGGAAGCTATAAAATTGATTGCGAGTAAAAAAATTGATGCGGGAAAAATGATAACACACAGGGTAAAGCTTTCCGATATCAGGAAAGGATTTCAGATAGCCTCAGAAGCAAAAGAGTCCTTGAAGGTTGTCGTTGTCCCTGACAGCGATGTTTAATCTATTTATTAAATAATTAAAAGAGTCTTACCTCTACAATCTCGCCTTCTTGTACCCCGAGTTTCCTCAGAGGTATGACGGCTGTTCCATCTGCTTTGATTAACGTGGTAATAAGACCTGATTTCCCAAGAAGGGGCACAGCCCATATGTCCTCTCCCCTTTCTTCAAGATAAACCCCTATGTGTTCTTCTCTGCCAGGACTTGAGGAAATGTTTCTTGCAATCCTCGCTTTTATAATCCTCTTTTCTATCTTGAATCTATCTTCACTGACTCCTGAAAGTATTCTTAAAACAGGAATGACGAAGATCTCAAAACATACTGAGACTGCTGCTGGATGTCCCGGGAGACCAAATATTGGAATATTATTAACAATACCGCCTATTGTTGGTTTGCCCGGCTTGAGTGATACACCATGAAACAGTACACCTGGTTTTCCAAAGTCGTCTATAACACGTGCAGTTACGTCCCTTGCTCCGACAGAACTCCCTCCTGAAATAAGGACAATTTCTGAATCCTTGAGCGATTTCTCAACAATGTCTCTTACGATTTCATATTCATCATTGAATATACCTTTCTTAACAGGAGTGGCTCCAGCATCCAAAAGAAGCCCTACAAGATTATAAGAATTTATATCACGAACCTGACCGGGTTTAACTGGTCTGTCAGGAGGCACTATCTCATCACCTGTTGAAATTATTGACACTCTTGGTTTTTCATAAATCCAGACCACAGTAATACCAATACCAGCAAGTATCCCTATATCCTGAGGTCTTATTTTATGACCCTTTTTCAATATGACCTCACCTTTCTTTACATCCTCTCCTGCCTGTATCACATTTTCTCCGGGTGCAACAGGTTTAACCACCTCTATCATGTTCTTATCTACCTGTTGGGTATGTTCAAGCATAACAACTGCATCTGAACTTTTTGGGAGCATTCCTCCTGTTGGAATCTTTGCGACCTCTCCTTTTTTCAGTTCAAAATCAGGTTCCTCTCCCATTAAAATCTCATTCCCTATGTTTAAGTAAGCAGGCATCCCTTCTGTAGCTCCAAATGTATCTGAAGCAGATACTGCAAATCCATCAACAGTGGAGCGAGAAAAATCCGGGAGATCCTCTGGAGAATAAATGTCTCTTGATACAATTCGGCCATATGATTCTTCTATCTTTAGACTTCTTTCAGGAGGGATTTTGGGTAAAAGATTACGAAAGATAAGATCAAGGGCTTCTTCTACAGGTATTACCTCTTCTCTGCCAAGCATGTCTCTCATTTTTCCCTCAATTTGTATTGAATATATTCATTGCTTTCTCAATCCCTTCTGCGAGGATTGAGGTAACAGCCTCTGAGGCTTTTTCGATAGCTTTTTTCATTAGAGATATCTCATCCCTTCTGAATCTGCACAGTACATAATCCTCCGGAGCAACATCCTTATCTCTTCCTATTCCTATTTTCAATCTTACAAAATCCTTCGAGGAAATGCTCTGGATTACTGATCCAATTCCTTTATGTCCTCCTGATGAACCTTTTCTCCTGATCCTGAGCTTTCCTATCTCCATATCAATGTCGTCATGAATGACCACAAGCTTCTCCAGTGGGATATTAAATCTACTCATGATATCTTTTACTGAAATTCCGCTCCTGTTCATATAAAGAAGGGGTTCTATAAGCAGTATATCATGTCCATTTATAGAACCCCTTCCTATTCTGTATTTCTCTTTCTCTTTTAAATCTATATTATATCTCCCTGCAATTTCCTCAATAATCATAAACCCGATGTTGTGTCTCGTTCTGGAATATTTTCTTCCTGGGTTTCCAAGGCCAACAATAGCCCACATAATCAGTAAACAGTAAACAGTAAACAGTGAATAAAACTAAACATACTGAAAACTTTTGAGCGAACATTACGAAATTTTTGTTCATCGATCATTTTTCAGTATAAAACTACTTCTCCTTCTCCTTCTCCTTCTTCTTCTCCTCCTCCTCTACTTCTTCCTTCTTTCCTTTCTTTATTACCTCTGGCTCAGTGATCTCTGGTGCAGCAGCAGCCTCAACAGGAGCAGCAACCTCTTCAACCGCAGGAGCAATTACATTAACGATAACTTCATCAGGGTCTGTAAGGACCTTTACACCCTCTCCAAGTTTTATATCACTAACATGAAGAGACTGACCTATTTCAAGGCCTGATATATCCAATTCGATGCGGCCCGGTATCTTATCAGGAAGACATTCAACTTCAATCTCTCTGAGAAGATACTGCAAAATCCCCCCGTCTCTCTTAACACCTATCGATTCACCAACAATAGTCACATGTACAGGAACTTTTACCTTTTCAGTGAGGGAGACCTCAAAAAAATCTACATGAAGCAAATCCCCTTTCACTGGGTCAACCTGATAATCTTTCATAAGAGCGAGCTTGCTTGAGCCATCTCCGAACTGAAGGTTCACCATAACCTGCTGACCTGTTTTCGAGTTAATAAACTGTAAAATCTCCTTCTTCGAAAATTTGACAGGTTGGGAATCCCCACCCCTGTAAAGGATTGCCGGGATCCTGTTTCCCCTTCTCAGGGAACGAGCTGCTCCCTTTCCGACTTCCTCCCTCTTTTCTACATTAATAATCATCCTCTCCATCTCT
>Ga0209323_10001730_pt1 | contig 14456 bp, 13 predicted proteins | sample Rifsed19ft2_FD_184014 | JGI IMG/M metagenome (GOLD analysis project Ga0209323, IMG submission 184014) | Soil microbial communities from Rifle, Colorado, USA - sediment 19ft 2 (version 2) | ecosystem: Environmental > Terrestrial > Deep subsurface > Rock core/Sediment | place: Rifle, Colorado...
ATATACAAGGCGATAGGCACCCTCTTGGTGAAGTCAGAAAAAGCAAAAATCACGGCAGACCTCACCGAACGCAAGGAACTGCTCAACACGCGCACGACAGTTCTTGGAAGACAAGAGGAACGTCTTCGCACTCAATTGAAAGATTTGCAGGCTAAGCTTCAGCAAGACTTGAGTCCAGTTTCTCAATCCCAACCGTAGCCTTCAACCGGTGAAAGTTGTGGAAGAGCTGTGCGCGATGGGATTAACCGACGAGCAAGTAGAAGAATTATGCACAATCGCGGAAGAAACTGCCAGAAAATACGTGCTTTCGAAAGTGCATTCCAATAGAATAGAAAAACTTAACATAAGCGTAGAGGCTGAAGGCACAAAACCAGTCACAATCACAGTTGATGTAGACATTGCCTTGTCGCAACAGATGAAAGGCTTTGATGCACGAAAACTTGCCAACGAAGCCGTCAAAGCGGCATTTGCTTCGGCTGAAAAATACATGAGGGAACAAGCATGCCATTTAACGAAATAACCAGAACCATAGACGAGTTAAACGCCAAACTCGTTGTTCTGCTTTGTCATCACAACGCAGATCCAGACGCGATCTGCTCGGCATACGCGCTTGCGGGCTTGTTAAGGAATTTGAAGCCGATGATTGAGGTTGAAATTGGGGCGGCGCAGGGTATCAGCCGTCTTTCAAAGCATCTTCTCCAGTACTTGCCGATCGAAGTGAAAACGCAACCCAGCGTGGAAAGGGCAGACATCATAATGTTACTAGATACCAACACGATTCAGCAACTAGGCAATCTGGCTGAAAAAGTAAAAGCCTCAAGGGCACCGATCATAGTGGTTGACCATCATGCGGCACATCCAGAAACTGAGCAGATAGCAAAAATTTGCATAACAAACGAGGAAGCGTCATCAACATGCGAGATCGTGTACGACTTCTTTAAGCAGATGGGACTCAAACCAGCCGCAAATGAGTCCAAAGCGTTGTTTTTAGGCATAGCCTTTGATACTCGACATTTCATCCTAGCAAATTCGTCCACACTAAAGACAGTTGCAGAATTGATTGATACAGGTGTCAATGCTCAAGAAGTATTGCCTCTGCTCTCCCTGCCCATGGACTTTTCTGAACGGGTTGCAAGATTAAAAGCTTGCAAAAGAGCCAAGCTTTTCATGGTTGGAGAATGGATAGTGGCGTTTTCCCATGTTAGCGCTTACCAAGCTTCAGCGGCAAGAGCCATAATCGAACTGGGAGCCCATGTTGCAGTGGTGGCAGGGCAGAAAAATGAAAGTATAGAGATAAGTATGCGCTCCACGCAAGACTTCCACAAGAAAAGTGGTATACATTTAGGAAAGGACATTGCTAAGCCTTTGGGCGAACAGCTTCAAGGGATGGGTGGGGGACACGCAACAGCTGCTGGAGTGAACGGTGTGGGAGATGTCAAGACGGGACTTAAGCGATGTTTGCGGCTTATGAAAGAAAAGTTGACTAATCAGAACTAAGTAGCTACTCTTAAATGAGGAAAGAACTCGCTTAGAACTAGGTAGGCTCAGCGAGCATGGCAATTATAGAAACAAAAAACCTTACTTACACGTATCCGGGTGGAACAAAACCATCTATCACAGATGTTTCTATTACGATAGAAAAGGGCGAATTCGCACTGATCACGGGTCCGAGCGGATGTGGAAAGACAACGCTTTGCCGTTGCTTTAATGGATTGATTCCGCATTTTTATCAAGGCGAGTTGAAAGGCGAAATAACGATTGCTGGACTTGATGTTGCTAATCAGCAGATATTTGAGCTTGCAAAGCATGTAGGGCTTGTTTTTCAAAACCCTGAAAACCAGTTGTTCGCTTTGTCAGTCGAGAAGGATGTGGCTTTTGGACTTGAAAACCTCAGTGTTCCAAGAGAGGAAATTCGAAAAAGAGTAGACTGGGCCATGAACCTAACAGGCATTTATGACCTGAGGGAAAGAGCACCACATGAACTCTCAGGCGGACAGCAACAACGAGTCGCCATAGCGTCTGTCCTCGCCATGCAGCCAGAAATGATGATTCTAGATGAACCAACATCCTTTCTTGATCCTTTAAGCGCGAAGAAAATATTCGAAGTCATATATGAACTGAATAAAACACTTGGGTTGACCGTGGTGCTTGTTGAGCACAGGCTCGACTTGACAGCTAGATACGCTAACCACATAATCATAATGGATGAGGGACGAGTGATTCTGGACGGCGATCCTCGAGAAATCTTGAGTTCCGAAGAAACACGGCTAATCGGAGTGGGTATTCCGAAAGCAACACAACTTTTCCAGATACTTGAAAAAGACGGAGTAAACTTGGGCAGCACTGTGCCTTTGTCTTCTGACGAGATGGCGACGTTAGTCAAGGAGGCTTTCAAAGCATAATGATCGAAGTCAGCAAGGTCTATTTCTCTTATCCTAACGGTGTGGAAGCATTGAAGGGAGTGTCCCTGAACATTGCAGACGGCGAATTTGTCGCTATAATGGGACAGAATGGCGCCGGAAAAACGACGCTGGTCAAACATTTCAATGGATTGCTTAAGCCAACAAAAGGAACCGTGCTTGTCGATGGCGTAAGTACGACAAAAGTTAGCGTGGCAACCTTGGCAAGAAACGTAGGCTTTGTATTCCAGAACCCTGACCATCAACTCTTCAGCGAGACTGTTGAAGATGAAATAGCCTTTGCACTCAAAAATTTCGGGTTTAAAGACAAGGTAATAAAAGAAAGGGTTACGTGGGCACTGAACCTTTTGGATTTAACCCAATATAGAAAAACGTCACCATTCATGTTAAGCGGCGGAGAAAGAAAACGTGTAGCCTTAGCCTCTGTGTTGGCGTGGAATCCTAACATGCTGATATTGGATGAGCCAACGATAGGGCAGGACCATCAACAGAAAGAGAAACTTCGACAATTTATTTTGCAGATGAAAACTCAAGGGAAAACGGTCATAATAGTCACGCATGATGTGGAGTTTGTGGCTGAATGCAACCCCAGAGTCTTGCTAATGCTTGATGGAAAGATCGTTGCTGACGATGAGGCGACAAAAGTCTTGACAAGCCCCGAAGTTTTGGCTCAAGCCTCTATTGTGCCGCCTCAAATAGCTCAAATTTTCTTGCAGTTGCCTGATTTGAAGCTTCCCAAGAACGTTATTGACGTCTATGAGGCACGAGAAATACTGCTTAATGCTCTGGAGAAACGTGACGAATGAGCGTTTTTAGCGGGCTCAAGTTTAGAAAAGTCTATTCTCCCATTCATAATCTAGACCCGAGAATCAAATTCATCTATGTATTGGCGATTTTTACGCTTGCGATACTTTTCTGGGAACTGCTGCCTTTAATGGTGCTTTTCGTAATGCAGATCCCATTTGTTATTGTGGCAGGTGTTAGCCGTGAATGGCTTCATTCAATGCGTGGAGCAACGTTCTTAGCGGCAATAATCTTTTTGACCAACTTCGTTTTTGTCTTCATCGGAACAGGCTATCAAAACATCAGTACAAGCTTGGAAAACGCTGCTGCCATGACGTTGCGTTTCGTAGTTCTTGTGGAGTCCTTTTCGATTTTCTTCTTAACAACTTCTCCAGATCATCTAGGCTTAGCCTTAGAACAGACAGGTATACCATACGAGTTTTGCTTCGCCTTCACAACCGCTGTACGTTTTGTTCCTGTTCTGGCTGAAGAGGCGCAGACAATCATGGATGCCCAGAAAGCTAGGGGTTTGGAGCTTGAAGGTGGAAGCTTTTTGAAAAGGATAAGAAACTACATTCCAATTCTAATCCCCTTAATCGTTAGTGCAATTCGAAGAAGCTTGGAACTCGCAGAGGCCATGGAATCCCGCGCATGGGGAGCAACTAAGAAACGCACAAACCTGTATGTGCTCAAGATACATCGCGGCGATCTGGCTCTAATAGCATTGACCATTGGAATTTTGATTGTTGCAATTTACGTCCGCCTATTCTTCACAATCCCATCAATAAACCAGCTTCTACGACCCATATTCTAAACCGCAAGGCTTTTAATACACGCTCTTGTGTAATGGGTTTCTCGGAGGTTCGAAAGCCTTGAAATGGCTAAAAGCAGCAGCTGAAGAAATAGTCGCAGGCATCAAAAGTTCCATTGAAGCGCTTAACATGAAAGAAGTTGAGAAGTTTGTCGAGCTTCTGCTTGATGCGAAGGATAGAAAGATTTTCATTGTTGGCATGGGGCGAAGCGGATTCGTGGCAAGAGGTTTTGCGTTGCGACTCATGAATCTAGGTTTTTCCGTTTATTTCTTGGGCGAAACCATAACTCCAGCCGCAGAAAAAGGAGATTTGCTTATAGCTATTTCAGGAACAGGCGCAACAAAAATGGTGTTAACTGCAAGCGCAGCAGCCAAAGAAATCGGGGCGAAGGTGGTGGCGGTCACGTCTTTCTCTGAGTCCAGTTTAGGCCAGATGGCAGATCATATCATCATGATAAAGGGGCGGACAAAGTCAGGTTGGCCTAGGGAAGAAGATTATTTAGCTAGGCAGATCATTGGTGAGCGTGAACCATTGACTCCTCTTGGAAGCGTTTTTGAGAACAATTGCATGGTTTTTCTCGACAGTTTAGTGGTGGAATTGATGCATCGATTGGGGCGAACTGAGGCGGACTTGAAGCGTAGACACGCGACGCTTGAATAGGATTGGAGTGTGCAGGGTTATCCGCGCTAAGTGGAAAAAGAAACGGATGCGTCGTGAGAAGAGGAAACGGGAGAAAAGACGGTCAAGGTATAAGTAAGCCTGTTTCTCAGGATTTTTTCTGATTTCTTTGTCTATTTCTGGGTTAAGATTAGTTCTGATGATTGCGTTCTGTTTTGCCAGGTTTGATGATGTTAAGCTGAGTTAAGATTATTCGTGCATATAACTTATTAAGACTCGCTACACACTATAACTGTTGAAAAACCTACCTTATGCCATGAACTAAGGAGGACTACAACTACGACTGAGAAGCCAACGCAAAAACAAGTAACAACCCAAGAACAGACAGAAGTAGGCATACTAATAAAAGAGGAAGGCAGAAAAACCGCCGTCTTCCGAGAAGTCTATCCAATACAAGAACCATACATCTTCGCAGCAATAGTAAACGACCCAGAAACCCAAAAAACAACATATAAAGTCATAGAACCCACACTTCCAAAAGAAGAAGAGAAACGACTCAACGAACTGCGAAACTTTTTGATGGAAGAAGTTGACGTCAACCTAAAAGATATAGAAACCAGAGAAAAAGCAGAAAAATATCTAAAAGAGAAGACGCGAGAAATAATCAAAAAATACCACATAAAAATCGAAGACGAAGCAATTGACAAGCTGACATATTACATAGTGAGGGACTTCATAGGCTATGGAAGAATAGACCCCTTAATGAAGGATCATCTGATCGAAGATATCTCCGCAGACGGTGTAAACGTACCGCTGTATGTTTGGCACAGGGTATATGAATCATTACCAACGAACATAATTTTTGAAGACGAAGCCGAACTGGATTCTTTCATAATCCGCCTCGCATATTTATCGGGAAAAAACATTTCCATAGCATCACCAATTCTAGATGCTTCCCTTCCCGACGGTAGCCGAATACAAATGACCTACGGAAGTGAAGTCACAAAAAGAGGCTCAACATTCACCATACGACGCTTCAAAGCAGATCCCCTAACCATATCTGACCTAATTGTCTTTAACACTATTTCCGCGGAAATGGCGGCGTACCTGTGGTATGTTATAGAAAACAAAGCCTCAGTCATAGTGGCAGGCGGTGTTGCAGGCGGAAAAACAACAATGCTGAACTGCCTGTCCATGTTCATAAAGCCCGAAATGAAAGTAGTAAGCGTAGAAGATACGCATGAGCTTAACCTTCCGCATGAAAACTGGATACCTTCGGTTGTAAGATTAGGTTTTGGCCATGAAGACAAGAAAGGAGGCAGCATAACTCTCTTTGATTTGCTGAAGGCTGCTGTTCGGCAGAGACCTGATTACATCATTGTCGGAGAGGTTCGTGGAGAAGAAGCCTATACGTTATTTCAGGCAATGGCAACAGGGCATTTAGGAATGAGCACGATACATGCAGAGTCAGTTGAAGCCATCATAAACCGTTTGGGATCCGAACCAATGAACATTCCTAAATCGCTCATAGCAACGGCAGATGTAATGATGGTCATGACGAGAACAGAGAAAGAAGGAAAACCAGCAAGAAGAATAGGCACCGTAACAGAAATTGCAGGGCTTGACCAAAAGACAAAGAACATCCTGACCGAAGAAGTTTTTGCATGGAATCCAAAAGAAGACAAATTTGCATTTTCCGGTCATAGCGCTCTTCTGGAAAAGCTCATGAAGAAAAGGGGCGTTGACGAAGAAGCCGTTAGGCGTGAATTAAACAACAGAAGAATAGTGTTGGAATGGATGGCGCAAAAAGGCATTCGCCGCTATATCGAAGTTGCGAATGTCATCCGAGAATACTATGCTAACCCAAACCGTGTCTTCCAAAAAGCCAGACTGGGGCTGAAATGAAAAACAGTAAAGTAATCGAGAAAATCAGAGCAATTCTCAATCGCCTAAAAACAATGCACAGATTACCTTCCGCAAAGTCCTCAAAACGCAAACCACCAACAACTAAGGAGAAGTTCAAACTCGACTTGGGACAACCACAATCAATAGCCTACCAACTTATCGGAGAAAAAACAATACGTGCCTTGCCACTTTTCAGAGATTTAGACGCTAATCTGCTAAGGGCAGGGTTAAAAATCAACTTTCGAGCCTATGTCAGCCTGACAGTTTTGGCTGCAGCTTCAATCTCCCTCGTAACATTGGCTGTGGCTCCGCTCCTGCTTTTGTTTGTTTTCAAAATGGCGCTCATGCCTGCATTGCTTTTCGGCGTTGCGGGATCTATGTTTACGTTTGCTTTTTCAATTGTCGGATTCTACATCTATCCAATCTATCGTGCAGATGTGCTCAAAAGGGCTCTAGAAGATGAATTGCCGTTCACCACAGGCTACATGGCGATTCTTACAAGTGCAGGAGTTTCTCCGGAAAAGATTTTCTATTCACTTTCAAGCCTCAGCGTTCCATTAGCTATTTCCTTAGAGTCTAGGGACATTGTTAGAAACGTGAATCTTTTTGGTTTAGACATAATTTCCGCTTTGGAGAAAACATCCGCGCGGACTCCTTCGGAAAAATTCCGCGAAATGTTGGAAGGATTCATTTCAACGATACATTCAGGCGGCAATCTTTCTGCTTTTCTCCGCGAAAAATCCACGCAGTACATGAAGCTGAAAAGAATGGGCTTACGCAAATTTGCAGACACCCTATCTGCCTTATCAGAGTTTTATGTGACTTTGCTCGTTACCGGTCCATTGCTGCTTGTAATAATGCTTGCAGTCATGGCGATGCTAGGCGGAGGCGGCCTATTCGGACTGAGCCCAAACTTTCTGCTGAACCTCCTTACTTATCTGGGAATTCCCTTGGCGTCAATAATATTCCTGATACTCCTAGACACAGTTTCACCTAAATGGTAATCAAAATGCCAAAAATAGAAAAACGCGCGAAAAAAATCGTGTGGATTGCCTCGTTTCTGCTAGCTGCAGCCATAGTCTCATTTGCATACTTTTCATTCTGGGGAACCTCAACATTTGATGATTTTGTTTTCTTTGCTGTCGTAGCGGCTGTTTCTCCTCTAGCTCTCGTCAGCTACATTGATTACAAATGGAGAAAAGCAATAGACGAGCACCTGCCCGACCTTTTCAGAAGCATAGTCCAAGCCCAAGAGACAGGAATGACCCTTCCTCAAGCCTTAGACGAAGCTGCAAAGAGAAATTATGGTCCGCTGACAGCTGAATTGAGAAAGATGACTTCGCAAATCTCGTGGGGGCTATCTTTCGAAGAAGCACTATTGGGTTTGGGAAGACATGTTAACACTGTATTAGTGCAGAGAACCGTGCCTCTTATAATCGAAGCAAGCCGCTCTGGCGGTCATGTGGAGAAAGTTTTTGATCCAATGGGTAAGTTCATACAGACCACGCTTATGCTTGATAAGGAACGCCGAACTCAAACTAGACCATATGTTGCAATAATCTACGTAGCCTTTTTTGTGTTCATTTTCACAATAATACTTCTTTTCAAATCATTCTTCGCAACTTTGGAAGGTGTTCCAGCACTTGGGATGGCAGCTATGTCGCCTGAAGAATCACAGCGAATATTCTTTCACATGACAATAATTCAGGGCTTCTTCGGCGGACTTGTTGCCGGGAAAATGGGAGAAGGAACAATAAGCGCTGGATTGAAACACGCCCTAATTATGATGATTCTTGGCTACGTAGCCCTGAAACTTCTCCTATGAGGTGAAATACATGGCACGAATGTTTAGGAGAGTTTTACGGGATAAACGGGCTATAACCCCAGTATTGAGCGAACTTTTGCTCACAGTTGTAGCCGTAGCTGCCATGTCTCTCGCCACAACTGCAACGTATGTCATAACGAGTAATCTTCGAGAAAACATGAGCGAACGCTTAATAATTGAGGATTTATTGTTCAACAATTTGACCGGCAACATTAACGTTTATCTTCGAAACGTTGGAAAAGTTGCGATTCAGGTCTCTGCCGTTTACGTTAATCGAACCTCAAGGTCTTTCACTTCGCCTTTCAAGTTGGAAGTGGGTAAACATGGCTGGCTTAACGTTTCGTACAGTTGGGCTTCTGGCAACGTGTACTACATGGACATTTTAACTAATAGAGGAACACATGTGGGGGATTACTATAATGCGCTTTAAACGCGATAAACGCGGCATAAGCAACGTAATAGTAGTAATGCTAAGCCTAGTTCTAGTAGTGGTCATAGTTGGCAACGTGGTGCTTTGGAGTTACCAAATGAACCAGTTGGACTGGGAAAGAATACAAGAGAACCTAAACATTCTAAGTGCGTCACGCGCCACAGCTTCTTCATGGTTCACTGCGCAAAATGAATTCGACATCACGCAAGGTAGCATAACAGGCGGTAGTTATCAAGACACGACAGCTCAAGACGAAAGCCATGAAACATTCATTGAAGAAGCAAATGAAACAACACAAGTCTCCCATCCATCCACATATAATCCTCTCGGCGGCACTACGTATGTTTCAGGAACATTGCCTGATCTGCAAACCAATAATGGTGCGTACATGACTTTTCGGAGTTATGCAAGTGGGACTGTCACCAGTAGTTCCTATCCATCTGGTTATGTGTTGTCAGGCTCCACAGAATATGTTTCGGGTAATTTGACTAGTTTGCAGGCTGATGATAGCGATTACATGACTTTCAGCAGTAATGTAACATCCAAAACAGACGCTTTCATTGCTTACAAAGGTTATGTTCCATACACCTATCCTTATCCGAAAAATAAAATTTGGAATGGTGAAAGCGCTGTCTGGAGTGCTGAAGAGACAATGTCGAACCCGGGTTCTCCTGTCAACTGGGTTAGAACTGCTGTTTGTCCAAAAAGTGAAAGAGCCTTAGAAAAAATGGTTGTAACAAATACTGCCGGCTATAGCTTATATGCTTATGTTTCGAATGGGTCATCATGGACAGTCACAACCATTGCTGGCACGTATCCAATAAGTGAGTATAGACTTTTTGATGTCGCCTATGAAAAAAACAGCGGAAGAGCCTTGCTGGTATATTCAAAACCAATATACATGTCAGGCACAAACAGGATAGGGTACAAAATATGGAATGGTTCAGCTTGGTCAAGCGAGTATCTTCTCGATCTTCCATATACGACTGGTAGAGTGCGTTGGGTATGTTTAGCATCTGCTCCGGGGACCCGTGCAGGCACAGCAGATGATAACGAGATAGCCATGATTTACTTAGACGATAACCAAGATGTTTACGGATATATTTGGAATGGTTCAGCTTGGAACGGTATGGGTGCAGCAGCAGTTTGGGACGCTACAGTGGCTATTGCGACAGAAGAATGTATTGCAGTTGCATACGAGCAATTATCTGGTAGAGCAATGTTCATCTGGGGTGACTCTGCTTCCACAGATAATTACTACAGGATATGGGATGGTTCAACACTTTCATCTGCTACATTACTGAATATACCAGCTCAAGGCGGTGTCACTAATTGGGTAACGTTAAAATCTAATCCAATCAGTAACGAGTTGCTTTTCACAATTGTGGATGCTGGAAACGATTTAAACACGGCTTATTGGGATGGCAACACGTGGACAGTTCATACAGAACATGATGACGCTGTTGATATGAATAGTCAAAGATGCGCAGATTTCACTTGGGAACCAACAGGCAGCAATGGTTTACTTGTTTGGGGAACTAACGCTAATCAAATTTCATACAAAACATTCACAGCTCCAAACACATGGAACGCTCAAGCAAACATCGCAATGGGTGGCAGCACGCATTATTGGGTTCAATTAAAGACAAACCCAAAAACTGTGAGTGGGGACGTTAAGATTTTAGGCGCTGTTTTAGATTCAAATAACGATTTAGGTGCAATAAGTTGGAATGGAACAACATTCACAGTAATCGGTGCCGGTACAATTACAACCGACACGACCGCTACGAATTACGAATGTTTTGAAATGGAGTTTATGAACTTCGGGGCGTCAACAGAATTTGCAAGCGAAGTAGTGTTTACAGGGACATCAAACACGGAGTCATGGACACAATTGACATGGACAATAGATGGCAGCGCCACAACAACAGATGCAAACGTGACATTCCAACTGTACAACTATCAGACAGGACAATATCCAACAAGCGGAGATGGCTATATGACTGGCACAATAGGTACAAGCGACGCAACCCTTTCTCAAAACATCACAGCTAATCCAACGTACTTCAGAGATGTAGATGGCAATTGGACTATGAAGATTACAGTTGTTAAGGCAACAGCAGAACAGTTCGATTGGAGAGGCGACTTAGTTAGATTTACTAGTACTCATCCAACTGAATTCACGTGTGAAGTTGAATTTACAGGAACGGCAAACACGCTAAACTGGACTCAATTAACATGGATGGTTGACAGCGCTTTGACAACAGACAACGTGAGTGTCACTTTGCAACTATACAATTACACTGCTGGCAGCTATCCTACAAGCGGAGACGGCTATATTCCTTATTTCTCAAGCGCCATAGCGGGTACAGATGAAACTTTCAGCCAAATAATAACTGCGAATATGACGGATTTCAGAGACAACCTTGATGGAAATTGGACAATAAGAATTACAGGCGTTAAAACAGGTGACACACAATTCGACCTTAATGTTGACTTAGTTGAATTAAGTTCAGAGCCAGTTCGCACCTATCGGCTCCGTATCAGCAACACGTTTGCAATAGATTTATTGGCATATCCACATATTCGCGGTTTAACAATATCTGTTAGGTACAACGTTACAGAGGCTACAGAGAAATGGTTTTTGGAAGCATACAATTGGACTGCATCAAGTTTCAGCAGTATAGGCTTCAATGACACTGATGGGCATCAGCCAACGCAGAATAGCTGGAACGAGTTCACAATCAGTGTGACAGATGACTGGGCGGATTACATGCAAGGCAATAGTACGCTGATAGAATTCCACGATGAAGGATTGCCCGCAAACCAGACTGTTGCGGAAATAGATTTTCTCGGCGTGACACCACTAATTGATGGCGTTCAACTGGAATTGGAAAACATGGGTTCGTCGACAACACACATTGTCTCCTTATGGATAATGAACTCAACAAGCCATCAACGCTACGACGTTAACTTTTTCCTAAATTCGGGAGAAGAAAAAACCTATGCTGACCCAGACATAATCTTACCTGAAGGTGATTTCGTGGTCAAAATCATTACAGAAAGAGGCAACATTGCTGTTGCTTTAGGACGTTAATGTCACTTTTTCATTTTTTCTTTTAAAGCGCTTATTACTTCTTCTTGGTCTTTTGCCTCTATTACTTGGATATTGTATAATTCAGCCATTTTCTTTGCGTTTTCGTTAATTTTCGGGATTGCAATCAAGTAAGCTCTATGCGGTGAAACATCAAACACTTTGGCAAATAACGCAATTACAGGCTGCTCTGATACGATGTTGTCTGTCGATGCCGCTAAGTCAATTACCGCCACATTCTTTACGGTGTCTCCTTTAAATGCGGCGATGTCAAACATGTGATTTGCTCCAGACTTACCCTTCATGAAGGCTGGGCTTTCAACTTCAAACCCGTTTTTCTTGAAAAACTCTCTTATCGGCGCGATCACGATCCAGCCTATGCCTATCTCGCTTTTTGCTTCTTCTTTCAGGCTATAGGTATAAACGTCTTTGATTACAGCGTTTTCAAACGTGAAATTTTCCTTGCAGGCTCTGCAGAAATGTGCAGTGATGGGAATGTCGAAGCTTTTGTTGCAATCTTTGCAGGTGCACCACGTTCCTGCTCTTCTATAATCGACGTCAGGTTTTCTTAATTCCTCGTGGCATTTTGGACAAACAAGCTTGTCTCCTTTCTGGAAATTCCCCTCTACATCCATATATCCACATTTAACATGCTCAATTAAGGCACTCCTTTGAATGCTGAATGATTTACAATATGTGCAGCAATAATGGGTCGAAGTATTCCCAGAGCCACATTTTGGACAACCGATAATCTTGTCATAAAGCACTCTTTCAAGTATCCCCGCTTCATACAGCCTGTTCAGAAACAATTCTGCACTTGCGCGGTCACCGACGATTGCGTCAACTGCTTGGTAATGATAGCCAAGTTTAGGGTCATAAACGGGTTCAAGCTGGCTTATTTCACCGGTTAAGAATTTGTTTAGAAAAGCTTGTGTGTTATTGTCTTTGTAAAGCTCTGCCCGTTCTAATTTCCCTGTCTTAAGCATTTCATTCCCTAATTCTTGATTATAGGCGACCCTTCGCTTTCAGTTTCAGTTATTGAATTCTTTTCAAGACTGCTAAATCTTCCCTACTAAACAATTTAAGCGTTTCCAGCATAGAAACGCATGATTGATTTGCCGCTTAACAATCCTGATTTTGACCTGTGAATCGGCACTTTCAGTGATATAATCACCCATTACGTTTTCACCATGCCAGCTAAACAGTTACTAATTACCAAAATAAAGAAGTTTGGACTCTACAATAAAGAATAAGAATATATACCCAACGTATACAGTCACATTTTTTAATGAGAAAATCCATATTGAAGGCGCGAATAGAAACAAGTGAAATTAAATGTCAGCAACTCAAGATTCCCAAAAGCGCGTAATTGTCCGCTGGACAAGACTCAAAAGAGCTGCTCCCATCATTCTCTTCCTAATAATAGCAGCTCTAATAGAGTTAGCCATTATCCTTTATGCCATAAATCTAGACGTGCAGGATAGTGCTACACTGCAATGGAGTTTCATTTTCCCAGGCACAAACTGGCTTGTCACACTAACGATTAGCCCGCTATTCCATTTAGTCCCCATCGCTGTTCTAATCTCTTTGGTCTTCAGTTGGATTTGCCTGACCAAGTACATGGCTACGAAATCGGCTGCATCGCAAAGACGGAGACTTGAGACCGTTGCTAAACGTGGACAGAAGTTTAAAGGCTTAAGGAAGTCTTTAAACAGAATAAAATCGAGACTTCTCAAAGTAAAAGGCATAGCCTATGCTTGGCGAAGAATCTACTCTGCAAGAGCACCCATAAAAAGCGCATTGACAGTCTTACTGGTTTTTGTGTTGCTCGCAATCTTCGTGTCGCTTCTAGCATACCCTAGCGCAATTTACAAAGCCATATCAAATGCCTATGCAAACGACCCTGGGCTGCTCAACTTCATCAAAAGTACAGGAGAATTTTTCGGGTTTCTCTCACCAATAGCTAATGCGGTGACTGTCGCTGCACCGGGTTTCAGAGTTTTTGCTTTAGGCCTCGGATCAATAGGCGCTCCTTTGGCTAGTTTGGATAATGCTGGAAAGTACTTGGCTTTTCAAAACGCTGCAGCTTGGTCTTGTGCTTTGTTAATTTTGGTGTATGGAGAGTTCAGGGGAAAAGGTTTCGCATACAGGAAAGCTAGGAGAAAGTAAAAAAGGGAATCTGATGGCTGACCGTCCGCGGTTTGGTCCAGCAGGCGTTCCAATAATATTTAAAGTATTGAAAGCAGGTTTGGCTGATGTTCCCGGGTTTCTGAGGGAGGAAGGGCTTGACGCTTTTGAGTATCAAGCAGTTCGTTGGGGCGCGAAACCGCAAATCAAGAAGGAAGACGCTGAAAAGCTTAGTGTGAAAGCTAAGGAAAACGATGTCCTCGTGAGCCTTCACGGTTCCTATTTCATAAACTTTTGCGGCAAAAAACAGGTTGTTGAAGACAGCAAAAAACGGTTAATTGCATGCGCAACCGCGGCAGAATGGATGAATGCGTATGTAGTCGTTTTCCATCCGGGATTCTATGGCAAGAAAATGCACGCAGAGGCTTTCAAGGATTGTTCA
>Ga0209323_10001736_pt1 | contig 14443 bp, 13 predicted proteins | sample Rifsed19ft2_FD_184014 | JGI IMG/M metagenome (GOLD analysis project Ga0209323, IMG submission 184014) | Soil microbial communities from Rifle, Colorado, USA - sediment 19ft 2 (version 2) | ecosystem: Environmental > Terrestrial > Deep subsurface > Rock core/Sediment | place: Rifle, Colorado...
AAGCACATCTCTCACATCAGCATCTTTGAAATCAAAGGAAACAAGCTGGCCTCGATAGGCTTTCTTTGCTCCTGGCGTAGTTGTGATACGAAAATCAAACGCATAGAGAGGACCCTCTGGCACCGGCTGTAACCCCTCGGTTAACTCTTCCTCTCCTCTGGGCGTTCCAATGTTGACAGTGATAAAATTTCCCTCCTGTTTAACCTCAACAGGTGCATCTTCTTTAAGTTCCACAACGATTATAACCTTCCTTGCTATAACTGGGTCTCTAAAGGAAGATATGAAGCTTACGGGGCTGTCAAAATCATTAACGTCCCTAGTAACCTGAAGTTCTTCAGGAAGGAAAACATCTTGAAGACTTAAATTAAGCTTTTTTTCTTCTTTAGGGAGCCCCTCATATGTGACAGGAGCTGATGTTTTTATAGTTACTATTCCTACCCCCTCTTTTACCTCAAAACCTATGCTCTCTACAGTGTTCGAGGAAGCGCTGCCAGGCGCTCCAGATGGAGATGACTGAGTGGACGGCTGAGATTCTACCATTTGCGTTGTTGTGGGTAATACATCTTCCTCAATCACCTTTGGAGTATTCTCTTGCACATAACTGGTAGCCACTGTCTCTTTAGGAGAATTAGTTTGAGTTGAAGTCTGAGATTCCGCTATTTGGGTTTTTTGAGGTACTTTCGATTCCTCAACCTTTTTTTTTGCTTCTTCTTGCTTTATTCCGGTATTGACATCCTCTTTACTTGAAGAGGTTTGAATTGCAGGCTGGGATTCTGGCGTTTTTATGGTAGTAGGTGGTGATTCCTCAAGCTTATTCATGGATTCCGCTTGCTTTGAATCAGCATCAACACCTTCTTTAGGAGCAGATTGATTTGAAGTAGGCTGGGATTCTTCCATCTGAGTTTTCTCTGATACTTCTATCTTTTCTTCTCCACTCTGTTTTGTAAATATTAAGGTGAGTACATTTTCTTGCTGTTTAAGCTCAGCCATTGCATCCTCCTTAAGTTCCACAATGACTATTACATCCTCTTCAACAGCAGGGTCTTTAAAAGTACTTATGAAGCTAACTGGGCTACCAAACTCATTTACGTCTCGCGAAACCTGAAATTCTTCAGGAAGAAAAACATCTAAAAGCTTTATATTAAGCCTCTTTTCCCCTTTAGGAAGCTCCTCAAACTTTACTGGAACTGTTGTTCTTATTGTAACTATTCCAATCAAACCTTGAACCCCAAAACCAATGCTTTCAACCTTATTTGAGCCTGTAGCAATTTGCTGTTTGTGAGTAGAAGTCACAACTGAAGACTGAGACACTAATGACTTATCCGTTTTAGGAAGTAAAGGATCTTCTTCTACAGTTTCAGTATTAAATTCTGCGATAACACCAGCGGCATCCTTATTATCGTTTACTTGAGCAACTAATCCATTAGAATCGGAATTTAAAAAGGAAACTAAAGCAACAAGAAAGAACCAAGCAAAAAATGCTTTCAGGATATGTTTCATCCAACCATCCTCCTTGAGTTAATCTTCACTCCTGCTATTGCTCATTCTTCTCTAAAAGCAAGGACTGACTTTACTGTCTCGACCTTTTTTTTCCCGAACACATCTTCGAAGTAATTTTTTTCTTCAACCATGATCCCACTTTCTCTCACCTCAATAATCTTTCCCTCCCTACTTCCTATTTCATCTCCTACCCCTAGAAAGTAAGTGTTTTTCTCAGGGTCAACAACCATTACCTTTGGTTGTACCCCTACCCAAACAATACCAACCAATCTGAATTGTTCAAGCGGATACCTCTTAATGGGAGGAAGCGATTTACTAACCTGAGTCTCTACCTCCTTTTTTTCAACAATCTTGATGAAGGGTTTAAATGGATCACGATTTACTAATGGCTTGTTTTTAGAGCCTTCTTGTATAGTTTTAAAATCGGTAGCCGTTTTCTGATCTTCTTGAGCATGAGAAACAAAAACCCATAGGCTTATCAATAAGAAAAAGATTAAACCTTTCCTGATGCTGTGTGCACCTCCATTCATTCTTTAGGCTCCGTTTTCTTGGTTGCTTTTTTTCTTTTTGTACCCGTTTTTGTATCCGGTTGAATAGGCTGAGGTGGGAGAAGCCTAAAAGTCACAGCGGTAAAGGCGGCATTAAGAACTATTTTCTGGCCTGTGCTTTTCCTTTTATCCTGACTGAGATTGAGGTCCCTAATATTTACAATTCTAGGGAGCTTAGAGACCCTGTCAAAGAACCTTGCAAGATCATAATACGTGCAGTAGACCTTCATATCTATTGGAATCTCAGCGTATATATCTTTTTTCACCTCAGGCTTTGGGGCAAAGGTATTAGACTCTAAACCTGAACCTGATACAGCAGCATATATACTATCGATCAAAGTAGGAATCTCTTTCTCCTTTGGAAGCTTACGGGAAGCTTCTTCAAATTCCCTATTTAGCCTCTTAAACTCCTGCTCAAACCTGGGAAGCTCTTTTGCTATAGCTTCGTACTCCCTTAGTTTAGCTTCATTCCTTTGAAGTTCGTTTCTTGCGCTTTTCAACTCCTCTGTCTTTGGAGACCAAAAGAAATACCAAAACACTCCACACATAATCACTATTATGCCAATAAGAATGCCAAGCCTAACGTAAAGTCGCTGCTGATTTAGAGCTTCGCTTATATTTTGAATAATAGCCATTTTCACCTCTGAGCCTTTTGCTGACTTGGCTTCTTTATATCAGGTTTTTCTTGAGGTTTTTCCTCAGTCTTCACCTTGCCAGAATAATTCAATTTGGACTCTATTACAAAAGCCTTCAAAGGTAGTTTCTGTATTTCTTTTGTATTGATAACCTTTAGCTCAACACTTTGGAAATAGGGAAAGGATTGAAGCCTTTTCATGAAATCTGAAACAGTAAGCTCATCCCATGCAAAACCCTCTATTTTCGCTGACGAATTTTTCTCAGATAATTTATCAATCCAGGCCCTATTAGGTATAGCCTGCCCAAGAGACTCCATAACATAAAGGGGCCCGGTGCGGTTTTCCTCAAGAACATTTATAACCTTGATTTTCTCCTCGAGTTCTTTATTCTTGGCTTTAAATTCATCAACCTTTTTCTTAACATCCTCAAGTTTCAAAATACGTGCTTTTGTGTCAGCAATCTTGTTATTTACATCCTTTATTTCTTTAATCCGCCATAATTGTAAGGCTACAAGCAAGATAAATACAGCTGTTATCGCAATAATACCTAAAATCAGCTCTCTAAAACCCTTTATTTCTTTTCTTTCTTTTACGGGAATAAGATTTATTTTTATCATTTATCCCCTTTTCTCCTTAGCGCAAGCCCTATAACAACACCCATCTTCGGTGCTATATCAAGAATATATTCAGGGTCGAAATCCCTCACATCGTGAAGTATATTTTTAAAAGGATTTACCATCTCTACTGAGGTACCTATTCTTTCTTGAAGATGCTCTTTTATGTAAGGAACCTTCGAGGACCCCCCTCCAAGTACAATTTTGCGAACCGGTTCTTTTAGTGATGTAGCGAAAAAGTCAATAGTCCTTTCTATCTCTCCACAGATTAAATCAGTAAAATCACGCGTTATCCTATCAAGCTCATTAGAGACTCCAGTGAGCCCAAGGGAATACTTCATTTTCTCAGCCTCATCGTAGCCAATGTTAAACTCTTTTTGTATCCACTCCGTAAATTGCCTCCCTCCCGCTGTAATATCCCTAGCAAATATAGAAACCCCGCCCTTTAGAATATTGATATTTGTCACGGAAGCTCCAATGTTAATTAACGCAGTAACTTCATCAGTTGCGGGGTAGTTAATTTCAAACATATTCTCAAGGGCAAAGACATCCACATCAACCACAACAGGATTGAGCCCAGCTTCGTTTGTAACGGCTATATAATCCTCTGTTATATCCTTTTTAGCAGCTACAATTAATACATCCATATCACCTTCTTGGGTTTCTCCAGGAAGAATCTGGAAGTCATAATTAACATTATCAATGCTATGAGGTATATTCTGCTCAAGCTCCCAAGGGATAGCTTCACGCAACTCCTTTTCACTCATTTGAGGAATACTTACCTTTTTTATAATAACGGAGTGTCCAGAAATCGAGATTGCAACGTCCTTTGTTTTAACTCCAAGATCCTTCACAAGTGTTGAAATCGTTTCTACCACAGCGCCTGAATTGATTATAACCTTGTTAACTATAGCATCAGGAGGCAGCAGGCTTTCTCCTATGTTTTTAAGTTGATACCCGTTTCGGGCCTCCTTTAGCTCTGCAAGCTTAATCGCACTAGAACCGATATCGAGTCCAACAATCTCTTTTTTTCCGAAAACCAAACTTACCTCCTATTGTTACTTGTTTATTACTTTACCCTATCCAAACTGCTTAGAGCAAATAATCACCCTTAAATCTATAAATGTATGTAATAATATAGCATTCTCGGAATGTACTAGTTGACTAGTCAAAATAAGCCTATCAGCCCCTTCCTCTAAGGTATGTGTGCATAGGAGTGTTTCCATTTATTTCTGGTTACTAAAAACCAACTCCTTAGATTGCGCTTAAATTACCATTAGGGTATCCACATACTTCAAGTACTGTCGATTCTTGGCTTCATCTGTATTGTATCTTATTTCAAAAACTCTATTGTTGTCAATACCTATACTTAAATGGATTATTCAGACAGGTAATACCTACTTTGCATTAGTGGTAGTGTTTAGGTAAAATTTCACCCAATTTATTATTAGGTCGTTATAAGATTCAATATTTACTTAATCTTTGAGTTGTAATATACTGAAAACATTAAAATGCCCGGATAGCTCAGTCGGTAGAGCAGAGGACTGAAAATCCTTGTGTCGGCGGTTCGATTCCGTCTCCGGGCATGCCTATTTTCTTTGCAAAAGTGAGTCAAAGCAGGAGATTATAACACTTTTCACCATGCTATTTATTGGATTTATTTTTTGCTAAATATTATAAAAGAAGCTCAATAGACCTCAACCAACTAGAAAATAACAAGAAGGGTTTTACGGATTCACATTATTCAACAGGCTTTCTTTATTCATCTCTTTCGGTAAAAATCAAAAATATAATGTTTTTTTCAACATAAAGTTATCAGTTCTTCGAGATAAAATCCCAGTGTACTCTTCATACACGGATCACAGTGTAATATCACACACTTATATACAGACCTTATGAGCCTTCTTTTTGTAACTTCCTTTAACAACTAAATATTATGGGTATTGAATATGTTTCGTATAAATATTGCTCTATAAATAAGCAAACACTGCACAGAGTTGAAACTAGCTGAGAAGATTAATTTTATCCACACTCATAGCAGAAGGGCTGACTATTATTGGGATATACGCATTTGCAGGAATAAGCCACTATAATAGTGCGATAAAGAAGGAGGGCACAAAGGTAGTACCTCAGGCCCAATCCAAGATTCGAGGTTTGGTGCTGTACATTAAAGGCGATTACTTAAAGCTCAAGGACCAAACTGGTAAAAGCCATCTCACTCAGGCTGATGACCCTAGGACTCTTATAAGGAATCAGGATCGGTGATAATGTAAAGATAGAAGAAGGAATTGCTGTTTCAGTTGAGAAGATTTAAAGTCATCTATCGAAACTGAGTTATCTATCAAGGTATGTACAATAACCATGTATTTTGAATTCAAGATCAGAAGGGAAACATCTTAGATAGTATTTCCCAACCTCATTTAACAGACTGGTCGAGGTATTGAGGAGCAATTTGGTATTCTAGCATCCACAATACTGGAATTTCAATAGCAACAAAATCCCTTGCCATTTTATAGAATTGTTATAATATATATAGTAATTTTTTGTATCGGAAAGAAATCTTGATTCTCCGGAGGTCATGCAATGAGATTTGGCGACTATTTGAAAAATAAAAGGCGACAAAAGAATATCACCCAAGAAGATCTTGCTAGGGCGCTTGGCGTCTCAAGCGTATTTATTCATCAACTCGAAACAGGAAAGGTTGATGCACCATCCTTAGAGAGATGTAACCAGATAGCCGATATTTTAGAAGTCATAATTGATGAGCTATGGAATGTCGCCAAGAAAGAAAGACTTAGAAGATTCATGGAAAGAGAAGGCATTACTGAGGATGATTTCGAGGTTCTTACTGAGGGAGAAAGAACACTCATAAAACTTTATAGAAGCCTTGACGAAGATTCAAGACGTGATTTTGGAGGAATGGTATACATGCTTCTGAGGCGCTCTCAAGACGAAGGCCTTCAGGAAATACTCGAAGAGTTTATAAAATGCGCTTAATAAACAAATTAGGAACGATAGCTACAGCGCTCGGAGTAGAGCTTTGTATCTTAGCTTTTGTTGGACTTGTGTTTCTTTTCCAGTTTGACAAGGCAAAGGTAGAGCTTGTCAATAAAACAAAAGCTATTTCTGAAACTATTGGTGAGCAGGCTAGCAGCTTTTTTTCACAGAGAATGAAAGAGGGAACGAGCGATGGGTTCTTTCAATTCCTAGATCAAAGACTCGGAAGAAAAAAACTCTTTAACACATTCGATGTAGCGCCAAAGTTCTTCAGCGTTGTATTAAGACGTGATGTCGAAAGTGGAAAGGTAGCAGATGATATCAAGGACGATTTTTACCCTAAAAAGGGATATACTGTATCAAATCAACATGGAATGATATCGGTTTCTGTTCCTTTTGCCATTCAAGGTCAATCTGAGCCCTTTGGAATTGTAAAAATTGACTCGGACCCCCAAGCAATTAGGGAAAAAGTACTTACCGATAATTCCCTTTTATACGCTGCTATTCTTGTAGTTCTTAATAATCAGGCTTTTATACTTTACCTCCTTCTAAGGAGAAGAAAGGAGGTTATCTTTGAAAAGGGATACCTTAGGGAGCATTCCGTAGGCGCTCTGAAAATCATGTATAGAGTTCTCGGCGATATAATACAAGATCACGAAGGCGCCGGAGAACCAAGCGCGAAGCAAGGAGAAAGCAAGAAGGTAATTTCAATTTCAGAACTTGTTGAAAAAAGAAAGAAATGAAGAAAGTTCTTATATTATTGCTAATTACCTCGTTATCCTTATTGTGGGCATGTGCTGGCCCAGATGAAACTGGGTCTGTAACTGTAACACTAGATGGACCTATTCTAGAAAGCATAAATCAAGAAGGCAACCTTGAATTCAACGGTGCTGTAGTTAACTCCGGAGACACGCCAGTTAACTTTGTCGAAGTTGTTTTGATACTGAAAGACGACAACGGAAAGGTCGTCGAGGCAAGTTCCACATCGGTTATTGGAGAAGATTCCCAGAGTCTACTCCAACCATCTGAAAGAGCCTTCTTTACTATAACTGCAAAATCAGACCCGAAAAGAATAGCGTCAAAAGAGGTAGAAATCATTTCTGAAGGGGCTTCAGACTTACCACCTTCTTCGTAGCAATCATTTAGAGATACATCCACTCACACGAAATAATTATTAGAGGATCCGAGGATAACTTTGGTTATCGAATCAACATGCCTCTAGCTCAGAACTACAAGATCGGTTTATTTTTCATCGAGTCAGATATAACGATATTCATTAACTCCAATCATTATTATCTGAGTCAACTGAGTTTATTAAACAGTTGGACTGACATGTATTTTTTAAGTTGTCATTTTTAAAAGACTGTTTCTTATCAGAAGGTTACGTACTACTGAGCTCAAAAAGATGTATGATTACCTCAATACGACTATCTTCTTTAACACCTTCTTTGACATCAAGGCCAGCACTCGTCACCTTAAATCTTTGGGGAGAGATTCCCTTGGAAACTAAATAGTTCTTTACAGTTTCGGCTTGGGCCTCCCCTAATTTAATATTTTCATCTTCGGGTTTCTGCTCAGTTCCATAGACTTCTATTGTTACTTGAAGATTTGAATATCCAGCCAAAACACTTGCCAGTGCATCTAGAGAAGGAAATGCATCAAATAGAATGGTTGTTCCTGAAGGAGCAAAAACGCCATGAAGGTTAACTTTTACACCATCCTTCACAGGCTCCGTCTTGGCTCCGTATATCCTTGATACCTTGTCTAAGATGCCGCTTCTCAGCTCAAATTGTGTCCTTGATCGCTCGTATGCTATTTCTGCTAGGGCTATGGCCTTCTTACCAAGCTCAATAGATTTTTGGTATTCACCTAAAGTTAAATTCTCTTCTGCCATACTATAGGTTTGACGTGCATCATCTAGTGCTTGGGGAGTAAAATCTTCGGCAGACACACCCTCAGCGGCATTTATTCTCTCTGAAGCCTTCTCAAGCGTATCAAGTGCGCTGGAAAGCATTCTATCCTGAGAAATAGCCAGTTTTTCTTTAATTTCCTCAAGCCTTGTGACGTTTTTTCTTAACTCCCCCTCATAGTTTTTCTTTATGGCATTTGTCTCATCTATTTGATACTTTATTACCTGAAGCTCATTTTCATAAGTTTTTTTTATTGAGATTGATATTGCAGTCTTTGATCTTATTTCGGAAATCAGCCGAAATTCCTCCGCCCTTTCATCATTTCCATTCTTAAGTTCTCTCTCTGCTTGCTCATAGAAGAACAGTGCCTCCTTCATAACATCAGGAGCATATGTGTCACCACCTTGCCTTTTCGCATCTTCCAAAAGATCGTACGCACTCATTATATCCTTGACGGTAGGTGCTGCCTTAGAAGCGCTTGCTAAGGCAAGAGTAACTATAAAAAGAATAATGATTCTCATTTATCCTCAAATTCTTTAATTTCGTTTTCAACTTCTTCATTTATCGCTTTTAATTCTTCTGTTTGACTCCTGATTTTTTGAAGAAATTCCTTCTTTTCTTCAACCTCTTTTTTGACCCTCGATTCCTCTATGAGAGCGTTTAAGTGCTCAACTTGATAAGAGGCCTTTTTCATTATCAACAGTGTAACCCCTGGCCTACCAGAGTTAAAAGATTTCTTTGCTTCCTCAATCCACTCCGATGCTTTATTAACCTCTTCAGTAGGAACCTCGGTTGATTTACTTTGAATACCAGAAAGTTTTATCTCCATGGCTTTTATTTTGCTTAGTGTCTCCTCGTCATCCCCTTTAGACAGAGAATAAGAAAATGAAAACAACAAGAATAAAATCGTTGTTACTATAATAGTCCTCATTCCAAAAAAATAAAGTCTAATATAAATTCTAATTTTTCGGCACCTTTTCCAAAACACTTAAATACCGTAACATCGCAAATAATTTTATAACATACTATATTCAATAAGAAAATTGGTCAAGATAGAGCGTGCATCGTATATAAGAACCTAAAAATTTTTAATATTTTTAATATCACTCTAGGCATTTCCTATTAATAGTGATAAAATAACGGTGGCCATGGTATTGAGAAAGGTTATTTCGAAAGTGGTTTTTTCTTTTGGAATGCTTTTTCTCTCGGTAATCCCAATAGCAAATTCATCTTATGCGGATTTTTACTCCTACGTAGATGAAAAGGGCGTTCATCATTATACAAACATCCCGCCAATAGATAAAAAATATAAACTTAAATGGAGAACAAAGAAAGCGTCTGTAAAACCAAACGGCATTTACACCTACCCGAAATCCTATGAGGAAGAGATTCTAAGAGCCGCTAAACGCCACAACTTAGATCCTGATCTTGTAAAGGCTGTAATCAAGGTAGAATCGAACTTCAACTCAAGTGCAATTTCACGAAAAGGTGCTATCGGAATTATGCAGCTTATGCCAGATACTGCAGACGATTACAATGTAAGCAACCCATTTAATCCAAAAGAAAATATAGATGGTGGCACGAAATATTTAAAGAAGCTCATGGAAATGTTTAGCGGTGATCTCGAGCTTGCCCTTGCCGCTTATAATGCAGGTGAAAACGCTGTGATAAAATATGGATTCAGGATTCCACCTTATGATGAAACAATTGATTATGTCGAAAAGGTTCTCATGCATTATAAAAATTTAAAAGAAAAAAACTAAAAGTAGATGGAAAACCTTAAATCAATTAGTTACTCTGTCTTAAAACAGTTTTCAATAAAATGTAACAAGAGCGGTTAAATAAGAAAAATAGTTCCGCTTTTTATCATTGAGTTAGTAACAAATGTTTTTTTTCTGTTGACCCTGATTTTAAATTGTGATAATATAATTTAAACCAACGCCAAGGAAGGGAGCTAATGTTCAAAATCGGTGATATTGCCGTTTATCCAGTTTATGGCGTTGTGATGGTTAAAGGGATCGAGGTTAAGGAAATCTGCGGTACTAAAAAGAACTTTTACATATTTAAGGTCGTAGACAGTGATTTTACGGTAATGGTACCTACCGATAACACCCATACTGTTGGCGTAAGACCTATAATCTCAAAAACGGAAGTCCCAAGAATCTATCAAATACTTAGAACCAGAAAAAGAACGAACAATTCAACAAACGGTCATAAGAGTTGGAATAAAAGATACCGAGAATACGCCGAAAAATTAAAGAGCGGAAACATATTCGAGGTAGCCCAGGTACTAAAAGACATATACCTTCTCCAAAATGAAAAAGAACTTTCTTTCGGAGAAAGAAGAATAATGAATGCCGCACGCGCACTGCTTATTAAAGAAATCTCAATTGCAAAAAACTTGGAAGAAGAGTCAATTGCTGGAGAAGTTGAAAAACTCCTTGTCGAATAAGTAGAATTCTTGTAGTTACTTTTCTCAATCCCTTGAATCATGCCAAAAGATATCATTGACATAAAAGCTGCCTTAAGGCTCAAGGGCTTTTCTTTTCGTATTTTTTCACGCGTAAAAGGTATAAAAGCAGGAATTCATAAAAGTCGGCATAAAGGGATAAGTCCTGATTTTCTTGAATATAAAGAGTATTCCTATGGTGATGAACTTAAACATATTGACTGGCGCCTATACGGCAGACACGACCGTCTTTATGTTAAAAAGTTTGAAGACGAAGTGAATCTAAGCTGGTGTATACTCATCGATAGAAGTGGTTCAATGGGTTATGCATCTAATGGGAATAATAAACTCGACTATGCAATAAGGCTTTCTGCAACACTGGCCTATTTGCTTTTAAAACAGGGAGATGCTGTAGGAATAGGGGATTTTTCTGATAACGATTTAAATATGATTACACCGAAGACAGGCATTGCGAATCTTACCCCTATAGTAGAAAAACTTAATTCATTTAATGCGTATGGCAATACTGAACTGAAGGAGGCTATATTAAGAGGTATTGAGAAGACTAAGACGGATTCCGCATTTGTAATAGTCTCAGATTTTCTTATGGATTTAGATAAAATAGAGGAATCTATTAAACTTCTTCGAGCTTCCGGTAGGGAAGTCATTGCTTTTCAAGTGCTGGATACAAACGAGGTTGAATTTAACTTCGATGGATCGATTGAGTTTATAGATATGGAAGGGGGGAAGAAGATACTCGTCGATTCTGGGGATATAAGAGACGCCTATAGAAAAAGGATGAAAGAGTTTATTGAAAGATTAAAATTTATATGCCTTAAACACAAATCACGATATGTGTTTTCACCAACTATCCTTCCAATCGAAGATGTACTTATTCAAATTGTTGAGAAATGATGCATGATACAGGATGGATGGAACTTTCATGTATCATGAATCGCGCATCATGTATCATTTCATTAGCGGTTAAATAGTTACAATATGGAAAAGAAGTGAATATCTCTTTCCTAAACCCATTTTTCTTAATCGGCCTGGTAACGGTTTCCCTTCCCATCGTCGTACATCTAATATCTAGGAAAAGTGGTATAAAAAAGAGTTTTTCTGCAGTAAGTTTTCTTTTTTCTTCACAGGTAGAAACACTAAGAAGATCAAAAATAAAGGACCTTATTTTACTCATTATTAGATCCTTAATCCTAGTTAGTCTGGTCCTTGTGTTTTCGAAACCTAATGTTTTTTCTTTATCGTACGTAGATGTTAACGATGTTAAAACCGTTGCGATTGTGATTGACAACTCGTTTAGCATGGGCTATGGAGACAATTTTAAAATTGCCAAGAATAAAGCAAAATCGTTAATAGAATCCCTTGCTGATGGGAGTTTCGGAACTGTTATTCCGCTTGTTCCAACTGATATTACAGAACATGTTGTTACAAAGGATAAAGGGAAAATGTTTGAGGTTTTAGAAAACATAAAACTATCCTTCTCTTTTACTGATAATGAAAGGAGACTCGAGGATATTTTCAGTTTTATTGTGAAAGCACCCAATAATAAAAAAGAGGTATTTTTATTTTCCGATTTTCAGCGAAACGGATGGATTAACGAGAAATTCAAAAGAGAATGGCTATTACCTATTGACGTCACATCAGGTTCTCAAATGCAAAACCGTGCTATATCTGATTTAGATGTTAAAGATGAGGGCGATGCAACTAAGGTTTCAGTAAGAGTATCAAACTATTCAAATAGCCCGGTAGACAATCTATTAGCTACTTTATTTCTTGATAGCAAAGAGACAAAGGGGTTTTTCAGGATTGAACCCACGAGCGAGCAAATAAAAGAGTTTATAGTTCCCAAAGATACTCTTAATTCGGATCAAGCAACAGGAAAGGTTGAAATCCCTCACGATAATCTAAAAGTAGACGATGTAAGGTACTTTGTTCATTCTCAGTCAAAAGAACCGCGGATCCTGCTTGTAGATGGTGACCCGAGGGAGGATACAAGACTGAGTGAGACCTTTTATCTTGCAAGAGCTATCGAAACTATTTCTGAGATATTCCCTCTAAAGCTATCAATAATAGACAACGATTCATTTCTTTCTGAAAAGTTAATGCTAAAGGATTATGATCTATTATTCATGTCGAACGTAGGAGATATATCCACAAAAAAAGCACTTGATATAGAAGAATTTTTAAGGGACGGAGGAGTAGCCGTGATATTTCTTGGAGATAGAGTTAGAAACGATTTGTATAATGTAATGCTTAGGAACGTTCTCCCAACTGAAATAGGAGCAATATCACAAGGTGATTACTTTCTGAATGCTAATGAGTTAAATCAATTCACAGACGAAATGAATGAGAAATTTAGACAAGTAGAAGTAAAAAGGGTATTTGATCTCCACCCGGTAAAAAATACAAATATTATTTTAAACACCTCATATAATAAACCTTACTTAACTCAAAGAAGGGTAGAGAAAGGAAATATATTTCTTTTTGCCTCTACAGCTGACACTGCTTGGAATAATTTCCCAATTACGCCTGTTTTTCTTCCACTTATAAAGAGAACCTTAGACTTGTCTCTTTCAAAACAACCTAGTATAAAACAGTTGTTAGTTGGTGAATCTATGGAAATCGACTTCCCAAATGATATAGATGAAGTGAAAATTAGAACCCCCTCAGGGGAAGAAATCAGAGCATATAGAGAAAATCCTAATTTTAACTACACCCTTACTCCCGGAATCTATACAGTGAGAAATGGTGAAAATGTAATTTACAATTTTTCCGCGAATATCGATCCTAGGGAATCAAACCTTGAGAGGATTTCATTGGAATCCATCTCTCCTCGATCAGGTGTTGAAAGAGGATTTGTAAAAGTCTTCAAAGAAATATGGATCTACTTTCTATGGGGAGCCGTTGCTCTATTTATTTCGGAGTCAATGATAAGATTTTTATATTCGAAGTAAACCTAAATCAATCTACCAAAGACACCCCATCCGAACCCTTGGGAATAGGTTTTCCAAGACTGTGAAGTATCGTAGGATACAAGTCAACCGTTCTAACAAATTCCTTCTTTGTCTTTATGTTAATGCCAAGTGGGACAAGTATCTGTTCCCTAAATAGTGCTCCGTGAGACGAGCAGTGTTCAGGGTTTTCATGCTTTGCTCTAAGATCAAAACCTTGCTTTGCACTAACTACTAAATCTCCAGAGCGTGGAGATTCGAGGAGTTGGATAATCTGTAGAAGCGCATCTGGGTATTTGGTATTGATGCTATGTTTAAGAGCATCATCTCTATTCAATCTATCAGGTATACCATTATAACCAAAAGGATCACCATCAAATCGCTCATATCGAATAAAGTCATCTTTATCTAGCCAAGTTGATGCTTCTCCTCTTTCACTTTTAATCCTAACCCTGCCGTTTTCATCAAGACCCGCCACTATATCAACCTCCTGTCTTTCGAGAAGACTATCAACAAGCTGGGTGAGCTCCTCAAAGGTGCTTTTTTTCTCCCAACCTTGGGAGCTTTTCACATATAAGTGGGTCATAGCATTACCGGAAATCATATTAGCAGCATCGGCGCTTCTGTAATATTTAAATATTTTAGGATAATGAAAGGTCTTGAAACCGAGACGGTTCATGAATGACACTGAGTCAAAATGCGAATGAGTAGGTGTAAGCCCATGGTCGCTTGTGACTATGAGAAGGGTTTCATCCAATCTCCCCATGTCTTTTAAAGCCTTGGCTAATATTCCTACGCTTTCATCAATTCTAAGGTATGAC
>Ga0209323_10001746_pt1 | contig 14351 bp, 23 predicted proteins | sample Rifsed19ft2_FD_184014 | JGI IMG/M metagenome (GOLD analysis project Ga0209323, IMG submission 184014) | Soil microbial communities from Rifle, Colorado, USA - sediment 19ft 2 (version 2) | ecosystem: Environmental > Terrestrial > Deep subsurface > Rock core/Sediment | place: Rifle, Colorado...
TGGTGGCGGGAGTGCTGGCTCGCTTTCGCCAGTGAGCGAGCCGGCGCCCACTGGAAATGTGTGTGGAATTACGATGAACCAAGTATGCATGATGGCCTCTCCGCCTGCCGGGTCTGACTCGCGTCGGGCCCGGTATGGCGAACTAGGCGAGCGTATCGCCGCATACGCGGCAGTAAGCGCCATGCCCGTCGGGTGTGGTGACGCTTTCGTGTTCGTGCTCTGAGGTCTCGAGGGCCGCGTTGGCCAATAGGTCGTCGTAGGTCTTGCCGGCAGTGCGCGGGTCAGCGTTGAGAATAGCTTGGTCCCGATGCCAGTTCGGGAATTCGTTGGCAGGTGGTGCTGGTATTCGTTGGTCAAGTGATGGGATGGTCTTTCTGATTTTCATGACTCCTCCTCCTCGAGGAGCGAGTCCAGCTCCTCGTAGGTCTGCTCTGAGTGCTCAGCCGCTGCCGCCGATCCGCGCTCGTCACCGGGCCACCCGAGCTCGGCGTCGCACAGGTCGATCTGGCCGTGCTGCCAGCGCCCGGTGCCGACGATGTGATGCTCCGGGTCGTAGATGGTCACGACGGTCGTCGTGTCGAGCTCGGCTGTGTAGCCGTGTGCGGTGGCGGAGATGAATGTCTTGGTGGCCATGGTGGCCTCCTCTTCGAATAGGCCGAGCGACGTGCTCGGGATACCAATAGTATTGCACGGAGCGTGCCGCAGCGCAAGCGCGCTAAGTGCGCGAAACCAGGTCGGACATTGGCGTAACAGTGAAACAGACGAGCGTAACAGTTGTCTCGGATCATGCCGAGCCATGTTGTGGTTGTGACCTGTCTGCTGACGGGTCCTGTGAATTCAGCAGCTTGGAACGCAGATTGCGAGCGGCTCCGATATCGCGGTCTTCGACTGCTCCGCACGTGCGGCACCGGAACTCCCTGGTCGTGCTGACCAGGCATGATTTGTCGCGCGTCCCGCAATGCGAGCAGGTCTGGCTCGTGCCCTCACGAGATACCTCTCGAGTCAGGTCGGCGATGCGCGCCAGTAGCCATCCTGCTCCCGGAACGTACCCAGAATGCGTGCGGCCATCCTTGGATCTGCCAAGCTTGCGACCATGCCCGTTCTGCGCGATGTACTCCGAGATTGAATCTGCGGGACCCGCATCGGAATCATCCTGCTTTTCTCCGTCCTCGATGGCTACCGCCACAGGATCAGCCTCTCGGATCCATGCCTCAACACCCCGGAGTAGGTGCTGTACACGTCGAGCTGCCTGAGTCTGCAGCTTACCGACCGGCAGCTCCAGTGCATGCCTACCAGCGATGCGCTCGAGCAGCTCGGCTGTGCGGGTGTTACCTGATTGTAGCTCGTCCTGCGCGCCGGCGATTGATACTAGGTTTACGAGCCCAGCATCGATCCCGAGTGTATCACCGCGAGATACCGGCGAGTGCGTACCAGCCGGTAGTCCGTAGCCACGCCACCGGCTATCCGGAGACGGACCAGCCTGTCTAGGCCTCGGCACCACCCACTGCCTGATCGCGGCGTACCAGCCGTCGGTCTCCTCTACGACCGACACCCCTGCTACCCAATACTCCTCCGACTCGAGTAGAGGCAGCTGGTGAGTACCGATATGCCCTGGGATCCAACCGATGCGCGGCAGGTGGATCTCACAGTTGAGCCAGTCGAGTCTCCCCACTGCGCGCCCCGAACTTTTCGGACGGGGTCCGACCGCTCGGAGCCGAAGGCACTGCCCGCTGCGGACCCTCAGTGTGACATGGTCGTGCTGACGTTTATGCCGCGGCGGAGCCTGGCCCCGCTTCGTCGCGCTCAACGCGGCAGCGTAGTCCTTGAGCAGCGCTCGGGTGAACTCGACTGGCAGATTGATGCCGCACGCGCGCTCGAACAGATGGTCCTCGGACAGCCCGAAATGCTTTGCCCATGATTTGGTATAGCGGTAGCTGACCGCATCGACGCCTTTGCAGGCCGCGCGCACGGCGGCTCGGTAGGCACGCCAATCCTCGGCGGTCGCGCCATCCGTAGGTCTTAGTACCGCGTGGTACCGAGCGGCGTAGGCCTCGCGCGCATTAGCGACGTCGCGCGCCCGTGAGCAAAGCCAGTTCCAGGCCCGCTTCATCCGCTCCGCGTAGTCACGGAGCACCAGATCCTGTTCCGTGGTCGTGTAGAGACGGAAGCGGAAGCCGCGCATCTCGCGGCCTGGATGGGTTTTGATCGGTGGTCTAGGCATATCGAGCCTCTCCGTTGCACATTTCGATACGCGCGTCGCAAAGCTCGACGACGGCCGGCACGTGGCTCACAAGGAGCACCCGGTCCGCTCCGATGGCCTCGGCTGCGCGCCGGAGCATGGCCACGTATTGGGTGGCACGCTCCGCGTCGAGGGCTGCCCCGGACTCGTCACGCACGAGCGTACAGCCTCGGACGCCCTGCCGTTGGCAGGAAAGCTGCGTCATGGCCAGTGAGACCGCGAGACTGACTAGGGCCAGTTCTCCCCCGCTGAGCCGTTTGGCCACCTTCCACCGTCCTGCCTCGGCGTCATAGACCCGGACATCGCAATCTTCGAGCTGGCGCTTCCCCTTTGCATCATGCCTGGTGGTCTCGAAGCTGACGGTGAAGAGCTGACCGACGCAGCCGTGCAGAAGATCGTTGGCCATCTCCGTCAGCTGGGGACCAGCGGCATCGATGAGCGCCGCCTGAAGCCCATTGGGGCCCAGGTCCTGCCCAAGCAGTGTCCAGTCCGCCTGCTGTTGACGGTACTCCCGCGCCTCCGCCTCGAGCGCCTGAATGCGCCCCGCCGCTTCCATGGCGGTGGCATGCCGAGCCTCGGCGACAGCCAGCGCCGCGGTGGCGGAGGTGGCCCGCTCCTGGGCTATCCGGAGGGCGAGCTCGGCGCCCTGCAGGGCCTCGGCGTACGCGTCCACGTCGGGCCGCTGGTGCTCTGCCAGCCATGCCGCGAGCTCGTGTACGGCTGATCGCGCCCGCTCGGCCGCCTGCTTGGTCGCCTCAATCTGCGGCTCGAGCTCCCGGGCGGTAGCCTCCCATCCAGCCAGCGCCGCGCCCGCCTCGGCGATCCTAGCCTTGACGCCAGCCAGCTGGAGCTCGGCGCACCGTAGCGCCTCCGAGGGCTCCTCCGGGTCGTTGTGTCCTTGCGCGGCTATCCACACCTCGAGGTCGTCGAGCTCGGCCCGGAGATGCTTCCACTCCTCCCGAGCCACCTGCAGTTGGGGCCGCAGCTCAGACAGGCGCGTTTCGGCGTTGGCAAGCGGGCCAGCCTTGTCGGCCATGGGCTTGAGCTGCTCGGCTCGCAGCTTCTGCTCCGATGCTCTCTGCGACAGCTGCTCTACCTCGAGGGCCAGCCCCTTCGAGGCGGCTCCTAGCTCCTGAGCAATCTGGAGCTGCGATTGGGCCGCGGCCAAGCGAGTGGCTCGTTCTTCTGCCGCAGCGTCGAGCTCTACCCTGGCGGCATCCATGCGCTGAACCCTGGAGGCCCAGGTTGACAGCGTGGCCGCCACCTTGCGCACTTCCTCATGCAGCACCCGTGCTCGCGCAACCTCCGCTGCCTTCCGCGTGATGGTGACCGGGAGTTCCTCCGCGAGGCGCACGCAATCCTTGTCAGCCGCCAGCACGCCATCGACACTGTGTTCCGCATCCTCAGCCAGCGCCTGGACGTTTCGGAGGGTCTCTGCCTGGGGTATTCCTCCCGCCGGCTGCGCGATCGTGACCAGCGCCGATTGCGCGTCCAATAGACCGCGCCGGAGCGCTACCGCGCGGTCGGCCGCGCCCGCCACGCGCTGGCCACGGAGGTGCTCCAGCTCGGCCTCTGCCTTGGCGAGTTGCTGGGCGGACGCCTCCTCGTCAGCCCGGGCGGCCTCGAGCTCCTCAGCAGCACGCCGGACCGCGCTTTCCTCCTGTAGCTCGGCGAGCAGAGTCTCCGTGCGCCGCTTCGCCGCTGCCGCGGCGGACTCCGCCTCGCGCGCTGCTTGTCCCGCTGACATGGCCTGGGCTAGGGTTTCGCGCTGGCGTGCACTCATCTCCAGGGCTTGCCGCTCGAGGTGCTGGGCAAGGCGGATTGCCCCCTCCCGGTCGGCGACGGCCTTCCGGATCGCGTCTGCCTCGGCGAGCACCGCCTCGTTGTTGGTTGCCCTGGTGTGTAGGTCGGACGCACGCCTGGCCGAGTCATGCAGCTGCGACCGTAGATCGGTGGCAGCCTCGACCTTCTCCCGATAGATTCTGGTCTGCTCCGCCACCTCGCTCACCCATCGCCGGCACCGCTCGACCTCGGCGGCGAGACCCGGCACCTGCGGCTCAAGGTCGGCGATGGTGCCGGTCGCCTCGGTAGCCGCACGGGTAGCGCTGTCGACCCGTTGCGTGAGCTCAGCCAGGCGCTGGCTGGCCTGGGTGGCCTCCCGGCGCCGCTGTTCGGCCTCGGCGGATTTGGTCTCCCATGCCGAAGCGAGCAGCTTGGTACGCTCCACCTCGGCCCGAGCCTGATCGACCAGCCCGGTCAGGTGTGGCACCTCGGCAGTGGCCTGTATCGCCTCAGCACGGACGACCTCGAGATCGGCCTTCGCCTGGGCCATGTCGCCCGCCCGCTCGCGCTCGACCTGAAGCTTGGCCTCTGCCACCTTGGCGGCCTCACCCGCCTCCTGCGCTCGCTTGCGCGCCGCCTCAACCATCCCCTCCAGCTGCTCAGTGCCGAGGGCCCGAAGCAGGATGCGCTTTCTGTCGCCCTTGGTCAGGCTCGGGTCCAGTAGGCCGTCCCCTCGCTGCAGGGCGACGGCTCCCGAGTACAGGACAGCTGGCGGGGGCATCGTGGTGGCTGCCCACCTATCAAAGCTGGACACCTTTCCGTCCCGGGTGGCAGGAACCACCGCCCCGTCGCACTCCACCACCGCGGAGCTGTCGCGGGCAACACCGTCGATCACGTGGGTGATGCAATACAGCTGACCGTTGACGACCGTCGCCTTTAGCAGTGCGTCCCGAGTGCCAGCCCACTCCGCCAGCTCCACCAAGCTGCCTCTCGAGGCGCACTCTCTGTAGAGAGCGCCTCCGGACCAGAGTTCCAGGAGTGAGCTCTTACCAGACCCGTTTGGGCCAGCGACGGCCACGAGCTTCGAGGCGGGGGGGAGCGCGGTCAGATCAATCGAGACATCACCAAGCACGCCAAGTCCGCGGGCGTGAATCTTTTCGAGCCGAATGGCACCGCTCGCCGCCCTGGTGGCTCCCTCCTCGAGCCGGGCGAGGCAGCCGAGCAGGCGCGTCCGGAGCTCCTCCGAGTACTCATCCGGCTTGCTCGACCAGTAGGCTCCGAGCTGGTCGGCAATGCTGCGGCTGGTGGCTACCTCCGGGATCCTGGCGTGATTGCTGACCAGGACATGCGGCTCCACCTTCACGCTGGTCGCTCCGTACGACAGCAGCGCATCCCTGACGCGCGCGACCTGGGCGGCGGCCTCTGCGACGCGTTCCGCAGGTACCGTGTAGCGCAGGCGGAAAGAGGCGCGGAACTGGATGGGGCCATCGTCCTGGGCCGCGGCGCCGAACATCTCATGGTCGGTAGCCCAGGCATCCTCCAGGGTAATGAGCTCCTCGGCGGGGCTATCGATCCAGGTCATCCGCGCCGGCTGTCCCGGCTTGAGCTCGAGCAGGGCGATGCCCTTGGGCTCGGTCTCACAGAAGGTGCGGCGGTAGGGTGACCCAGGGTAGAACGCTGGGGCACCCCCGACGTCCCACGACTGGCGGCAGTGGATGTGCCCAAGCACGTACGCATCCGCGCGCACCAGAGCGAGGTCCGCCAACCAGAGTCCGAAATCTAGCCCAACGAGTGGCTGGCCTGTACTGGTCTGGGCGCCCTCGATCGAGCAGTGCGCTAGGAGGATTCTCGGCAGACCGGGATGGCAGTCTAGCCCGGCGTCGAGCCCGCGCAGGATTGCCTGGAGAGCCCCAGGCGAAGTGGCGCGCACTTCTCCCTGGGATGTCTGCCCAAGCGCAGCAAGCAGCTCGCCCTTCGACGGCCAGGGTAGCATCGCCACGGCCACGCCTGCCGCGGTGAGCACCCCGGGTCTCTCGTGGGCATAGATTGGATGCTCGGCATCCAGGCGACCGAAATGCACCACGGATTCCGCGCGGTCGTGGTTGCCGGAGACCACGATCACCGGAGCATACCGGGCCATCTGTTGCAGCCATGCGCTCGCCGCCTCCACGTGAGCCGGTGATGCTGGCCCGTCATAGATGTCGCCGCTATCGACGATCAGGTCCGGCTCTAGCTCATCCGCCATACCCACGATCCACTCGTGGACGTGCGTGCACTCGTCCGCTCGCGATCCGTCTCCCCAGTGGTTGTCCGCAATGCACAGGATTCGTGTCATTTAGCCCGCCACTCCGGGAGCGACCCGGTCCTGATCGTCAGGCTGCGACAGGTGATTCACTCGTGGCGGAGAGCCACGGCGCCGACCGTTTGGTGGTATCTACCGGCGCCGTGGGGAAGTGCTGCCGGTTTGCCCTCCGGCTCGGGGAGCTGCCCAAGTCGCCGCTCTGACCCAGCCTGCGTCCGGCTGCCCCGACCTGACCTGGATTCGGCGGTCAATCCCTACATCGGCGTTACGCTCGCCCGCTGCAGCTAAGCGGCGAAGGCCGATCAAGCTGATCTACGCGGCGATTGGCGAAGGCGTTCCCGCAATGCGCAGCAGGAAGTCAATCTCCCACCGCGCAAGCTGCATGGCGATCGTCGCGGTGTCGCGAGCCTCGCGCTCCTTTTCGGCGACAAGTTTCACCTGAGCGGCGCGTGTTTCGGCGTTCTTGCCATCTGCAACCAACATCGCTGCCGATTCCGCCTTGGCCAGCGCACGCTCGGCAGTCTGGAGCTGCTCTGCGGCCTGTTTCCAGACGAGCAATGCGGTCCGAAATTCTGTGGGTAGCATCGTTTCCTCCATCAGTACGAATTCGGGTCAGGCCCACGGTCTTGGTCCGGAGGAAGCTGGTTGGTCGGCGCGGACGTGGCTTTCGTCGCGGTTTGCACCTGGGGGGCAGGCTGCGCTGCCGCGGACGGCGGCTGCGGTTCTGCATCCACGCTCCCGTAGTCCAGGCCATCGGTATCGATTGCGTCGTCGTGCACGCCAACCGAACCTACCGGTGGTGCTGGATGAAGCTGCGGGGCGTGCCCGCCCGGCGACGGTGCTGCCAACGCGGGCGCAGGATCCCTGGGGGCCACGCCGCCGTACAGCATCGATGTGGCCCCTATCATAGCGTCGGCCTGCTTCAGCGCGAACGCGCGGCGTAGCTCAGGGTCGTTGCTACGCCCGGTCCACATGAGCCTCGCCACCGCGAACGGCTTTTCGAGCTCGGCCGGGTAGTAGTTGGACTTGATTCCCAGCGACCGGATGGCCCGGAGCTTCGCCTTGGTCTCTGCGTGCCCAAGGATGTGGAGCCGCATTTCCCGAATCTGCTTCGAGGCATCCTCGGCGGATGGCGTCTTCCCGTCGCGTTTGGCTCGTGCCGCCTTCTCCCGGACCCTCTCCTCCAGCGCTTCGATCTGCGGGCTGCCGTCCCGGAGATCCATCTCCTTCTCGCCAGTGATGGTCCGGATGCTGCCGTCGAAGTTGCGTGCGTACCCTACTGCCCGGAAATGGCAGTAATGCGGGTCACGAGCATCGTCGATGCGTCCGCACAGCGCCGGGTCCCAGGTGACTCCAGCCGCTGCTCCAATCCTGTCCAGCGCCACCTTTGCCAGCCCAAGCTTTCCGCCGGCCACCGGATAGACCTCTCCCCCAGATTCGTTGGGGTCGACATGCACCATTGAGATGGCGACCTCGCATCCTTCTGGAAGCGACCCGCAGGCGGTCGACGGAGTGACGAGGTGTGCTACCTGGGACTGCTCTCGCAATGCCGCCGTCACCGTGGCTGCCGAGGCAAGTGCCTGCCCGACGACCGTGACCGAATCAGGATGAGCGCGCGTGATTGCTTGTGTTTGTTGAGGTCTCGTTGGCGGCTGCTGCTGCGCAGATTGGGCACCGGATCGCTTCGCCAGAACCGTCCTGGCGGCCGTGAGCCATTGCTGGTTCTTCGCGGCCCACTTGCCGTTCGGGTCCTTGGCCAGACCGTCTTCCGTCCGCTTGATCCAGAACTTCAGATCCGACTCGCTAGCCTGGTCGAGCGGAGTCCCCTTGTGGTCTCCGCCTGGAATCGTCCACGACATTACATACTCGCTTTCATTGCGCCCGCCACGGGGCGTTGAACATCAGGTCCATTCGGGGCTGCGGCCGATGCAGCACGCAGTCTTGGTACGTATCCAGCGCCTCGACAGCGTCCTCAACGAGTTCGCCGGCATCCCGTTGAGCGGCCATGCGAAGTCCGGCGTGCTGGCACAGCACAGCCGACCAGCAGAGCGCCTGGTTGGCGCTTCGCGCGTCAGAACACGGGACCGCGATCACGGGCACGGCTCGACCTCGCGTGAGATGTGCGACCCGCATTCGCAGTGGCGTAGATCGAGGAGGGCGCCGCCAATCGGCCACGAGTCCGCGCGTAGAGGCAGTCCGGACCACGCCTGATCATCGTATGTTCGTCCACAGCCACAGCTGGAGACCGGACTGTAGTCCTCGTGGCGTGTCGCTTCTGTCAGGGCAACCGAGTACGCTTCGGCCATGGTGCGCCCGTATCCACGCCACCCACGTAGTCCCTCACGCAGGAAGACTGAGTGCCTGCATCCATCGGCGGTCTCATGCCTGACCGGCGGCTCAACGCCGCGGGAGACCATCGCATCCAGTGCGCCAGCTAGCCAGTCGCGTACCGCTTGGAGGACCTCGGACTGGCTCGGCGGTCTACGCTCGGTCGACTGGCAATGCTCGATGGGCTCGACGTGATCAATCACGGACGTACCTCCTGTGTCGTGCCCCTGCGGCGACGTGCGACCCGGTGGAGCTGCTCTGGGCCAGGTCGGCGCGTCGCCGGAGAGACGCGACCTGACGCCTCCGCACGCCGGAGCCTAGCGGCGAGCCTCAGGAGGTGGCGCCTCCCGGTGTCCGATGGCGTCTCGTACTGCGAGACGAAGTCCCACCCGTCCTCCCAGGACTGGTCGAATTCGTCGACCGACCCGACGCGCATCGGGCGGCATCCGCCGAAGACTCTGCTGGAATCGGCCTCGCACACTCGGGCGAGCTCTAGAAGCATTTGGCGGTTCACGTCCGCTCCGCCCTGCGAAACGTGGCCGCAGAACCGACACGCTGCTCTCCGAGAGCCACGGCTCTGCCGCGAGGGGTCAGCGAGCAGTAGCCGCCAGCTACATCGACGAGTCCGACGCTGCCGAGCTCAACGGCTGCTACCCGCAGCTCAGGCTTGGTCACCTGGACGCGGCCGTCGGCCAGCAAAGCCTCAAGCAGAAGGCGCTGTGTGGCGGTGTAGTTGGTGAGTACTCGGGTCATGATTTCCTCCAGCGGTACGGGCCGCGGGGTAGGCGCGGCATGACCGGCAGCGGTGGGCACCGGCGTCCGGTGGCGCGACGCAGGTAGCGCTCCGACAGCTCCTGCAGGACGACGGAGATTACTCGCTCGTCGCGGGACATCAGGCCGCCCTCCGGCTCGGAGGCTCGTCGTCGGGCACCAGGCCAGCGGCGAACATGGCTTCCAGCCTCAAGAGTTCGCGCATGGCGCGGAAGCGCTCCAGGTTGATTACATGGCCAGTTGGCTCCGCCACTGTGCCGTCTTGGTCACTAGATCGAGGGTCGGTGCCGTATTGCGTAGCTGACATCGTGACCTCCACCTAGTGATACGGTCAAGTGCCAGCGCGGTCAAGTGACAGATCTGCTGTCGCGCAAAGATAGGCCGCCCGGTCGCCAACCGTGTGGCGTGTAGGACAAAACCGTTGAACGAGCGCAGATGCCCGTGTACCAATGGTCCACGGAGGGCGTATTGTGGCCGGCTGTGCTGGCTGTATTATCTGCGCGTGGTCCGTCGCTGTCGACTCGGTGCTACCTGAGGTGCCAGTGTGGCAGGTCGTTCGCTCTGGTGCTGACCGCCCACGGGGACCGCGACTACTGCCGGCTGGCTCTTAGGTTCGCGCTCGAGATTGCCGCGCCGGTCCTCGAGTGCTGTTCCGCGCTGGACGAACACAAGCGGCTGCGCCTGGTACGCGGGGCCGGACCACGGATACGGACCCTCTCCCGTCATCAGCCACCCGGGAGGCACCCCCAAAGCGCGGGCTAGCCTGACGACCGTATCGGCTGCCACGCCGTGAAATCGCTTGCGGTTCAGGTACCTACTGATCAGTCCGTTGTCCACGCCCGACTCGGCCTGTAGCTGCCTGGTATTGACGCCGGCTCGTAGCATCGCCTCCCCGAGGCGGCGGGGCATAGCCAATCCTACCTAGGGAAAACCTCGAAATGAACAATGGTTTTTTGCTGTCGCTTGACAGCTCTGTCGTTTCGCATCATCCTACGGCACATGCACTCGGAGACGTCGAAGACTCGTAATCCCCACATGGCTCGGCATGATCCGAGACACACAGTCGCGATACGGCACGTGCTTGCGGGGATGGCGAAGCGAGACTGGACCGCCATGGACTTGGCCCGGGAGCTCGGTGCTGATTCGGGGCTGGTGTCCAGGTGGCTCAGGGGCAAACAGCGCCCATCAGCCGAGTATATCTGCGAGTTCGAGCGGCTATTCGGAACCACGTGTCGCGACTGGGTGACAGCAGATGCTGACCGCGCGCCACTGCCAACTATCCCACGTTTCCGTGCGTCCAAGGCGTCCCGGAATGGGCGCGCCCGCAGGTCTCGACGGACAAAGAGTCGCTCTGTAAAGCGGAGCTGATAATGCTAGTCCAGGTTCTAACCATCGTCAAAGCAGCCTCCGCACCTGTGCCCACGCACGAGCTCCAGCGTGAACTCGTGGTGCTGGACAACGCTGAGGCTGGATCGATAGCCGCAGCCATTTTCGCGCGCGTACTGGGGGAGATTCTGTACGGCCAAGAGCGCCGGAAAACAGGAGGAACCCAGTGATGTGGCCAAGGAAGTGTGGGCTTCGCATGCCCGTCAGTATGGGCGATCCGGAATCCTGCACCACGTCGCGCGTGACGCAATCGGCAGCCACTAGGCTGCGTCTGGCTCGGCACCGAGCAGGCCTGACCCAGGAGGCGACGGCAGTCCTGGTGGGCTGCGGTCTGCGCACCGTCCAGCGGCGCGAGCTAGGAGAGGTCGACCTGGGCCCGCTCGAGCAGCTCATCGTGCTAGAGCAGGCGGCTGGGAAGGCGGCGGCATGAAGCTCATCATGGCCTCGAGCTCATGGGCCGCGGAGCTGCTACGCCGCCTCGGCCTACAGGCGCTCCAACTCCGGCCCCGCGGAGCCCGGAACCGAGCGCCGACCGTGCAAGTGGCGACACCAATTGTCGCTCCCGCTCGCCAGTCGCTCCGAGCCACACTGGGATCGACAGGGCAATCCCGTGGGAAATCAGACTTCGTTGGCACGCAATCGAGCCGAAAACAGCCAAAGGAGCCGGGTGTAGCACCCGCAACCAGGAGAGAGAGCACCATGCCTAACCTTGCAGAGCACGTTGACCTAGTTCGCGCGTACCGCGCCGCTCGAGCCGCATACCTCGATTCCGCCCGCCGGGACCCGACCGAGATTCGCCGGCTGGGCCTCGAACTGGCCATTCTGAGGTGTAACCCCGAGCAGGCCCGCCTCCTGCGTGAGGCCGCGCAAATTGTGGCCGATGCCGAGCGCTTCGGCTTACCAGAGGCCACCTAAACGATGGCCCCTTGCTCAGCATCGCCCGCCGTCTGCAAAGCGTCTCCGGGGCGCTCAGGGAGGGCGAGGCCATGACCCTCCGAACTGGACACGGAAACGGCGCTGGGTCACCTCGGGTCGAGGTTCTGCCGTGCGACGAGATGCTACGGGGTGTGCAGGCCCCGGCGCTGGTAGAGCGCACGGGCGAGCGCAGGCCAGATGGCACGTTCGCCCCTGGTGCGCACACGATTCAGTCTGCCGGCGGTTCCGCCACACTGGAGAAGACCCGGTTGGCGCACCGTCTCGCCTTGGGTGAGTCGTTCGCGGACCCGAGGTTTGAGCCTTACGCCCGCGCGGCCCGCGCCTTCCGTCGCACACAGGTGGGGCGATTGGCGCGTGATGTGGGAGGGGGTCACTGTGGTCCAGCCCCGGCGAGCATTGTGGCAAGCGCCTCGCTCCAGTTGGCCGCCTCGAGGTTCGCTTTCGAGGTCTTGGGGGACATGTCCCTCGGGTCGCGTCTCGCCGATGCCTCCCGTCAAAACCTCCTTGCCGCGCACGAGCTCTGCGCCCGCGAAGCCCAGGCACGGCCCCGCGAAAGTGGAGTCGAGCGCCTCCGGCGGGAGCTGGCAGCAGAAGCGAAAGAACTGAAGCCATGACCGCTACCTACGAATCACTACTCGCGATTGACGGTCGCCTGGTCCGCGCCGGCATTCACCCCTTGACCTCTTGGTGGTTCGAGCGGCTGCCAGAGCTCTACGGGCATCCCACGGCCCTGACTTTGGTTGGCAGGGTCGGTCGAGGCGGCGCCAAGAGTCACACTTCGGTCAAGGTCGCGGTGAACGAGCCCTGAGCATGGGGTATGGGGAGACCAGGCGGCGAGGGAGTTGATCGCGACGCGGCTGCTTAGCAATGGAGGCACCCCATGAGGCGAATTGAAGTCTCACACGGAGAGGGAAACCTCTCCCCGAAACAGCGGTGGCTACGCCACGGCGATGTCCAGTACGTGCGGGTAGAGATTCGTCCGCCGAGGAAGCTGGCGGCCGGGGACCTGCGTCACACAGCCGTGTTGGAGTGGACTCCGGCGGGTAGTAGCGACGCCTATGAGGCTTTCCACGCCCTGATCGATGCCGTGCTGCGAGCGCAGACCCTGGAACACCGCGTTGAGCTCTACACCGCGCTCGAGGCGCGAATGCGACGATGTCCGGCTGACCTGCTGCGGGAGAAGGCGAAGAACCCATGACCGACCGCCGCACCGTCACGCTCACCTGCCCACGCTGCAGCGAGCAACACACACTCGAGTTCCGCCGCTTCCTCCAGGCGAACCACCCATGGGAGTGGTGGGCGCTCTGTCCGACCACCGGAGAGCCCATCCTTATGCTCGACAAGCCGCTGAGCCTGGTGGGCTTCGTGAGAAGGTATGCATCCTTGATCGGCAGCAAGAGGTCAGCATGACCCCAATCGACGCGATTCCGGGGATCTACAGCGCTCAAACGCAAACCGAGAAACCACGCCTGGGAGTCCCAGACGTCCACATAGCGCACGGAGTCCACTCTGCGCGGCTCACGGTTTCGGCAGCCGGGCATGAGCTGGTCGTCACGGTCCACGCGGACGGGACAGAGCGGCAGCTAGCGAGCATCGCTAGGGTATTGCGGTTCGCGCTGCGACGCCTGGAGGCGGACGGTGGCTGAAGCATCCAAAGTCAAGGCTGAACGTTTGGGCCCCTCACGGGGAGTGCCTGAAGATCTGCTCACGCGCCTAGAGGCTGCGCATCTTTGCCGCGTTTCTGACGACACTTTTGACCGGCACATTCGTCCAGCTTTGAGCGAAGTGCGGGTTGGTAGCACGCTGCGCTTCTACCGAGACGAGGTCGAAGCGTGGCGAGAAAGTCACAGGGCTGGCGGATCAAGCAGCGAAGCCCGGAACGATGCTGCACGGTCGTCTTCTGGCATCCGGGCGAGCGCCGCCAAGTCGAAGCAGGGACAGGAACGACTGACCCTAAGACAGCTGCGCAACGCGCGCCGGCGATCTACGCCGAGGCAATACGGAGCGGAAACCACGTCGGGAGACGCCGATGCGTAGACAGCGGCGGACCTCTAGATACGAAGTCGCTCTCAGAGCGTTGGCTCACCGAAGCGCAAGGGTGGCTCGATCCTGGGACGATTGCGGACTACGCGATGCGCTTCGAGGCACACATCTGCAAGGTGTTTCCTTCGGTGCTGGACTTCGCCCAGGAGCTGCTCAAGCGCTATACAAAAAATCGGCTGCGCGCTGTCACCGCATCCAGCGTGCGGAAAGATCTGTCAGCGGTTCGCGGACTGCTGTTTTGGCTGAAAGAGGAGGGGATTCTATCCGACGTTCCGGAAGTACCAGGGATACCGAAGCGGGTGCTCGGTACGCCATTCAAGCGCCCCAGCCGAGCGTCGGCGCCAGAGCTCAGCCCGGACGAGATTCGCGCTTTCCTCGACCAGCTACCGTACTGGTCCGAGCGCAAGAGTGCGGTGACTGGCGAGCGATTCCTGGTGCGGCCAAGATTCGAGTTCGGGTACGAGACAGGTCTGAGGCCATCCACTCTGGACAAGCTGTCGGTTCCAGAGCACTGGGCCCCAGGGTCAAAGGTGCTACGGCTCTCGGCCGAGGTCTTGAAGCAGC
>Ga0209323_10001750_pt1 | contig 14339 bp, 16 predicted proteins | sample Rifsed19ft2_FD_184014 | JGI IMG/M metagenome (GOLD analysis project Ga0209323, IMG submission 184014) | Soil microbial communities from Rifle, Colorado, USA - sediment 19ft 2 (version 2) | ecosystem: Environmental > Terrestrial > Deep subsurface > Rock core/Sediment | place: Rifle, Colorado...
TTTCAGCAATGAAAAACTGGATGAAGAAACAGCAGAAGCCATACACTTCGTTCCTGAAGTGGCGCATGCGTATATTAAATGTCCGAAATGTGGCAGTCCAGACTTTGAAATAACAGAAGGACGTGGCGTTTGGCTTGAAAGCATAAAAGGAGTGAAAACGGGCGATGGTTGACCCAAGAACAAGCATCATGAACGAAAGAATGCACGAGATAGGCAGAGTCATTGCGGTTTCAAGCGGTAAGGGCGGCGTGGGCAAAAGCCTCGTGGCATCAGTGCTTGCGTTGACACTAGCCAAGAAAGGCTTCAAGGTTGGATTGTTCGACTTAGACTTCACAAGTCCGTCAACGCACATTATCTTAGGCATCAAGGACGTTCAGCCGAAGGAAGAAAAGGGCATCGTCCCGCCCGTAGTGCATGGCATAGAATACATGTCAATTGTTTACTATTCAGGCGAACACGCTACGCCATTAAGAGGCTTGGATGTTTCAAACGCTTTGATTGAATTGCTCTCAATTACGAAGTGGGGTAGGCTGGATTTTCTTGTCTTAGACATGCCTCCGGGAATTGGAGACGCAACACTCGACCTGATTCGACTGATTAAAAAAATCGAATTTCTCATCGTTACGACACCTTCACAACTTGCCTTTGAAACAGTTCGAAAATTTGCAACCTTACTCAAGGAGCTGAAGATGCCCGTCATAGGCGTTGTTGAAAACATGAAAATGAATGATTCAAATGGCATTCAACAACAAACTCGAAAGTTAGGCGTAGAGTTTCTCGGAGAAATCCCATACGATTCGAAAGTCGAAGAAGCCATAGGCAACACAAACAAGCTCCTAAGCACAACCCTTGCCAAAAAGGTGAAAAAAGCAATATCTTTCTGAGAAAGTTTATATGAGCTTTAGACGTTGACTATTTTATTGGTGCGTTTTGTGGTTGAGGTAAAAGGCTTGAAATTCACGGTAATTCTACGAGAAGAGCCTGAAGGTGGATACTCAGCCCAGTGTATTGAGCTTCCGGGCGCCATAAGCCAAGGAGAAAACCGCGAACAAGCCATTGACCAACATACGTAAAGCCATAGAAGGCTACTTGGAAGCATTCCAATTTCCCTCAATCTATAAATAAGGGAGGGTCTAGCTCCGCTGAGAGCAAGCAGAGTTACTGCGTTGGCTTGTATCGTTTCAGGTAATTGTCCGGTTCTGGAAAGACGTTCTTAGCCATTTCAAAACGTTTCTTTCCGCTGATGTCATTTTGCAACGCTGTGAAACTTTTTGGTTTGCTAAAACTTTCAACTGTGCCATCTGCTCTTTTTCTGACAACTTTAATGCAATCATCTACGATGCAGCTTAGCACGCATGCGCCGCAGTATATGCAAAGCTCTTGGGTTATTCCAACCTCTCCAGCCTTCCAAAACAAAGCGCTGGTTGGACACGCCTTCACGCAGAGTTTGCATTCAACGCCTCTGCAGGTTCTCTTGTTAATCGTTATGTTTCCTTTAGCGAAAAACTCCTCCAAGCCTAACGGTGCCAAAAGCTCTTGTCTAAGGTTCTTTTTCTCTTCCCTAGCCGTTTCCGTCAAAAGCCGGAACATGTCTTGACCAGTAGCCTTCTTGCTATGTTTCCTTTTTTTGGGAGGCATCTGCTTCATCTTTCAATTAAACACTAAACTTCTGAAACGTATAACTATTTACGCTATTCCGCTTCTTTCAATAATCTTCGGCACAATCCATTCAAAACCAACAGTCATCAAGTGAATCCCAGCAGCTTGGGTATTTTTGCGAATGCCACGAATAATCTCGCCAAAAATCTCGACGTTATCCTCCAAAAACGCCTCTTTACTCTTTCGCCACGCTCTGCGCAATCGCTGTTCCACATCGTCTGGAACTTTGATGCCGGGAATGAATTTAATCATCCAATCCATCATGGCTTGCGACTTGAAGGGCGCAACACCAACTAGGATAGGCGTTTTCAGATACGCCGCAGCATCCAAAAACCGCTCTACCTGCTCAATACTGTAAACGGACTGTGTTTGAATGAAATCAACTCCAAGCTTGACTTTGCGCTCAATTTTCAGGATTTCAGGCTCAAGCGGATCAGCATTCGGCGTGGCAGCAATACCAATATTAAACTTCGGCGGATTGTCAATCTTGTTGCCCTTCAAATCCACGCCATCGTCAACGATTTTCCGCATCATATACGTGAAAGTGGTAGAATCCAAATCAAAAACAGGCTTAGCCTCAGGAGCATCACCAATAACCGTATGATCGCCAGTTAGAACCAGAATATTCTTTATCCCTAAAGCTCCAGCAGCCAAAACATCAGAAAGCAAAGCCAAACGGTTCCTATCCCGCGTCGTCATCTGATAAACCGCTTCCAAACCAACCTCCTTCTGAATCATATAAGCGGGAACAAGCGCGTTCATGCAACCAAACGCGGCAGGATTATCTGTAACGTTCGCCGCAACCACATGTTTCTTCAGAATTTTTGCGCCTTCAATAACCTCACGAAGACTTGTTGTTTTGACGGGTTCAAGCTCGCCAGTGAAAACAAACTTGCCATCCATTATCTGCTTCATCAACTCGCCATAAGCCTTGGGCTTTCTATGCGCAATAATCTCCTCAACATTCACAGCCTCAGATTTCTTTTGAATTGCACTTTCGCCGCCGATCTCTCTTGGATGCTCAGAAATCCGATAATCCCGAGGAACCCTAAACTTGGAGAAAGAATCAAGCCTGTTCCTTTCCTTCAAGCGGTTATGGATTAAAACCCACGCGCAATCCTTTTTCCAGCCGCCAACCTCGCACTTTCCCTTGCTTTGTCCTCCACAAGGCCCGTTAAGCAAGCTTTTTGCGCATCTGGTGATCGGGCATATGCCTCCGGTCTCGAAGAGAATGCAGTCACCACAAGCACGGCACATTTCGTAAAACTTGCCTTCCTTCATGTCGTGCATGCCGAGAAACATGGTGTCATTAGCGGGGATGATCAGCTTGTCTGGGTAAAGAGCGGCAAGCGTCTGGACGCCGACTCCGCAGGCTAAGCTGACCACAGCATCATAAGCTTTCAGCGAGCCAAGCGAACTCGCGACAATGTGTCTATCGCACTGGCGCAAGATTGACGTTGCCTTGATTTTACGTGGTTTGCCGCCTTTTTTTCTCTGTAGCTCCAAAAGTGCCTTCAGAACTTCAGCTTGCCTCTCGCCTCCAACCTCAATTATCCCTGCACACCCATCGCAACCCAATATTAAGAGGCTGCGAGAATTTTCAACCATCCGAAGAATCTCTTCAAGAGGCTTCTGTTGAACTATAATCATGACAAACGACTCTCATATGACATTAGCCAACGATATAAAAATTACTGCATAAACAGCGCAAGTTTAATATGATTGAGACAGTATTGCTTAACTTTCACTAAATTATCATTCAATGCTTAATGTGGTCGGATGCCCCTCAACAATGATCTGGAGAAATTCTATCCCCCATGCCGCAAGGCCTGTCCTGCTGAAGTGAACATTCAGGCTTACATGGCTCTTGCAAGCCAAGGAAAATTCACGGAAGCTTTAGAGGTCATTAGAAGATACATTCCGTTTCCAGCCGTCTGTGGAAGAATATGCTTCAGCCAATGCGAAGAGAAATGCACAAGAAAAGACATAGATGAAGCTCTAAGCATCCGCGCCATAAAACGCCTCATAGCAGACCACGAACTCAAAAAAGGCAAATACAAAAAGCCAACCCCGATACGACAAAGGAACAGAGAAAAAGTAGCCATAATCGGCTCAGGTCCAGCAGGACTCACCGCAGCCTACGAGCTTGTCAAAATGGGATATCCAGTCACGGTTTTTGAGAAAGCCTCTAAGCCGGGTGGCATGCTTGGAAACTGTATACCCGCTTATCGTCTTCCAAAGGAAGTTGTTGATGTGGAAATCCAGTACATCGCTGAATTGGGCGTGAAAATAAGAACGAACATGGCATTGGGCAGAGACATAACCATAGAAGACTTATTTATTCAAGGTTATAAGGCGATTTTTGTAGCTATCGGCACGCAGAAATGCCTAAACTTGAACGTTGAAGGCGAAAATTTGCGAGACATCATTCACTCGCTCGAATTTTTAAGAAGCGTGAACTGCGGAGAATATTTGAAGCTTGGAGAAAAAGTGGCTGTGATAGGTGGAGGAAATGTTGCTGTTGACGTGGCGAGAACCGCCAAACGGCTAGGCGCCAACCAAGTAACGATGGTGTATAGGCGTTCCGAAAAGGAAATGCCCGCTCACCACAGCGAAATTGCGCAAGCAAAGCAGGAAGGTATAAGCTTTCTTTTTTTGGCATCTCCCAAAAGATTCCTCGGCAAAGACGGGAAAGTCAACTCGATTGAGTGCATCCGCATGAGCTTAGGACAGCCAGATAGAACGGACAGAAGAAGTCCAGTACCAGTCGAAGACTCAGAATTCACACTTCCAGCGGACACGGTGATACTGGCGATAGGAGAAAAGCCAGACACTTCTTTCTTGCCGAAACAGGTTGAAATCGCAAAAAATAGCACTATAGTAGCAGATCCTGTCACGTTCGAAACAGGGATGCCCGGCGTATTTGCAGGCGGAGACGCCGTCACGGGTCCAGCATCAGTTATTGAAGCCATAGCCGCTGGAAAGAAAGCAGCAATCTCCATAGACCGATACATAAGAGGCGTTAACTTGAAGGCAGTAAGAGAAACAAGTATTCTAGAAGCCAAATGCGCCACAGACGAAGAGCCACCGGAAAAGAAGCCTAGACTTGCAATGCCTTCTCTTGCGTTATCCCAAAGGTTTGGGAACTTTCATGAAGTTGAACTTGGCTTTGATATTGCAAGCGGCATGAAGGAAGCACGCAGATGCATGTTCTGCGGGCCATGCGCTGAATGCTTGGAATTCGAAGATTTATGCGAGTCTGACGAGGCGTTGGTGGACGAAGACAGGTGTATTGCTTGTGCGAATTGTGAAAGGGTCTGTCCTGTCGGAGCCATAAAAGTGGAGAAGTCTGTGGCAAAGGTTAACCGTAAACTGTGCAAGGGTTGCGGAACATGTGCTGTTGAATGCCCTGCACTGGCAATTTCCATGACCAATTTCACAAACGACAAAATCCTTACTTTGATAAAGGAGGCAAGAAAAACATGGAGAAACGATGCTCCTCAAGTCTTAGCGTTCGTCTGCGATTGGAGTCACAACTCAAACATTAAACAGCTAAAAAAAGACACAGAAGCCCAAATAATCCAAGTCAAATGCGCTGGAAGAGTAGACCCATTGCACATTCTCCAAGCCTTCACAATGGGGGCAGACGGAGTCTTGATTGTACATTGCCACAGTTCTGACTGCCACTACGTTTCTGGCGCCTCAATTGCCGATAAAAGAATGGAAGAGACGAAGAAATGGTTGAAGGTTGTTGGCGTGAAGCCCGAAAGGTTGCGAGTGGCGAAGACTTCTGCTTGCGAGGAAAGAGGCATTGGCGTAATCATTTCTGATTTTATGGCTGACTTGGAGAAGATGATGGCGAAGAGTGTTCTTCAAAAGGCTTAGAGAAGAGGTTTATAGCTGAGCCGACGCTTTTTATCGTCGTGGTGGAAAAGAGGAATGTGTGAATTTATGGTGTTTCTTGATGGAAAAACGGTTTTCAAAGATGCTGTTTACGCAAAGACGGAAAGCAGCAGTGTAATTGTCAAAGACATGCTAGGCGGATCTAAAGAGTTTAGAAACTGCAAGATCGTTGAAGTTGACGTAAACTCGACGCGTCTTGTCTTATCAAAATCGTGAAAGCTTAGAAATGTGCATACGAAGCAAGAAAGCCTGTTACTAATCCTAAAAATATTGGGAACGGAAGTCCAGGAAACATTCCTTTCTTTTCAAGCATTTTTAAGACTAAAAGGCATCCAGCCAAGATGCCCGTTACTGAGGCGAGGCATGAAATAGGGCCAAAGTTGAGAAACATGTGTCCAGAAAGCATGGAATAGAAAGTCAAGTCTCCCAGCCCCATTTGCATATCTCCAAAAGAGAAGCTTAGACCGCGCAACTTTTCAAGTCCGCTTTGAGCTATTTTTCCCACAGGTCCACGAAAAACTGCAACTGCGTCATAAACTGCCAAAAAACACAAGATCAGTACTGCACTGTAAGTGGGGATTGAGGCGCCTAAGAATGTGCCGAGAGCTCCTCCCAAAAGAAGAATAACCAAGTTGCTGAGTCTGTGAGTTCGAAAAATTGCAAAGTAGGCAACAACAGTAATCAACAATGATAATATAAGAATCAAAGCCTCAGCATAAGGGACAGTAAAAATTGATAGAACGGCGGATAAATAGACGACGGAGAGCATGAACACAGCAAGAGTCAAAGCGAAACCAGTCAGAACACTGATTATTTTGCGGTTTTTGCGTTTCAAAAGCAAGTAAATAAGTGATGCGCCTGCCGCTACAAGGATGACGAAGTATAAGGCATTGTAAAATGATCCGAAAACATCTTCAGGAAAAGGTGTTATCATGTAACGTTGCACATCGGACGCTTGAATGAGAAAAGCACAGGTTACTCCAAAAACAAGGCTTACAATGATAGGTGCCAGATATATCAGTCCAAGTTTAAATCTTGCGTTCATAATGGTCATCTTTGCTCTTCTAGTAATTTTTCAACTTTCAACTGGCATTTGTTGCAGAATAGGCTTTGCTTTCTGTCAGTATCGAAGATGGAGTTAGAGAAGTGCATGACGCAAAACGGGTTGGAACAATGTGTTAAGCCTAGCGTATGCCCCAGTTCATGCACAGCCTCCTTGGATGCGCGTTCAACGAAAAGCTCCATGTTCGAAGAGTTTCCGTAATATTCTGGTTTTAACCGCAGCAGAGATATCAAGGCTGCAGTCCCGGGACACTCAGCCTGTCCGAAAACGAAATTTAGCTCTTGCATAAAGATGTCGATGTCTGCAATTCCGAGAATGTGATCCACAGTTTTTGTTTTTGCGGCATATTTGCGGATTTCATTCAAGATCATGTCTGAGCGGTATTGTTGCCTTGTCTTGTTGAAAGCTTCTTCAGGTATTGACAGCACTTTCTCGATTAGCGTGTAAGTCGTGTTTGGGAAAGCAGTTTTCAGGTTTTCTTCGATTCTGCTCAAAACGTAAGAATCTACTTGCCCAATGCGGAGTATGCCGACATTCATGTGCTTGCCACTTTACACTTCGAACATGTCTCCAGTCCTCGGCGCCACAGCCTCCAAGCCCAAATCGCTTTTAATCCATTTCGCGAAGTGCTCACAGTTTCCTTCTGCACCGTGAACAACGAAGATTTTGGGTTTTCCGCCAAGCCGTTTAACTGCTTCCTTGAGTTCGCCTGCTCCGCAGTGTGATGAAAAATCGAAGTGTTTAACGCGGGCTTTGACTTTCCTCATTTTCCCATCTATGACGCATATGCCTTTTTCCAGCAGTTCCTTTCCCGGCGTGCCTGGGATCTGATAACTTACAAGGAATATGGCGTTATGGGCTTTTTTTCCGAGTTTTGAAGTGTAAAACATTGCTGGGCCGCCTTTAAGCATCCCCGCAGGCGAAATTATTACGCCTGGAGATTTGAGGGCGTTTCTTCGGTCTCTCCACCCTTCCACCCAGTCCAGAGAATGCATCGTGGTCATGAAAAGTTTGTGGTCTCTAAGGTACTGCGGGTAGTTCATCATCAGTTTGCTTGCTTCGCGCGCCATGCCGTCAATTGTCACGGGATATTCGAAATGGTGCGCAGCTAACACGCACGCGATTTCTTGGGACCTGCCAACTCCAAATGCTGGAACGAGAACGGTTCCGCCTCTTTCAACAACATCTGTGACTTCGGTTACAAAGTTCTTTTCTAGCTCTTGACGTTCGGTGTGGTCTTCGTCTGCGTAGGTGCTTTCCATTATCACAGCGTCAAGGTCATTGTAATCCATTTTTGCGCCGCCTAAAAGCCGCGTTTCTACAATGTTGAAGTCTCCTGTGTAGAGTATTCGCTTTCCTTCGGCTTCGATTAGGATTTGTGCGCTTCCGGGGATGTGGCCAGCGTTTAAAAGCTGGAATTTCATGTCGCCGATTTTTTCTTCAACACCGAATTCTAAGTGCTTATTGTTTCTCACCATGGTTTTAAGTTCGAGGTATTCAAATGGCAGATAGTAACTGGATAAGTGGATGAAATCGGCGATGAGCAACTGCGCCAGTTCCAAGTTTAACCTGTTTGTGTATAGCGGCTTTTTTCCCTGCACATAGTAGATTGGCAGTGCACCTGAATGGTCAAGGTGGCTGTGGGTTAAAATGAGGGCATCGACTTCTTTTGGTGGTAAGTGCATTGGGAAACCTGGCTCATGGTTTAACATTACGCCGTAGTCGAGTAGAACTTGGGTTTTTTGAGTTTTTACGGCGATTGCTATTCTTCCTACTTCGCGGCTTCCGCCCAGAAACCGCAATTGTGGTGGGCTCATTGTTTTTCTTCCGTTAATTCAGTAATGATGGCTTTTGCTATTTTAAAAATGTATTGACTTTTAGGTTCGTGCAACCCTGACCAAACCCCTTTTGATGGCTTTCAGAATCGCGTCTATGTCTGAATCGGCTTGGATTTCCGTGTAAACACTCCATAGTTCTTCGGCTGAATGCGCATCACTGCCTGCAACGCCAGGCAAGCCCATTGTTTTAGCAAGGTTTTCGGCAAGCCTATTGGCGTGAGGCGTTGAGGCGCCGTTGAGTGTTTCTATGGCGTCGAAGCTGTAGTTATTGGCTGTGTCTCCTAAGCCGAAGGCTCTGTATGGATGGGCGACTATTGTTAAGGCGGCTCTTTGTTTTGCGAAGTCGATTATGCTTTGGGTGTTAAATGGTGTTGGTGGCAGTTCTTCTGCGCCTAGGATTATTATGTCGCCGTTAGGTGTGCCTATTTCAACTGCTGGGATTATTATGATGTCTTTGTATGCTGAGGCTAGTTGCCGCACGTGCTTGTAGCCTTCGAGTGTGTTGTGGTCTGTTATGGCTATGGCCTTGATTGTTGGATGCGCATGGAGCTGGTCTACTATGGTTTTAGGGTTTGTTGATGCGTCAGGTGAGTATTTTGTGTGGATGTGCAGATCAGCGCGGATCAAGAGTTTTGCGCTTCCTATTTACTGCAAGATGTTGTGTAATAAGAATTATGTGGTTTGTCTCTGTTGCTCGATGGCGCAATAGTCCTCATTATTCATAGGCTGGGTTTTTGGCTGCAAGTTTTGAAGAGAACGTTGCTAGGTGGTAGGATGTTTCGTTGGTAAAGGCGATGATGTAGAAGACTCTGTTCTGAATTGTCTAGCCCTCCCTTATTTATAGATTGAACTTTTAAGTGTCTGGTGAATTTCATGTTTTAAGGGTTGACTTGGTTTAGAAATCTTAATTAAGGTTATTAAAAATTTAAATAGTGCAATCACTTAACACAGAACATCAAAATGAGGTCGGGTTCATGGCAACATTCACCACAGTGGTAACTGAGACTCCTTACCGAAAAGGGGGATAGGCGATACGAGTCGGTGGCTTCGACATGGTCAGGGTAGATGAAAAATTAGATGTACGCAAAAAAATATGCCCAATGCCAGCCTTACTAACTAATAGAAAACTGCAAACGATGAAAACTGGAACTGTTCTTGAGGTTACCGGAGACTACGCAACGGCCCGAGAGAACATACAGCGTTTATCAAAGCAACACGGACATAAAGTATTACAAGTTGTAGATGAACATGGAGTTTTTCGAATTTACATTGAAAAGGTGTGAAATAGTGCAAAGTTCAAAAATTCCTAAGCTAAAACCTTGGCAAACTGGTCTAATTGTCGGACTTTTAGCAGCTTTGATTCAAATAGTATACAATCTTATACCGCAAACGGTTGAGGGAAATCCGAGCTATAAAACTGGTCCAGTTGCCTACGGCTACTGCATGTTCTGTCATGTGAGAGATTTAGTAAACTGGAGCATTAAAGGATTAGTACCGTGGATGACCCCCGCTCCAATTTCAGCCGTCGTTCCAGCTTTAACGATCATTGGAATAATTGTTGGTGCAGCTTTGACGGCAATTGCGGCGAAGGAATTTTCTTGGAGACGGACAATCAATCCTGCATTGGCTTTCATTTATGGAAGTCTAGTGGCATTTTTCGCCGCGATACTTGGAGCTTGTCCAATTCGAATAATGTTAAGATTATCGTATTTTGATGTTATCGGATTAATTGGTTTGTTCTCAGTGATACTTGGAGCTATTACTGCGACCGAATTTGTTCTGAAAAGAGGAGGAGGAGGAGGAGGAAGTTAAATTGCAGGTTTACGCATTTGCTCTTGCCACATTTGTTGTTGGACTTATTGGTGGCATCTTGTTCCAAAGATCTGGATTGTGCACGGTTGGAGGTTATAGAGATTTCTGGTTATTCAGAGATACGCATTTGCTTAGGGGCGCAATTACGTTTATTATCGGAGCTTTTATCGGGTACGTAATTTTATGGTTGACTAAAACGATATTCGCAACCGGAACGTTTCCATGGGTTTTCTATAAGGGATTGTCGGCAATCCCAGGAACTATTTTGGGCGCCAACGCTGAAGGACTTGTGCCAACCCTTTTGGTCGCGATCGTCGGTGGTTTTGGGGTTGGATTCTTTTCAATACTTGCCGGTGGATGCCCGATGAGGCAATTCGTCATGGCTTCTGAAGGAAACAAGAGCTCAATCGCTTATGTGTTAGGGTTTGCACTAGGCATTCCAATTACTTACGCAATCATACATGCCTTACTAGCTTAACATGGAGAAAAAATGACGCCTGTCTAGGGTGGAGTAGATGCTGAAAACAAAATCTGAAGAACAAACAAACGAGGGATTAGGTTTAGTCACTTTCTATGATGTACGCGAAGCATTTAAAACTGAAAAGCTACTCAAAAAATCGGGTTACGCAGTCAAAGCTGTTTTGCCTCCTCCCCAGTTCCGCAACGGCTGTGATACGGCAGTTGAATTTAACATAGTTGAACGTGTAGGGGTTGAACGTTTTCTTGAAAATAACAAAGTTGGATATCTTGATGTAATTTCAATAGACAATTTTGGAATTAGACCGCTAGAACTTGTTAAAAGGACAGATTTTGGCGATTCAATTATGATTAGAGCTGGAATGGTGAAAATTACTGTTGATAAAAAAACAGGCACGATCGTAAACATTTCTGGTGGAGGTTGCCCCGATATACCCTACCTTTACATTCAATTAATTGATAAGAAAATTACCGAAGCCCCGCGCCCTAAAGAAATTGGATATACACTTTGTGCTTATCTGCTTGACAGAGCCTTTGAAGAGGCTTTAGAGGTTTATAGTGCATTCAAAGGAGAAGCGCATGTGGAGAAGTGATTTTGGTAGGGAGAACTGGCGCACATGAAGAGGTATGCCCATTTAAAGTATAAGTTAACGCAGAAAGTGGCTCTCCATGGATGCAGTTGCAAGTTGCCGAGGAGAGAACTCTATGAGCTTTTACAGGCAACGGGCCTCAATAAGGTAACTGACGAAAGAGTGCTCACTGGAGTCGGGGATGATGCTGGAGTCGTTAAGGTGTCAAGAAACATGGCTGTAGTCCAACATCTTGATTTCTTCACGCCACTTATCGATGACCCTTACATTCAGGGTCAGATAGCAGCTTGTAACTCAGCAAGCGATGTCTTCTCAAAAGGCGCAACAGATGTTATTGGTGTGTTGGCAATTATCGGCAGTCCTGTAGATATGCCCGATCATGTTTTGAGAAAAATGGTTAAAGGTTTCCACGATCTCTGCTCCGCTATAAAAGCGCCGATTGTCGGCGGGCACACGCTGTTGTGCCCATGGCCTATAATTGGGGGCTCAGTGGTAGCCGTAACCAGAATCTCAAACATCGTTTACAACTCTGGAGCAAAACCCGGAGACACCCTATTCCTAACTAAACCTTTAGGCACACAGCCTGCTATGGGCATCTTAAGAGTGCCTTTGGAAGATCAGGAGGCTACTACAAAAGGCATACCGCACTCCATTATATCTGCAGCCATAGATAAGGCAATCGAGATAATGACGACTCCGAATAAGGATGCTGCTGAAGCTATGCTTGAAGTCGGGGTTAACGCTGCGACAGACGTGACTGGTTTCGGTTTTCTTGGGCAATCAGAAATCATGGCCAAAAGAAGCTGCGTTGACATCGTATTACACACTATGCCCGTCATCAGGGGAACCATTGAATTATCAAATGCGTTGGGTTACGGTTTGGAAGAGGGAGTGTCAGCTGAAACCTCAGGAGGACTCCTAATATCTGTTAGGAGAGAAAAAGCGGATTTACTAGTTTCTTCGCTTGAACGTAGAAAGATTCCTGTATGTGAGGTGGGCCTTGTAAAGAAGGGTACGGGTAATGCACATTTGCTAAAGAAACCTAAGATAATTGAGGTTTAGACTAGGGGAAATCGGTGTAGCGAGACTAGTCGAGGGCTTTAAAGTGTTTGAGTTCTCTAGTTTGCGTTGAAATAACGAGAGTCAGTGGAAACTCTGCTGATGGTTGGACATAAGTAAAAGCTAATAAAACATTAATAGGAATCGGAAACATCGATGGATTTGGGAAAAGTAAATATGAGCATTAGATTAGATCATTTAAGGACGTTCATCACTGTATCCGAAACAGGCAGTTTTTCAAAGGCAGCGGAAGAGTTAAGGATAAGCCAAGGCACCGCCAGCAACCACATAGCTGCCCTTGAAAAGTTTTTCGATGCAAAGTTGTTCGAGCGGACTTTGGAAGGCGCCAAACTGACCGAAGAAGGCAAAGTCCTTCTAGGGGAAGCTAAGAGGGTGCTGGAGGCTATAGAACTTGTGAAGCAGCAACTCGAGGAACTCAGGAGCCAGCCAAGAGGCGTTATTCGGCTTGCGACAGGCAACATTCCTGGGGAGTATATTATTCCGAGGATGGTTGCCGAGTTCAAGAAGGATTATCCAGAGGCGGATGTCGAGATTGATTTGTCGGATAGTGAAACAAGTCTTAGGATGCTTGAAGAGGGAAAAGCAGATATGGCAGCCGTTGGAAGTCTGATGGATCGCGCTGGGAATTTGGAAACCATCGAGATCGCTGAAGAGCGCTTGCTCCTCATAGTCCCTCCAAAACATGAACTGGCAGAAAAAGATGCTGTAACCCTCAAGGAAATCCTAAAATATCCATACATTAACCGAAAAAAGACATCAGGAACCCGAAGGGAGGTTGAGCGGATACTAAGAGAGGCTGGCATATCGCCCACTAAACTGAACAGTGTATTAGAACTTGGCGACACAGAGTCTATCATAACTGCAGTTTCAGAGGGACTAGGAATCAGTATCCTCTCATCAATCGCAGCGAAGAAAGCAGAGACTGCTGGACTGGTGAAGACACTTAATATACTTGAGGTTAACAGTGGAAGGAAACTATACATAGCTCGCATCATGAAGCCACATCATCCAAGACTTATGGAAAAATTCTGGGACTTCGCTAAAGAAAAAAAGCGCAGAAATCCTTGAAGCCAGCACTTCAGGTTTGCAGCCCAAGGTGTGATGCTGCATCCGAGTGGACGATTAATCTGCTTAATTTCACCTAGTAAGGATTATGCCTAACAAAAATACGAGTCCACAGTCCAAAATCAACCCAACTAATGTTGCTATTCCACCCATTTTGTAGTTTAAGAATGTGATGCTTAACCAAAGCGCCACAAAAATAATGATGGTAAATATAATCTTTAGGAGTAATTTCTTTAATCGTATTTTCATATCTTATTCTCTTCCTTGACTGTGCCAATCTTTCCGTTCTTGTCCTAGTTTGTTTGCATCTGACCCAGAAAAGGTTTTTGGTTATTGAAAAATGCAGTTTTCATTTTCCTCTTTCTATGTGAGAAGAAACAGACTTTATACTCGCTCCGATTCTCTTTTCAAGTGTGATGAAGTCTCACTTTCCAAAGGATATTTGCCGCAACTGAAAGTTTCGTATACATCCCATGGACTAAGCAAAATCAGAAGCACCATATTCCGCCTCCTCTCCTACCTTTTCAAACTCGATTTTCTCTTAGAGAGAATAGAGACCGGGCTAAACCTATATGGCTCAAACTTCGACAACTTTTTTGCGGCAGTCCGAGCACAAATCATACTCTAACAATTGAATAAGTTCCCATGCTCTTAATTCTCGTCCGCACTTGTCGCAAAAGAATCTTCGAGCCAAACTGCCTTCCCCTTTTCCTGTCTTGACAAGTTGATCTTTGTCTCTTTGAGTTAAAAAGGCATCTTCCTAAACCGTAATATTACTACACACGATTTCACATACGAATGCTATTTGCCACAGTTGAGTTTGGTAAAAATGGAGGGATCAGGCTATCCTCG
>Ga0209323_10001752_pt1 | contig 14331 bp, 15 predicted proteins | sample Rifsed19ft2_FD_184014 | JGI IMG/M metagenome (GOLD analysis project Ga0209323, IMG submission 184014) | Soil microbial communities from Rifle, Colorado, USA - sediment 19ft 2 (version 2) | ecosystem: Environmental > Terrestrial > Deep subsurface > Rock core/Sediment | place: Rifle, Colorado...
CTTTGTCTTTGCTGCGCAGATGTTTAATTTTCCCGTTGGCGGCGGAACGAGTGGTCACTTCATGGGCGCAACTCTTATTGCCATCCTGCTCGGTCCATGGGCATCTGTGCTCATAATGACAACGGTGCTTACCGTCCAATGCCTGATATTTCAGGATGGTGGTCTTACAGCGCTGGGCGCCAATATCTTCAATATGGGTGTTGTGGGCGGATTTTTTGGATATTACATAAACACCATTATCCAATTTTTTGTTCAGGGTAAAAAAGGCCTTTTTATCGGTAGTTTCGCAGCGGCGTGGTGCTCTCTTGTGTTATCGGCAACCTGTTGCGCTGTAGAATTAAGCATTTCAGGCACAGCGCCGTTAAAGATTGTCTTATCTGCCATGGCGGGTATCCACGCCGTTATTGGTATTGGCGAAGGGTTTATTACCGTTGCAACACTCAGTTTGCTTACAAGGGTAAGGCCAGATTTGATGGAATTGCAGAAAATATAATAATTATTCGCCCGCGAAACACACGAAAGAACACGAAAGGAAAATTATTTTCGTTTGTTTCGCGTGTTTTGTGGACTATCTCCATTCGAAATTCTTTTTTCCATCTCTAGCAAATATTTTTTGATATGCAGTCCGGAGGCATATCCGGTCAATGAGCCGTCTGAACCAATAACCCGGTGGCAGGGGATGACGGGCGGCGAAGGGTTCTTATTATTTGCCATGCCCACCGCCCTGGCAGCACGGGGATGCCCAATCTGTTCGGCAACCCACTTATAGGAACGGCCTTCTCCATACGGAATTTCCCGCAATTTATTCCATACCAGTATCTGGAACGGTGTACCGCAGCTCAAGTCCAGAGGGAAATCAAAGTCTACCTGTTTGCCTTGAAAATATGCCTTTAAAAGGTTCATTTCATATTTCAGTAGTGAATCGTTTCTCTGAATATTTATCCGTATATTTCCATGTATTGAACGTGAAAGTTTGTTATTTTGAATGAGGTGTACAATATCATTTTCTTTGGAATAGGGGAATGATATCTGGCAAACACCATGTGTGCTTTTTGCGATGTACACGTAACCCAATGGCGTTAAAAAGCTGCTGAAATAAAGTATTTCCTGATTATTTAGGAGAACCTTTGTGTCCAAATGTCAACCTGTATCCTTTAATGAATCCCATTATGATTAAGGTGATAAATAGCAAGGTGGCAAGAACGGAGATGGTAAGGGTTGTAATTACCCACAACTCCTTTATGCAATAATTCCACCATTTGTAGTGCAGCAGATGAATACCCAGTTTTTCGAGAAAGAAGAGGATTGCTGAGATAGTACCAAATCCAAGAACAAGGTGCTTGATATCCTGCTTGTGAGGCGACATTGAGACCGTAAAAATAATAAGCGCTAATAAAAAGAAAATATGGCGCATATCAGTTATACGGAACTGGTTCCGGAAGGTATTAAAAGTGATCCACACCGCATCAAGCAGATGCCGTATCACGTCAAAAAGCCCTTTGAGCGTAAAATGGATTTCCTGGGGAAATGTACTGTTGAGGTGGACGGGATTAGAAAGTATTTTTGATATAAAAAAGATGAAGAAGGCGCAGCCAAACAGAGGGGCTGCGGCAATGAAGAAGTCGAAGAGGAATGGGATCTTGGGTTTATCATACTTAATTCCCGTGCTATTGGATGTAAAAAGGTTCAGTTCTTTAATCGTAGTCCCGGTAACAAGGCACAGGAGCGCATGGCTGAGTTCATGCACGATGGCGCCAGGCAGCAGAAACCCCTGTATCATTTTGGTACTGGCATGCCTTGTCCACAGTCCGCAGGTTGCATAACTGAGGAAGATAATCATGATAAGACCGATTGCTAATGAAAAATATATCATGCAAAAAACCTAAAATTTTGCGAGCAGCACGTAACGAGTGACGAACATATCAGTACTCGACACCTGTCACACGTCACTTGACACTCATTTTATCATTGGTTTCGGCTCAGGTGTGCTATGTATGTGTGGTAGATTAACAGAGGTATTTGTATATGTCAATCTGAAAAGGTAATTTTCTCCAATGCTCCGGCATTGTGCAAAGCAGAGGGTCACTCATACGATTACCAAGATGCCAACTGGTTATCAGGTAAAATTCTGTCGTTATTCGTATGTATCTGCAAAAATCTGCGTCCCATTGAAACAACAAGAATTGCTTTGCAATTTGGAGCATGGAATATATAATAAATGCGTCAATGCACCGATAAACACGGAATAAATAAATATCGGGCAAACCATTATTGGAAGAGATGATTATGGTTATATTCGGTTGTAAATCTGTATACAAATATACAAAACCGTGCTTTTTTAGCAAAGATTTTTAATCTGTATAATCTGCGTAATCTGTGTACTAATTTTGGTTGTAGCTTAGCCACGCTGTGAGGAACTGTGGTGAGCTTATTTTACAAATATTCTATGATTATGTGGGGACGTAGCTCAGTCCGGGAGAGCGTCTCGTTCGCAACGAGAAGGCCGGGGGTTCGATTCCCCTCGTCTCCACCAATGCTTCAGAAGGTTATCTACCTTGCCAGCGATGGTTAATACTAAGGTACGATAGCCTTTTTTTATTTACACTTTAATCTTGTAGAGAGATAAATTATGAAGATTGCCGTAACAGGTTTGACAGGCTTCTTAGGTCACTACCTAGCGAAAAAACTCTTCGAGAGAGATGTTCATATCCAGGCTCTTATACGAGACAGCAGCAATATCTTGCATCTCCAGGATTATCAGAAAAAAATTACCTTTCATAAAGGCGACTTGACTGATAAAGAGACCTTGAAGAAATTTGTACAGGCCGCTGATGTCGTTATCCACATGGCGTATGAACGGCAGGGCGCCACGTTTCATGAAGCGGCAAATAAGGATATTAAGAGATTTGTAGAGGCAAATCTCCTCGGCAGCATAGAATTGCTGGACGCCGCTAAACAAGCAGGAATCAAGCAATTTATTTTTATCAGTTCCTGTGCGGTGTATGGGCGTATCTATCCAAATATCAAGCTAGATGAATTACATCCCCTGATGCCCGATTCGAATTATGGTGCTTACAAGGCATCAGTGGAGGCGTTTTGTCATGCACATTATTTGTCAAAGGCCTTTGATACAACTATATTCCGTCCCGTAGGCATATATGGGCTAAATCCCCACCTTGCGCATTCTGCATGGTATAATATTGTAAAAGACATCAAACACGGCGGTAATGTGGAAGTTTCTGACGGTGGAAAGGTCGTCTATGTTGAAGAGGTCGTTCGAGCTATAGACCTGGCAATTGGTAACATAGAAGCCGCAGGAAAGATTTATAATCTGGCAGACTTTTATGTCGATAACATGAGCATAGCTCGTATGGCTAAAGAAATATGTGCCTCCCAATCCAATATCAGCGGCACACCCAGGCAACCGATCAATACTATCGATAACACACAATCCAGGGCATTAGGTGTATGGTATGCAGAAACTGGTGGTTTAAAACTATATATTCGCGAACTAATTAGTCATATCTAGAGTTTCGGTTTTATGCCGTGTATGCAGTTATTTAGAGATTCCATAATTGAGGAGGTAAACAAAAAAGGCAAAATTCCCTTTGCCGAGTTTATGCACATGGCGCTGTATCATCCGAAATACGGCTATTATAATTCAGATAGAGAGCAGGTTGGGAGATTTGGGGATTTCTATACAAGCCCTACCGTCCACAGGATTTTCGGGGAACTCATTGCAAAACAACTTGAAGAGATGTGGCGGATTGCGGGAAGAGGATTATTCACTGTTGTGGAGATGGGCGCCAATAAAGGATGGTTATGTCATGACATCATTCAAAGTATAATGAAAGAATACCCCGAATTTTATGCTAATTTTCATTATATCATTGTCGAATCGAATCCATACGCAAGGGGAAAACAAAGGCTACTTTTGGAATCTATTCATATAACGGATGAGAAGGTGTCGTGGCATACTTACTCTGAAGACGGATTTTCCTTTGACAGGATTCAGGGGTGTTTTTTGTCGAATGAGTTTGTTGATGCCTTGCCTGTACATCGTTTAAAGGTAAAAAATAAGGTTTTAAAAGAAATATACGTGAGTTATAATAATGTTGATTTTTTTGAAATTGACGATGAGGTATCCACAGAAGTTATAAAAAGGTATCTTGATACTTATCAAATATATCTAAAAGAAGGGCAGGGGTATGAAGTAAATCTCGGTGCTGCAGAATGGCTAAGACACGTTTCAGAAAAATTACAGAAGGGATTTGTACTAACCATTGATTACGGCGATACAATCGATGGACTATATAGAGAAAATGGCAGTGATGGGACATTACGGTGTTTTTATAAACATACCGTGAACCGGGATTTTTATGAACGACCGGGTGAACAGGACATAACTGCCCATGTGGACTTTACAAATCTTATGAATGCCGGTAAATCAGTAGGATTAGAAGTTACAGGTTTTACAAAGCAATCCCATTATTTAATCGCCTTAGGTATTTTGGAACGATTAAACAATACAAACAAAGATGTTGAAACAATACTAAAGGTAAAAAACCTCTTTCATCCTGAGGGGATGGGAGACGTCTTCAAGGTGTTAATTCAGCACAAGAATGTTGAGAATCTACAATTAACCGGCTTACGACCATTGCATTCATTAGCAATGTAGAATTATAACACTACAACTCACCATAGTGAACACTGCGAACGCAGAGAATGCTAGTGTTTTCTTTGTGTTCTTCGTGTGCTTTGTGGTGAATTATTTTGTAAAAGGTTTATTTGGAAAGGGGGGTTGTATGAAGACGAGTCATACATCAGAACCTAATTCCATGATGGAAGTGCTCATGGAAGCAATCAAGAGAGAGCAGGAGTCGTACGATTATTACTATCGTGCGGCACTGCAAGCGGCAAAACCTGCCACCCGTAAGATGCTGTTGTGCCTGGCTGAATGGGAAAAGGGACATATCGAAGAGCTTACTAACCATGTGATGGAACTCAAAGCCCAGAAGGAAATTGATCGGGCCATTACCGGCGGTTAGTAAACAGTAAATTAATTGGGACACGGATTTCCGCAGATATACGCAGACAAATTTACGTCAAGGAATTTCAATCTTTTGCTGGTTCAATCGTCCTCGATTGAACCAAAATGTTTCGGTTCAGGCTACAAGCATGAACCAGCACAGAACAGTGGCAGGGGGAAACTCCTGCCACCACAATAAATTGTATTTATGGTGGAGAAAACGATGGATGTCAAGCGAGAAGATTTACTGCAATTATATTATTATTTGAAATTAACTCGAAGGTTAGAAGACCGCGTTACATCACTCTATCATCAGGGAAAGATATTGGGAGGCGCTTGGACGAGTAACGGCACTGAAGCGGTTTCCGTGGGGTACGGCTATGCCCTCGAAAGAAATGACATTGCAGCCCCGTATTTTCGGGATATGGGGGTCTTCTTGATCCGGGGTATTTCAGCAAAACGGATTATTGCTCAGTACTTTGGCAAGAAAACGGGTGTTACCGGTGGTAAGGAAGGGAACGTCCACATTGGTGATTTGAATTTTGGCGTTATTGGTTTTCCCAGCCATCTGGCAGATAATTATCCTGTAGGAGCAGGAGCCGCCCTTGCATTTAAAATACGCGGCGAAAAGAGAATTGCAGTCGCATGTACCGGAGACGGTGGGACAAGCCGCGGTGATTTCCACGAGGGAATAAATTTCGCCGCTGCGAGAAAATTACCCATAGTCTTTATCTGTAACAACAACCAATACGCCTATTCGACACCTTTGCGATTACAAATGAATATTAAGGATATTGCGGAACGCGCCCTGGCTTATGGCATACCAAGCAAGATTGTTGACGGTAACAATGTCGTTGAAGTTTATAAGGCTGCAAAAGAGGCGTATGAGGTTGCAAGAAATGGCGGAGGGCCTACTTTTATAGAATGCAAGACCATGAGGATGCACGGTCACTCCGAGCATGACAGCGCCAAATACGTCCCACGGGAATTATTGGACGAATGGAAGAAAAAAGACCCGATTTTAAATATGGAAAAATATCTGCTGGAAAACACTATATCTCAAAAGGTGGAATTGGAAAGCATTGACTCACGGGTAAAGAAGGAGATCGAAGAGGCTGAGGCATTTGCAGAGCAAAGTCCTTACCCTGAACCAGAAGATGGTCTGAAGGGTCTTTATGCAACACCCATAGAAGAGGAGTAGACGAATATGAGAGAGATTACCTACCTTGAGGCGATTAAAGAGGCATTGGACGAGGAAATGACGCGAGACACCAGCGTGTTTATTTTGGGTGAGGATGTAGGGGTTTACGGTGGTGCTTTTCGTGTTACAGAAGGGTTATATGAGAAGTATGGAGAGTGGCGTATCCTGGATACACCATTATCCGAATCCGGATTTACCGGCGCAGCAATTGGTGCGGCGCTGGTTGGTATGAGACCTGTTGTTGAGATGCAATTTGCCGATTTTATCTCATGCGCCTTTGACCAATTGGTTAATGTGGCAGCAAAAAACCATTACCGTTTGGGCGCTGCTACCCCTATTGTTGTACGAGCGCCATACGGTGGGAATATCCACGGTGGGGCATTTCACTCACAGTGTATCGAGGGATTCTTTTTTAATGTGCCGGGATTAAAGATCGTTGCGCCTTCTACTGCCTACGATGCGAAAGGCTTGTTAAAGGCGGCTATCCGGGATAACGACCCCGTCATTTTTTGCGAACATAAATATCTCTACAGGAGAGTTAAAGATTCCATCCCGGATGAGGACTATGTTGTCCCTATTGGAAAGGCCAGAATTGCCCTGGAGGGAAAGGACGTATCGATTATCACATACGGAGCAATGGTGCATACCGCACTTGAGGCTGCACAGGCCCTTAAGGAAAAGGGAATTTCTTGTGAAATTATTGATTTGAGAACGATTTTGCCGTTAGATAAAAAATCGATATTTACTACCGTAAAAAAGACCAACAAGGTTGTCGTATTACATGAGCAGACTAAAACGGGCGGTGTTGGCGCTGAAGTATCATCTCTCATTACTGAATATTGTTTCGATTATTTGGATGGTCCTATAATTCGCATTGCAGCTCAGGATACACCCGTGCCGTACAGTGCACAGATGGAAGAGGCTTTTATTCCGCAGGCAAAGGATGTTATTTCTGCGGTAGAGAAATTAATGCGCTATTGATGTGGAGGTTTCAGATATGCCGGTTGATGTGATTATGCCGCAGATGGGTGAAAGTGTAGTCGAAGGAACCATTCTCAAATGGCTTGTGCACGAGGGGGATCGTGTTGAAAAGGAACAGCCCATTGTGGAGATCAGTACGGATAAGATCGATACCGAAGTGCCGTCACCAGTCAATGGTATCATAAAAAAGATTCTCTATCCTGAAGGACAGACATTGCGAGTGCTTACGGTGATTGCTCACATTGAGCCTGTTGAGGCAAAAGAAGGCGTGAGTGTCCCGGTAGAAAAACCGGAAGCTCCTAAGAAAGTCGAAAGAATTGAGACAATAAAGGAAGCCGAGGAGATTGAAGAGGTAGAAAAGCGGTATTCGCCATTAGTAAGAAAACTGGCCAAAGAATACAACATTAATCTGGAAGAGGTAAAGGGCACAGGCGAAGGAGGACGGGTTACCAAAAAGGATATTATGGATTATGTGACTTCGAAACCTGGTATTTCTGTACATCCTCCAGCAGAGGCAGAAAAGAAAGTTTTAGAAAGAGAGACACTAATTCCCGTAAGCCCGAAAAGAAAGATTACTGCAGACAGGATGGTACAGAGCAAACGAACGGCTGCCCATGTGACGACGGTGTTTGAAGTCGATATGACGAAGGTCGTCCGGTATCGAGAACTCAATAAAGATGCCATGAAGAGGGAAGGTATTCACCTTACCTACCTTCCGTTTATAACCCTGGCCACAGCTCGTGCGCTCAAGGAACATCCCCTGCTGAATGCCTCATGGACAGATGAAGGCATCGTGCAGAAAAATTATATCAATATTGGAATCGCTGTATCCCTTGAAGACGGATTAATCGTTCCCGTGATAAAGGATGCAGATAAAAAAGACTTGCTGCAATTGTCCAAAGATATTCAGGATATTGCAGCGCGTGCACGTAACAAAAAATTGAACCTGGAAGACGTCCAGGGTGGAACGTTTACCATAACGAATTACGGCCTTAATGGCAGCCTGTTTGGAACGCCTGTGATATTATTGCCGCAGGTGGCGATATTAGGCGTCGGCGCTGTTGTGAAAAGACCTGTGGTGATAGACGATGCTATCGCAATTCGATCCATGATGTATCTTAGCCTTTCATTTGATCATCGGGTTATGGACGGAGCTAATGCTGATGCTTTTCTTCACAAGGTAAAGGATATTTTGGAAAGATGGGAGGGCTCTGTATATGAGAAGAAAGTGTCTTCTCCTCCAACCGGATACGGTGGGGTATGGTAGTTAACCACTGAGTACAGAGGAACGTAAGAAAAATATACACTCTTTAATACGGCAATATATAAAATAAATATGTCAATACAACGAACACAAGCAATAAAACCGTCTAAGCACCCATATATTTCCATTGATCCAAAGATATCTGGAGGAAGTCCCATAATCTCAGGAACAAGAATAAGGGTAATAGATATAGCCATAGAATATGATAGGCTTGGACTCACTCCCGATCAGATTGTTGATGCCCATCCACATTTAAATCTTGAGTCAGTTCACGACGCACTCTCATATTACTACGAAAATAGGGATTCAATAGATAAAATAATCAGAGAAAAAAAGCAAGTTGTTAAAAGAATTGCCAAAAAAACTCCTTCTATTCTAAAGAAAACCATTGGATAAGATTGCATTTTATACAAATGAAAGTGTTAATATTGCTGTTGCTGAAGGTTTAAAACGACGGGGAGTAAGAGTTATATCTGCCAGAGATGCTGATAATCTTGGGCTTTCAGACAAAGAGCAACTTGAATATGCGGCAAAGAATAACTTTGTTATTGTAACACACGATGATGATTTTCTCACAATGGCAATAAAATATGACCACAAAGGAATTGTATATGTCCATCAACAAAAATACGGCGTAGGAGATTTGATAAGGAAATTAAAATTGCTCTGGGATGTTGCAGAACAAGAAGATTTTAGAAATCATGTAGAATTTTTATGAAAAGAAGGTGTTTATTTCTCCAACTCGATACGGTGGAGTATGGTAAGGCCTGGGAGATTCAAAAGGCTATGTTGGAGGCAAGGGTTTCTGGCAAAGGAGAAGACTGTCTTATCCTGCTGCAACACCCGCCAACATTTACCTATGGCCGCAGATATAAAGAAAGTAATTTGATAGCAAATAAGGAATATTACGAGAGTATGGATTTTGCTGTTTATAAGACGGATAGGGGGGGATTGGCTACTTATCACGGTCCTGGCCAGCTCGTTGGTTATCCCATCATAAAGATTTCGACCTATACAAAAGATTATTACCAGTATCTGCACATGCTGGAAGATGTGATGATAAGAACCTTGATCGATTTTGGTATTGCAGCAAGGCGAAACGAAGGATATACGGGGGTCTGGGTAGACATTGCAAAGATTGGATTTATCGGCGTTCGGATGTCTTTTGGCTATGCCATGCATGGATTTTCTCTGAACGTGAATAACGAGGTATCGCCCTTTAATTATATAACCCCTTGCGGAATTCAGGGAGTAAGGGTTACCTCTCTTAAAGAGTTATTAAACACAAGTGTAAATATTGAAGACATCTGTGATGTACTTGCACGCCATTATTCAGACGTGTTTCAGATACAAATGGTACCTATTGAAAAGGAAATAATGTCTCAAAGAATAGGATTTGAGTATATGGGTTTGGAGTTGTCTGGAAAATAAGGATGCGAAATGAGACTTTTATATTTATTGAGTAAGCAAAATAAAGAAAGATAAATATAGACATGAATAATATCGTCGAAAACGGGATACAAGAAGGAATTTACGGCAGCATCAAGGACAAGGAGATAGACCATGTTGATTATGACCGATGGATGGGCGGTCCGCGCGGGCCGGAAAAGATTACATTCAAGGACGGCAGTGTCGTAATATTTAAGTGCGACATCCGCCATTACTGGATGGCCGATAATCCTGATACCGCAATTCGTGAGGCCATTGTTTATCAAATCGATAAAATCGTAGGGCTTGGCTTGGTACCCAAAACAATGGTAATTGACGATACCATCGATACCATACGATACGATGGCTCTGTTCAGGAGTGGATTAAAGACGCTAAAGACGGGTATCAAATAGATAAATTTACGGAAACAGAGAGGAAAGATTTTGAACGATTAAAGGTCTTTGATTACGTGATTGGGAATAGCGATAGACATTTGGGAAATGTGTTGTTTACCAACGATGGCAAGATGCATGCCATAGACCATAATGCATGTCTCATTATTTCTAAAGATGAGGATATTTTGTCTTTTTCTGATTCAATCATCATTTTCTTCAGCAAAAACGTTGTGCATTATATGCCGCATATTATAGACATTATAGAGAAGTTTTATAGTAGTAAAGATAAAATATTGGGTTTGATAAACAAATACATACATGATAATACAGAACCCGCCAAATTAATGGTGGAGTCAAGGATTAATTACTTATATAACATGCTAAAGAAAGATAAACCATTTCCCAAAAAATATTTAGAGTGGCGGAAAGGGCTGGACGAGGAAGTGCGAAATATTTTGAAAAGAAGACAGTAGTTTATTGACACGAAAATACCCCTCACCCAGACCCTCTCCCACAAGGGGCGAGGGAACGTTCCCTTCACGTGACTTTGTCGTGAGCTCAGTCGAACGATGGGCGGGATTAAGGGGGATGTTTTTCTTAGAAATAAAGCCCGAAGGGCTGAGAGAGTATATCCCAGGGCGGCAGCCCTGGGATAAGGGTTTAAAAATATTTTTAGCTCTGAAAGGGAGATACACTATCTTAATTTAACAATCCCTGGCAAAATTTACGATTTACGAATTTCAATTTTAAATGAAAAAATAATTCTTAAATCGTAAATCTAAAATCTCAAATAGTGCTATGCGTCCAGATTGGTTGAGAATAAAGCTATCCACTGGTAAGAATTTCTATGAAATAAAGGGTATTTTACGGGAGAACAAACTTCATACCGTATGCGAAGAGGCGTTGTGCCCGAATATCGGTGAATGTTTTGAGCAGCGAACGGCAACGTTTTTAATACTCGGCGACACCTGCACACGACAATGCAGATTCTGTGCCGTGAAAAAGGGGATGCCCTTCGGTGTAGACGAAGGGGAACCTCTTCGAATCGCAGAGGCCGTCAAAAAAATGAACCTACAATACGTTGTAATCACCTCAGTGACGAGAGATGACCTTGCCGATGGAGGCGCATCAGTTTACGCACAGACAATTCAATGTATCCGTGAATACGTCAAAGATTGCATGATCGAGGTATTGATACCCGATTTTGGCGGATCGTCAGAGTCGTTGGAAATAGTTCTCGATGCCAGACCGGACATATTAAACCATAATATCGAAACCGTCCCCCGCCTTTATCCGCAAGTCAGACCTATGGCCGACTATAAACGTTCCCTGAAATTATTGAAGAATGCGAAAGAAACAATGACAGTTCACCCCCACCCTTGCCCTCCCCCATCCCTTCGGCTTTGCTCAGGACAGGCAAGGGGGAGGAAATATAGTGGTAATAAGTGTTCCCCGCCACCGGTGGGAGGGGTTAGGGGAGGGGGTGTACTGTTACAAGAAACAGTAAACGAGTTAACGACAAAATCGGGCTTGATGTTAGGTCTGGGTGAAGAGTGGCATGAAATAATCAGCGTCATGCAGGCTATCAGGGATGCGGGCTGTGATATCCTTACAATAGGACAATATCTGAGCCCGAAGAAAGATGCCGTGCCAATCCAGCGTTATTATACCCCTGAAGAGTTTACAATGTTAAAGATGGAAGGTGAGCGGATGGGGTTTAAGCATGTGGAATCAGGACCGCTGGTGCGGAGTTCCTATCACGCAAAGGCACAATTGGACTCTTTAGTTGCCAAAGTCTGAACATATACGATAGTATATTTTAAAATATATTTTTACCTTTTCGGCAAAAAACGTAGCGCCGATCCCTTGTGGTCGGCTTGGCGGGGGATAAACCACCCGCGCTACTCCTTCGACTCGTTAGGGTTAGGATTACACCACCAGAGAAAGAAATAGGGGGGAGGCTTTTATCTTGCTAGAAGGTTGTGCAAGAGATAGATTATGCTTCACAGCAAGCTTCTTAACAAACATTTAACAGGAGACACACTATGAGTAACGACGTGCCCGAGGACTTCATGACTCCGGATTCTCTCAAGCGAGCGCTTAAGACGTTCAGAAAGCGTCTCAGACTAATGCGGCTTGACGCCGAGTCCAAACTCGGTGGTGGCGCGCTCAGCGGTGGAAAACATTCCGGCATTGTGGCCATTCGTCCGCCAAACAGTTATCCTCAAGAGGTGTGGGAAAAGCTCGTAAAAATGGGTAAGCTCCGGTATGAGGGAGGAGGCCTCTACGAACTAGCCGAGGACCTCGACCCCACCTGATAGGAAGCGTGAGTTTATTATAAAAAGAGAAGCAAATGGGGACACCCATGCAATGCAAAAAGGCCTAAACAATTTACCAAAAAATCTAAAACTTGAGGAATGTCTATGAACAACCAAGAAGTTTTAATAAACCTTGATTTAGGAAACTCCGTGGCCGAATTTGATAAGGAATTAGAACGACATTTTGTAGAAAATGACGCATTTCGAGCACTTATAGAAGATAAAGCAGATATTATCGCTGGTGACAAAGGCACAGGAAAAACTGCAATCTATAAGTATCTTTTGCATCGCACCGCTTCCGCTAAGATTCCTGAATTGGCTGACATAGTAATAATCACTGGTTTCAATCCGTCTGGAAGCCCAGTATTTCAGGGTTTAGCGTATACACGACCACTAACAGAAGGACAATATATTACTGTTTGGAAAACATATATTCTCTGCTTGGTAGGAAACTGGTTATTAGAATTCCTCGGATGTGACTATTCAGAAAACACTCGCAAACTTGACTTGCTTCTGAACCGAATAGGACTTCGTTGTAAAGATGATACTGCAGCAACAGTTTTTTCGCGTCTTATAAAGTGGATACAACGTTTAATCAATCCAAAAAATACCAGTTTAGAAGTAACATTTGATGCACTTGGTATACCCATTATCACTCCGAAATTAGAATTTGGCAGCCAAGTAAGTGAGAATGAGGTAATCCACCAAACCGATTTTATTCTTCATGATGATGCCTTAAACTTGCTGAATTCTAGTCTTACTGAATATCCTATTAAAATTTGGATTGCTCTAGACCGTTTAGATGAAGCATTCGTAGGATTTACAGATGTAGAATTGCCTGCACTCCGTGCTCTCTTAAGAACCTATCTGGACCTTCTTGCTTTCAAGCAAATTAAATTAAAGCTATTTGTTCGGAAAGGCTTATTCCGTAAAATAACAGATGACCGATTTGTTAATCTTACGCATGTCAATGCACGTAAACGGGAAATAATTTGGGATGAAGAGGATTTATTTAAGCTCTTGTGCAAACGAATAAGAGAATGCAAACATTTTCTAACGTTGGTAAATTTACATAACGCCACCCATGCTAAAACTTTTGCTAAAACTTTAATAGATATAGGCTTTTTTGAGCAAGTTGGAGAGTCGTACAGAATTCCAATCCTGTATCGTGAAGGATTAAATATCAATAAGGGAAAAGCCTTTAGGAAAGAGTAAGGGTCACGTCTTAAATCTTAAATAATTGGTTAGAAATTACCATAAAAACTCAATAGAAAATATCAATATTTATTATTTAAGATGCGAGCCTTTACACTTCCTCGGGGGGGCGGGGGACTTCGTCGTGATCTCACTCGAACGATAAACCACCGCGCTACAGATTCTGACTCGTTCGGATTAGGCATGTTGCCATGAAACATACTTTTAGAATTCGTGCAATTGTCTTACTTCCCGATCATATTAATTGTATTTGGACATTTGATTTAAATGTAGGGCATGAATAATTTAATTGTATAGGATTTCCATTTTATTTATGCCTGCCTGTGCGCCCCGCGCGCAGACAGGGGGTTATACGATGTATTGCATAGAGAATCCCCCTTAATAATGGGGGCTAGGGGGTTGTAAACTTGTCCTCATGAAAATGGGGAATAGCCCAGAAAAAACACAACCCCCTGAATCCCCCTTTTTTAAGGGGGACTTAAACGGAATAACTTGATCT
>Ga0209323_10001753_pt1 | contig 14328 bp, 13 predicted proteins | sample Rifsed19ft2_FD_184014 | JGI IMG/M metagenome (GOLD analysis project Ga0209323, IMG submission 184014) | Soil microbial communities from Rifle, Colorado, USA - sediment 19ft 2 (version 2) | ecosystem: Environmental > Terrestrial > Deep subsurface > Rock core/Sediment | place: Rifle, Colorado...
GCAAGCTGACTCTTGGCGCTATCGACCTCGCTTTGCAGCCGCGCGAAGGCGTTGAAGCGGGAAATGCAGGTGTCGAGGATCGGTTTGACCCGTTCCTTCTTCAGCCCGTCAACGATATAGGCGGAAACGCCGGCATCGACCGAGGCTTGGATGGACTCGGTGTCGCTGTGATCGACGAACATTGCGATCGGCCGGTTCACGGCCCGGCTCACCTGGAACATCTGCTGGAGCACGTCGCGGCTCGGATTTTCCAGATCGATCAGGATGACGTCGGGATCGATCGAATGGAGGCGAGCCAGCAGATTGGTCGTCTCGGCGATGCGCGCCAGGTTGCGGAATCCAGCCTCCCGCAGCCCTTCCTCAAGAACGGCCGCGCGGGCCGCGCTCTCGCCCACGATCACGATCCGAAGCGCTTGGTCTGCGGGGCCGCTGGTCGCGCTGACGCAGCGTCCCCGAACGGGGCGCCCGCTGATGAGGTCCGACACTCAGCTTCCATCCTCCAACGGCGGCTCGTTGGGCGACGCGCTCTGGAGGAGCCGCCAGCCCTGCCGATCTGGTCATGAGGCCGGCAATGCAATTTCCATTCCAGATCAGATGTCGCGGCTCCAGGCGGACGCCGGCCCTTCGGCCGGACAGGCGGTGCCGCCGTCGCGCGGGGGTCATTGCGAGGCGGGCGGAGCCCGCCGAAGCAATCCAGAAAGAGGGGATCGCCACGCCCCCTGCGGGGGCTCGCGATGACGGCGTGTGAGGCGCATGAACATACCTGAAATCATTCCGCTATCGGCGCCGTGAAGGGCGTGCCGCCGCAGGCCGGCTCAAAGCGCGTTCATCCAAGGCATTAAATGGGTGGTCACGTGCGAGATCGGCGGGCTCTTGGCTCCAGGAGCCCAACCGTCCAAGGCTTGAGAATTCATGCAGGTGAATGCATGACAATGGCATGCGCCTCCTGACCACTGCGGAAGCCGCCGACTATCTGCGCCTTAAGGAGCGCAAGCTCTACGAGCTGGTCTCGGACGGCGCCATCCCCTGCACCAAGATCACCGGGCGCTGGCTCTTTCCCAAGGACGAGCTCGATCATTGGCTGGCCAGTAGCCTGATTCGCCCGGATGGGATGGTGGCCCCTGAGCCGATGCCGATCGTCGGCGGGAGCCACGACCCGCTGCTCGAATGGGCCCTGCGTGAAAGCGGATCGGGTCTGGCGACGCTGCCGGAAGGCAGCGAAGCGGGGCTTGCCCGTTTCATGCGCGGGGAACTGGTCGCCGCCGCCATTCATCTCCACGCGCTCAGCAATGCGGACGTCGACGCCAATGTCGACGCCATGCGGAGCGGGTCGAATCTGCACGATGCCGTGTTGCTCGCATTTGCGCGGCGCGAGCAAGGTCTTGTGGTCGCGGCCGGCAATCCGCGCGGGATCGAGGGCATTGACGACGTGCTGCGTCTGCGCGCCCGAGTCGCGGTGCGGCCGGCAGGCGCCGGCGCGCAGCTTCTGCTCGCAGCCCTGCTCCATCGCGCACGAGCGAGCCCCGCGCAGCTCACGACCGCAGGTCCGCCCTGCCCGACCGGGCCCGACATCGCCCAGGCGATCCGCGCCGATCGGGCCGACTGCGGCATCGCGACGAGATCGGTGGCGACCGCTGCCGGACTTGGCTTCGTCTCGCTGGTGTGGGAGCGCTTCGACCTGGTGGTGCGCCAGCGCGAGTATTTCCGCGCGCCGGTGCAGGCTTTGGCAGAGTTCCTGCGCACGCCTGCGATAGCGGCGCGGGCGCGCGAACTCGGCGGCTACGATCTCGCCCAGGCGGGAAGCGTGCGCTTCGCGCCGTGAGCGCGGGCGCCGGAGCGCCGCCGCCACCCGGTCTCAAAGCGGCGCCTGCGCCATTATCCGCACGGCGTCTTTGATCCAGATCAAGGGACGCGTCGACCTCACCAATAATTGTGCGGACGCCGTCGAAATGCGTTGCGACGCGCGCAAGAAAGACCGTGGGGATGGCCGACACTGCGAGCGACCTGTTGCGAAAATGTCTGGCTGCCAGACGTGCAGGCGACGATTTCCCGACGGTGTGGCAGACTGTGCTGAAAGGTCATCCCCTGGTGGTCGGCGTGCCGTTTCAGCGTATCGAGAACGACCAGCCCCTGTTGGAGATCCGCCTGATCACGGGCCAGAGGCTGATCCTCGATGACACCGGCTACCGGATTTCCTGACTCCGGGTTCGCCGGGCGTAGGTCGCTCGCTCAGTCGGCCGCTTGCGTTCCCCGCAAGCCCGTCCCCGCTGCTTCGGCAGTCGCTCGCCTGTGACCACAGCCACGGTCCTGCGCCTGCCCGCGCCCGAACCGCTATGGGCTCTGCCGGCCGCTGAGGCCGGCGGTCAGTTCGCCTTCGCACCGGCCGCGGCCACGATCGGTCCCAACCGTGCCAGATCGGCCTTGATGAGTGCCGCAAAGGCCTCCGGCGTGCTGGTTGCGACGCTGATGCCCTGCGCGTCGAGCCTCGCGACGATCTCCGGGGAGGCGATCGCCTGCGCGAACAGCTCCCGCAACGGCCTGATGATCTGGTCCGGCGTCTCCGCCGGCGCCACCAGGCCATACCAGAGATCAAGTTCCATATCGCGGTAGCCGAGTTCCTCTAAAGTCGGAACGTCCGGCAGCGCCTTCAGACGCTTTTTCGAGGGCACCGCGAGCGCGCGCAGCTTGTTTTCGAGCAGGAACGGCCGCGCGCCGCCATAGCTGCCGAATATGAAAGAGACGCGGCCGGCCACCAGATCGGGATAAGCGGCCGCCGAGCCGCGGTAGGGCACGTGGATCAATTTGATGCCGGCCGCCTTGCCGAACATCTCGGCCAGCAACTGCCCGCCGGAGCCCTGCCCCTGCGAGCCGTAGGACAAGCCGCCGGGCGTCCTGCGCGCGAGTTCAACCAGCTCGGGCACCGACCTTGCCTCCAGGCCGGCCGGCACCACGAGCAGCGACTGGAAGGCGAAGAGCGTCGTCAGCGGCTTGAAGTCGCGCACCGGATCGATGGGAAATCCCGACATCACGTGCGGGTTGATCCCGAACGTGGGCAGATCGGTCAACAGCAGCGTGGTGCCGTCGGCAGGCGCCTGCTTGACGGCCTGCGCGGCAATCACGCCGCCGCCGCCTGGCCGGTTCTCGACCACGATCGTCGGGCCACCACTGGCCGCGATCCGCTGGCCGAGCAGGCGGGTGATCACGTCCGATGGGCCGCCCGCGACATAGGGCACGAACACCTTGATCGGGCGGTCAGGTATTTGCGCGTGCGCCGATGACAGGGCGGCTTGGCCGCCGGCCAACGCGATGATGACAAGCGTTTTGACGAAACCCGCATGCATATCCGCCTCCCTCGGAACGCTGATGGTCGCAGGGTTCGGATGGTAGCCGCAATGGACGAGAGAATACAATCGACGCGCGAGTCTCTACTCGCGGCAGGGACGGTGGCAACTACGGGTCAAAGGGGAACTTCTTGAGGTATTCGAGATACTCGTCCTCGAGATCGACCTGCAGGGCGGCAAGAATCCGCACCACGCCGGTGTAATTGGCGATCGTGAAGACGAGATCGACCAAGCGCTCGTGGTCGAGGGCGTCCCGCAGCACGGCAAATGTCTCCTCGGAAATTCCGAGGCCGTCGGTCATCTCGCGGGCGGCGCGCAGCACGGCCTTGGCAAGCGGATCGAGCGTCGTGGGCCGCCCGGCGGTCTCGTCGGCGATGGCGCGGACATCCGCCTCGCTGACGCCGAACTCGAAGCTGATCTTGATGTGGTGGGTGTATTCGTAGGCGGAGCGCGCCGAATAGCCGACCTGGAGGATCGCCATCTCGCGCAGGCGCGGATCGAGCCGGCTCTCGAACCGGATATAGCGCGCGATCGCACCGGACTGGTAGGCAAGCTTGGGACTGTTCGAGAGCGCGCGGGTGATGTTCGCACTGCTGCTCACGAGGTCGCGGTACTGCTCCGGCAGATTCTCCCGGTCGACATAGGGAACGCGAGCCATGGACCACCTCCTGGACCGTCTCGACCAATCACCCAGATTGCCCTCGATGGCCGCGGTCGCTGGTCACAGCGGCTTGGGACAGGCTCCGGCGGACGTGCCCATTAGCCTGAAGACGGCGGCAGGGCAAACGACCATTTCGACATTCGCATCGGCCGTTGTGCCAACATGGGCCGCTTCGGTGTTGCGTCGGGATGCCGGCGCCCATGATCTGATGGTTCCTTCGGCACGCGACACGATAGAATGGGCCATTGGAATCCCGTGTAGTGAGGTGGAAACGCGATGGCAGACACAAGAATCGGCTTCATCGGCATCGGGGCCATGGGTTCGCGCATGGCGGCCAACCTCGCGCGCGCCGGCCACCCGCTGATCGTGCGCGACTCCGATCGCGCCAAGCAGGAGCGGTTCGTGCAGAACCATCAAGCGCGCGCGGCGACCTCGCTGGCCGATCTCGGCCGGAACTCCGAGGTCGTCATCACCATGTTGCCGACCGGGCCGATGGTTCGCGAGGTCTTTCTGCAGGAGGAGAACGGCGCGCTGGCACAATCGCTCGCGTCCGGCAGCGTCGTTATCGACATGACCTCATCGGAGCCGATGGGCACGCGCGACTTGGCCGCCGTTCTTGCCCGCCGCGGCGTGGCGTTGATCGATGCTCCCGTATCCGGCGGCGTCACCGGAGCCGCGCAGGGACGGCTCGTGATGATGGTCGGCGCCGACGATCGCGCCGCGCTCGATCGCGTTCGCCCCGTCTTGGCGGTGCTCGGTCACCGCGTGTTCGAGGTGGGCGGAACCGGCTGTGGCCATGCCATGAAGGCGCTCAACAACTATGTGTCCGGGACCGGGTTCATGGCCGCGGTCGAGGCGCTCGTCATCGGCCGCAGTTTCGGTCTCGATCCCGCCGTGATGGTCGACGTCCTCAACGAGTCGACCGGACGCAACTTCGCCACCGCCAACACGCTCAAACAGGAAGTGCTCAGCCGCGCCTTTGGCACCGAGTTCGTTCTCGGCCTGCTCGCAAAGGACGTGAAGATCGCCGCCGATCTGGCGGAGGATATCCGGATCAACGCGCCGCTTGTGCGCGCAAGCCGCGATCTTATCCAGCGCGCCCGCGAATGCATCGGTGGCGAAGCGGACCATACCGCCGCGGTCAAGTACTGGGAGAAGCTGAACGGCATGATGGTCACTCCTGAGAAGACATGAGTCGGGGCGAGGGCGATGCAGGCGACGGACTGGACAATGGCGCAGTCAAGGCGAGGCGAGGCAACGAAAGACAACGATGGGGACCGTCGTTCGTTGGTCGAGCAGGCGAACGAACTCTTCCCCGTGTTCTCCGCACAGGCTGCCGCAAGCGAAGCCAAGGGCGCGCTGACGGAGCCGGCCATCCAGGCGCTGTGGGACGGCGGTTTTCTCGGCATGTGGATTCCGCGCTGCTTCGGCGGGATCGAGTCCTGGCCGACCGAGGCGCTCGGCACCGTCGAGGCGCTCAGCTACGCCGACGGCTCCACCGGCTGGGTGTTCATGGCGCTGCAAGTGGCGATGGGCTCGGCGGCGGCCTACCTGGAGCCAGGCACGGCCAAGGAGCTATTTGGAAAGCGGTGGCCGCTGATCGCCGGCCAGGGCGCGCCCAACGGACGCGCGGACGCCGACGGGGCGGGCTACCGGCTCACCGGCCGGTGGTCTTATGGGAGCGGGCTGTTGCACTCGCAGTGGATCCACACGGGCGCCGCGGTCTACGAGAACGGCGCTCCCCGCATGCTCGCGGGCGGCAAATTTCCCGACGCGCGCATCTTCATCCTTCCGGTGAGCCAATCGGAACTGTGCGGCAACTGGGACGTGCTCGGTCTGCGGGCGACGGGCAGCGTGGACTACCGCATCGACAACGTATTCGTACCGGAGGAATACACGCATCTGCAAACCACGAAAATGCCGCGCCAGGGCGGACCGCTCTTCACGCTCGGCATTTTCGGCATCAGCACGATCGGGCATACGGGCTTTGCGCTCGGCATCGGACGCCGCGTGCTCGATGAACTGCGCGGGCTGGCGTGCGCCGACAACGGACGCCCGCAGATGCTGCCGCAGCGCGGCGGCGGCGAAAGCTTCCACGAGCAATTTGGCTTGGCCGAGGCCAAAGTGCGTGCCTCGCGCGCGTTCGCGTTCGAGAGCTGGCACGACATCGAAGATACGCTCAAGCGCGGCGACACCGCCGGCACGCGCCAGATCACGCTGGCGCGGCTCGCCCTCAACTACGCCACGTCCGCGGTCGCCGAGGTCTGCGCCTTCGCCTACCGCTACGGCGGCGGCGTGGCGCTGCGCGATGGAATCCTGCAGCGCTGCTTCCGCGACATGAACGCCGGCACGCAGCACGCGACCACCTCGACCGGGATTCTGCGCGAATGCGCGCGCGAGCTTCTGGGACTGGCGCACGGCAAGGTGTGGGCGCCGCGCGCGCTCATCGACCCGTGATACGAGGTCCGAATGACTGCGTCGGGCCGCTATTTTCCTTCCCTCCCCCTTCCAGGGGGCGGGAACAGATCGGCGACCGCCCCAAACCGATCAACTGGATTTCGCCTGATGCAGTCGACAAGACGATCCCCGGCGGCGCCGCCGCGCGCGGCGCAGCGGCGTCAGCGCTTTGCCGGCGCCAGCACGCGCTCGACCCTGTGGGCGGTGTCCCGAGTGAACAGCGGCCGCGCCTTGGCGAAGAATTCCGCCACGTGGGGCGCCTTGAGGTGCGCCTGGAAGGCGGCTTCGTCGGCATAGATTTCGTAGAGCATGAAACGACTGGGCTCGCCCGCCACGCGCAGCACGTCGAACTGGCGGCAGCCCGGCTCGCTTTCGATCGACTTGCGCGCGTTCTCGCCGATCAGCGCGAGAAACTCCTCGCTCGCCCCGTCCTTGATTTGAAGTTCCACAATCAGACCGACCCCGGACATCGATTGATCCTCGCGTGATAAGGACATACGGAGAAGCTAGACGGCCTCGCAGCCTCTCCAGATTGCGGCGAGCGGCGGAAGTGTTGCAGATCGAGGTATCCCGTTCAAGGCGCGCGGAGCGTGCAAGCCCCGTCATGGGGGCAATACGCGCTCGCGCTGGATCTCCTTGAGCTGGCGCACGAACATCTCTTCGGTATCGACGCATTCCTGGAAGCCGGCCTTGCGCAGCTTGATCGTGCTTTGCAGCGACTCGTAGGGCGCCTGGCCATACCGAAACGTGAAGTCGGCGAACTCCCACGATGCCACGAGCTGCTCGAACCGGTAGGGCCGCAGTCGGTACTTCGTCACGATGGCGTCCCATACCGCCGCCTTGTCGGGCATCACGCGCGCCAGCGGCATCGGGTGCGGCGCTCCGCAGGCCATGCCGAACACGTCGGCGATCGACTCAAACGCCTGCTCCCACAGGAAGCAGTCGCCATTGCTGACGTTGAAAATCTCGTTGGCCGCCTGCGCGCTGCTGCCCGCCCAATGCACGGCCTTAGCCAGCAGCCGCGCATCGCAGGCGTCCTTCAGGTGACCGATGGCGCCCGGAAACCGCAGCGGCAGGCCGAGCTCCCGGCTGATGGCGGCAAAAACCCCGACGGTGAGGATCGTGTTCATCGGGCTGCCGACGGCAAAACCGCACACCGCCGGCGGGCGGAAGATCGTCCATGTCCACGACCGGCCGCGCTGGCGTTCGCGCAGCAGGTCTTCCTGGTCGTAGTAGAAGTTCGGCGGCATGGTGCGCGGATCGCTCTCGCGCGAGGGCACGCGCGGAGGCGGGCCGAGATGCACGCCATAGGCCTTGCCGCCATGGATCAGCGCGAAGTGCTGGAACGACGGCGCGGCTGCCTCGACGGCGTCGAGCAGGTTTCTCAGCATGTCGACGTTCACGCGAACCTGGTCCGCCTCGGTCCAGCCGCGCACGAGCGCCGGCCGCTCATGCAGCGCGGCGAACACGACGTGCGTGATATCGGCATGAATTTTCAGCGCATCGCGGCAGGAGCGCGCGTCGGTGAGATCGGCGGACACGAACTGCGCCCGCGTGGCGAAATCGGGTGAGCGGCGCGACAGCCCGACAACGTCCCCGTCGGGCAATGTGGTCAATGTGGTCAGATACTCGACATTGGCGCGACCCACCACACCCAACCCGCCCACGACCAGCGCCTTCATGCAACCCCCGGCGATTCCAGGAAAGGACTTGCCTCGAATTCCCATTGTGCCCAATGATGGACGACAAACAAGACAGTCGAGACGAGCACGAGAGCCGAATTGATGGGGGATGTCATGATCACGCGACGACAGGTGATGCGCGCGGGGCTTGTGGCGGCCGGTGCGGCGATGGCGGGATCACCCGCGCGGGCGGATTTTCCCGACCGCATGATCCGGTGGATCGTGCCGTTTCCCGCCGGCGGCGGACTCGACGCGGTGACCCGCATTGTCGCCGGCAAGCTCGCAGACAACATCGGACAAAATGTCATCGTCGAGAACAAGTCGGGCGGCTCGGGATTCATCGGGATCGTCGCGCTCACGCAGTCGAAGCCGGATGGCTACACGCTGATGATGCAGGCGCTCGGCATGTCGATGAACCCGTCGATCTACAAGCGCCTGCCCTACGACCCGGTCAACGACATTCAGCCGGTCGCCCAGATCGGCGCGGTGCCGGTCATCGTGGCGATCGGACCGAAGGTCGAGGTGGCCACGCTTGCGGAATTCGTTGCTCTCGCAAAAAGCCAACCCCGCCGCTACAAGGGCGCTGCCTTTGCGGTCGGGTCATCCACGTTGATGTTCGAGATGTTCAAGCTGCAGGCCGGCGTGGACGTCTCGATCGTGCCCTACCGCGGCGTCGTCGATGCGGTCGCGGCGACCGTCGGGGGCGAGACCGACCTCGTGATCATGGATGGCACTTCGGTGGTGCCCCACATCAAGGCGGGCCGCCTGCGCGGCCTGGCGGTCGCGGCGAAGGCCAGGATGGCCGAGCTGCCCGATGTGCCGACGACCACGGAGGTTGGCCTGCCGGACTACCGGATTGAGTTCTGGTACGCGGCGTTCACCCGCGGCGGCACGCCGAGCCCCATCGTCGCCCGCCTCAACAGCGAGATCAACAAGGCGGTCGCGGCGCCCGAGGTGACCGGCAAGCTCAAGGCGATGGGGCTGACGCCGCTCAACCGCACCGCCGACGAGTTCACCAACCAGCATCATCGGGAAATGAAGGAATGGGCGGAGGTCGTCAAACAGTCAGGCTTCAAGCTGTTGGAAATCTCGCAGTGAGCGCCCAATTAGCCGCGCTCGGCGCCGCCGATCTTGCGCGCGAGGGCTGCAACATGATTGAACCGCCGCTTGACGCATCCTTCGACGCCGAGCAAGGAGAACAGCCATGACCACGCCGGAGCGCCCACTCGCGCCCGCGCCGGGCGGCCGGGATGTCCTGGTCGAGTTCCAGGATGACATCGCCTGGGTCATCCTCAATCGGCCGGAGAAGCGCAACGCCATGAGCCCGGCGCTCAACCGCGAAATGCTGGATGTGCTCGACGCGCTCGAGGTCGATGACCGCTGTAGCGTGCTGGTATTGACCGGCGCCGGGGAATCGTTTTCGGCCGGCATGGATCTGAAGGAATATTTCCGCGAGGTCGACAAGGCCACCCCGATCGAGGTGATGCGCGTGCGCCGGGCGGCGATGACGTGGCAATGGCGGCGGCTCATGTATTTCCCCAAGCCGACCATCGCCATGGTCAACGGCTGGTGTTTTGGTGGCGGGTTCACGCCGCTGGTCTCGTGTGATCTGGCGATCGCGGCAGAGGAGGCGGTTTTCGGCCTGTCGGAGATCAACTGGGGGATCATTCCCGCCGGCAATGTCACGCGCGCCGTCGCCGAGAAGATGACCACGGCCGATGCGCTCTATTACCTGATGACGGGCGACACGTTCGACGGCCGCCAGGCGGCGGCGATGCGGCTCGTCAACGAGGCCGTGCCGCGCGCGCAGTTGCGCCAGCGCACCGAACAGATTGCCCGCAGGCTGTTGGAGAAGAATCCGCATGTGGTTCGCGCGGTCAAGCTCGCCTATCGCCGGGTCAAGGACATGTCGTGGGACGTGTCGGAGGACTTTCTCTACGCCAAGGCGGAGGAGACCTACGCAACCGATCCGGATCAGGGCCGCAGGAAGGGCATGGCGCAGTTCCTCGACGACAAATCGTTCCGGCCGGGACTTGGCAATTACCGCCGCGATGACGGCTGACGGCAGCGCGTGATCGCCTCGCCGCCTTGCGAGCCGTCGGCTCAACGCAAACCGGGTAGGATTTTCATGGACCTCAAGCTCACGGGCCGCACCGCGCTCATCACCGGTGCCTCGAAGGGCATCGGACTTGGCATCGCCAAGTGGTTCGCCGGCGAGGGCGTCAACCTTGGTCTGGTCGCCCGCTCGCGCGATCGGCTCGATGAGGCGGCCGGCGACGTTCGCAAGTCGGCGCAGGTCGACGTTCGCGCGCTTGCGGCCGATCTGTCCGATGCCGCCGCCCGGCGGCTTGTGTTCGAGGCCTTTGCCGACGTCGACATCCTCATCAACAACGCTGGCGCCATTCCCGGCGGTAGCATCGAGGATGTTGACGAGGCGGCGTGGCGCGAGGGCTGGGACCTCAAGGTGTTCGGCTATATCGATTTCACCAGGCTTTACCTGGCCCGCATGAAAGAGCGGCGGCGCGGCGTCATCATCAACATCATCGGGGCCGGCGGCGAGAAGCTCAGCTACGGCTATATCGCCGGCTCGTCCGCCAACGCCTCGCTGATGGCGTTCACGCGCGCGATCGGCGGCACCAGCCCCGACTTCGGCGTCCGCGTCGTCGGCGTCAATCCAGGGCCGGTGGCGACCGAGCGCGTCGAGTATCTGGCGCGACAGCGCGCCGCCAAGGCCGGCGATGAGAGCCGCTGGCGCGAGAGCTTCGTGCACATGCCGTTCGGCCGGCCGGCCACGGTCGACGAAATCGCGGCGACCGTCGTGTTCCTGGCATCGGATTTGTCGTCCTACACGAGCGGCACCATCGTCAGCGTGGATGGTGGGCTGCCGCATCGCGGGCCGCTGCCGTAGAGGGCAACATGTCATATCTGGTCACCAAAGACGGCGTGCGACTCTATTACGAGCGGCAGGGCACGGGGCCGCCCGTCGTGCTCGTGCATGAGTTCGCCGACTCGTGCCGCTCCTTCGACGCGCAGGTGTCCGAATGGCGCGCGCGCATTCAATGCATCGCCTTCAATGCCCGCGGCTATCCCCCCTCGGATGTGCCGGCCTCGCACGAGGCCTACTCGCTGCAAATCGCCGCCGCCGACATTGCCGCCGTGCTCGATGGGCTCGATCTGGCGCACGCCCATCTCCTCGGTGTGTCGATGGGCGCGGCGGCCGTGCTGCAGCTTGCGGTTACTCAGCCGGCGCGCGTGCGCTCGATGACGCTCGTTGGGATCGGAACGGGCTCCGACGATCCCGACGCGTTCCGGGCCGGCATTGCAGCGACCGTCGCGCTGATCGAACGCGAGGGCGTGCAGGGCATGGCGCGGCACTTCGCCGCCTCCGCCAATCGCCGCCGCCTCAAGGAGCAAGACCCGCGCGCCTTCGGCGAATTTTTGGCCGGCATTGAGCGGCTGTCGGCCGTCGGCCTCGCCAACACCATGCGCGGCGTGCAAGGCCGTCGCCCGCCGGTCTACGCCTTCGCCGGCGCAGCCGCCGCACTCGCGGTTCCCTCGCTGATCGTGGTCGGCGAAGACGACGCGCCGTGCCGGCAGCCCGCGCAATTTTTGGCGCGGACGCTGCCGCGGGCCCGGCTCGCCGGCGTTGCAGGTGTCGGGCACGCGGTCAACGTCGAAGCGCCAGCGGTCTTCAATCCGCTCTGCCTTGGCTTCATTGAGGAGGTCGAGGCGATGCGCGGGCTGGCTACTGCACCTTCAGCCCCATCAGCCCAGCGATGAGGTTGCGCTGGATCTGCGAGGTGCCGGCCGCGATGGTGGCGGCGCGCGCGTCGCGGTAGTGCCGCTGCATGTCGAACTCCATGTTGTAGCCGAATCCGCCGGCGACCTGCATGCCGGTGTTGGCGGCCTTCACATAGGTCTCGGCGGCGAACAGCTTTGCCATGGTGATCTCGCGCAACGCATCCTTGCCGGCGGCGACCAGCGAGGCGGCGCGCAGGGTCAGCGCCCACGCCGCTTCGATTTCGGTCTGCGTGTCGGCGAGCATGTGCGCGATGGCCTGGAACGTGCCGATCGGGCGGCCGAATTGCCTGCGATCCTTGGCGTACTGCAGGGCAAGCTCGAACACCCCGCGCGCACTGCCGCAATCGCAGGCGGCGGCGAACACGCGCTCGGCCTGCAGGCCGGCGAGGATGCAGTTCCAGCCGTTGTTCTCGCCGCCGATCAGCCGGTCGGCCGGCACGCGCACATCGTTGAAGAAAAGCTGGTAAGTGCCGACCGATCGGCGGCCGAGCATGTCGAGCTTGCGGATTTCCAGCCCCGGCGAGCTGTTGTCGACCAGGAACAGCGACATTCCCTGGCGGTAATGGGCCTTGGGGTCGGTCTTGACGTACAGGCTGATGAAATTGTTTTTGGCGGCGGTGCCGGTCGACCAGATTTTCTCGCCGTTGACGACGTAATGGTCGCCGTCGCGGCGCGCGCTGGTGCGCATGGCACCGACGTCGGAGCCTGCGTCCGGCTCCGATATCGAGATCGTCATGCGGATTTCGCCGGACATCAGCCTGGGCAGCCAGTAGCGCTTCTGTTCCTGCGAGCCCATGCGCAGAACGTTGAGGCCGCAGAACATGCTGCTGCCGTAGGCCATCACGTGGTCGGCGCTCGGCCGCGACATCTCCTCAGCCACGATGGCGAGGTCGACCACGCTGCGGCCGAGCCCGCCGTACTCCTCCGGAAACGGCAGCCGCAGCAGCCCGGCCTCCACCCAGGCGTCGTAGAGCTCGTAGGGATAGGCGCGCTCGCGGTCGAGCCGTCGAATGTATTCCGAGGTGGCGATGCGCTCGGTCAGCTTGCGCACGCTCTCGCGCAGCATCTGCTGCTCGTCGGTGAAATTGCAGTCCATCGTCCTGGCCCTTCACACGCTCCAAGAGGTAACAACCATCAGACCGCCGTCGTCAGATCGGCGTCTTCGTCACCCGACCGGCGGCGTCCACGAACAAGCGCTCGCTGTCGAACGGAAGGTTGGCGAGGCGGGCGGACATCCAGTCGGCGATCAGGGTCGGCAGATAAGGCCCGTGCACCGCCGACGGCACGTTGGCGATGGCGTGCCGAGAGTCCTGGTAGACGACCAGTTGGCGGGGGCCTTTCAGGCTCGCCAGCATGCGCTCGGCATGGACGAGCGGGCTCAGTTCATCGGCCTCGCCCGCAGCGCACAGGTACGGGATGGTGATGCGCTCCGCGTGGCCCTCCCAAGTGAGGGTCCGGCAGAATTCGTCGAAGGCGGCTTCGTCGGCATACTTGGCCATGTACATGAACCGCTGCTTGAAGGTCGGCGACGCCTCCTCGAAAATCGTATGGCAGCCCGGTTCGAGACAGGGCGCAGAGACCGCGCACGCCTTAAATCGCGGCTCGTGCGCGACCATGAGCGTCGAGAACAGCGATCCGAAGCTCGCGCCGCTGACGCCGATGCGCTGCGCGTCGAGTTCCGGCCGGGCGGCGAGCCAATCCATCACCGCACGCCCGGCCGCGGTCCAGTTCGGCACGCTGACGGGAATGCCCAGCACCGCGCTCTCGTACTGGCCGGGGCCGTCGATGGCGAGCACGGCGATGCCGCGATTGAGCCAGCGGTCGCCGTATATGGCGACGCTGATCTCCTTGAAACTGTCCATGCCGGGCACCGTCACGACCGCCGGGATGCGGCCGCCCTGATAGCCCGCCGGCAGATGAAACCAGGCCGGCAGAGCCTGGCCGTTGAACGGGATCCAGACGGGCTCGACGTGGTGGTCGGCGAGCCTGGCATATTGGCCGTAGCAGTCGCGCTTGCGTTCGTTGCAAAACAGGTTCGCGCTGTTGTTCTCGTCGAACGGCCATTGCGCGGCGCCCCAATGGACGGCCGCCATGAAATAGTTCTCCCGCGCGGTGACGAGCTGTCCGGCCTCTTGCGCCGCGTGGGCGCGCGCCTCCCGCCGCCGCGCGGCATCCTGGAACGCCGGCGAGCAATCGGCGAACTTCTGCACGCGCTGGCGGATGAGGTTGAAATCGCCGTTCGCCTCGATGCCGCACGGGGCGTTGAGATAGCCGGTGCGCGGCTGGTCCCAGTCAATCCCGTTGGCGCGGATGATGTTGTCGATCAGCCAGCGCTGCTCGACGAAGCGCCGGGCGCGCGGCGCGCCCTCGTGCGCGCTTGCGCTCT
>Ga0209323_10001764_pt1 | contig 14297 bp, 6 predicted proteins | sample Rifsed19ft2_FD_184014 | JGI IMG/M metagenome (GOLD analysis project Ga0209323, IMG submission 184014) | Soil microbial communities from Rifle, Colorado, USA - sediment 19ft 2 (version 2) | ecosystem: Environmental > Terrestrial > Deep subsurface > Rock core/Sediment | place: Rifle, Colorado...
CGCTTGGCGATACCTCACGATGGTTCCGCACGAAACGGCGGTGCCGCACACCGCATACCAGAGATACCTGTCTCAGGACCGCTCCCTCTTCCGGGTCGCGCCGCTTTTCCGTCCGACCGTCTCCTATGGCTGGGCTGCGCCAATGGGGCTTCAGATGGTAACGGGCTATGATTCCTTCAATTACCGGCATTATAACGCATACTTTGATCTGTTGCGGTGGGGCAAAATCGAGCGCACCACCGCGCGGGTCTGGAATGACCTGAATCCCAATCCTGGCCCTTCACTCTTCCGCCTGACGGCCCGGACGGATATGCTGGACGCTCTCAATGTGAAGTACCTGCTCTCTCCTACACCACTGGAGCTGCCCGGCGGCCACTTTGAACTTACAGAAGTCTTCCGGGATCAGCCGGCATTCGTCTTCTACCGGGGAGCGATGCGGACCGACATCTATCTCTATCGCAATCGTCATTTCCTTCCCCGGGCCTTCTGGACAGACAGAGTAATCCGGGCTGATGGAGAGGAGGCTTTGATCAGCCAAATGCAGCAGCACGATCTTTCCTCTGTGGCGGTGGTGGATGGCGAAATAAAAGATCTGACAAACCCCGGCAGGAAGGGAAGCGATGGAGTCGAAATCAGTGAGGCCAGACACGGCAATCTGGAGATCAATCTCAATCGTCCCACAGGTGGGTACCTGGTCCTGAGCGAAGTCTGGCATCCCGGTTGGCAGGCAAGACTTGATGGACAAGAAGCGCCTCTTTATCGCACAAACATGGCGCTTATGGGGCTTTCCATCCCTCCAGGTTCGCATCATTTAACACTGGAATTCCGCCCCATGCGGTGGCAAGAGGGAATTACGATCAGCATCCTGACTGGTGGAGTGTTTGCGTTATTGATGACAGGAGTATTGATAAGACGTATTATTCCTCATTTGAAACCTGCCGGATGTTTACACCGGTGATAATGGCTGAAATAAGCCCCACAAAAATCACCGGTAATACTTGCAGGGCATGGTTGGCCAGCGTAAAACCTGCTGCTGCATTTGCCGGGATACCAAACAACGACATGGCAAAGACGCCGCCCGCTTCCCACAATCCCCAGAAGCCTGGGACCGAAGGCAGGGCAATGACCAGCATGATAATGACCATGACGGCATACATCTCCGCATAGGTCAGATGAATTCCGGGGCTTCCGAGGCTGAACACATACCAGGATAAAGCAGCAGTTATCCAGACTATCAAAGAATATACCGTACAAATGAATATTTTTTTGGGGTATTTTATCAGATTAAATCCTGAAGCAATGTTGTAAACAAATCGAACCAGCGGCTGGCATAATTTTTCGGTGATTTTCGCTTTAACCGGCTCTCCGGCGAAAAAGATCAGGGAAGGAATAAATAGAATAGACCGATGGATTCCCTGACGTATTCTGGAGATGCTGACTAAAATTATCGTGGTGATTAAAAGCCCTCCCATTAGTATAATTCTGTTAAAGAGAACTTCCAGCGTTGAACGATTCAAGAGAAAGCCTCCAAATACAATTTCCACCTGTGGATCAATTTCAATGGTGACAAAGGTAATCACTGCAAATGAGACTAAGGCGATGACATCAAACAATCTCTCCACAGCCACAGTAGCAATGCCGGCTGCAAACGGTATTTTTTCTTTTTTTTGCAGAATGATGGGACGGGCAATCTCTCCTACTCTTCCCGGTAGAATACAGTTGATCATAAAACCGATCATCATTGGATGGAAGGCCCTCCAGATACCAACTTTGTGATTCGATGCCAGAATGAACTGCCACCGGACCGCTCTGATAAAAAAACTCAGCAGTACGAGCAGCATCGCCGGAAACAGCCACAGATAGTTAATTGATCCGAGATAAAACAATAGATCATTAAGGGGGACATTGCGAAAGGCAAAATAAAGTCCGGCTATAGATATAATAATGCCTGCAACCACAGAAATTAAGACATGATTTTTCATATAAGAACCGAGGACAAAATGAAACATCACACCAGGTACTTGTTTTTTCGAGGTAAAGGTAGCAGGATCATATATTGCTGTCAACAGGAATTACGCTTGTGATTATTGAAATACTTGTTGCCTGTTGACAGAAATATCTCAGATATTGATAATGTCAGGAAACAATTCAGGGGTTAGAGTTAATCGTCGCAGGGATTACAGGAATATGAAAACGGAATGTGGATGGATAAAAAAGTGGAGGGACAGCGCCCTGATGATCATGTGTCTTTTTATCCTGCTGGGTACAGGGATCTATTGGAATAGCTTCGGTAATCCTTTCCATTATGACGACCAGACTTATGTCGAGGTGAACGAGAACATCAGAACTCTGAAAAATATACCTGAATTCTTTGTGAATCCCCGGATGCTTGCTGCTAATCCATACGAGGCAGGGCACTACCGCCCGCTGGTTGTATCAAGTTATGCCGTCAATTATGCCATCGGCGGCCTGAGTCCGTTTGGCTACCACATAGGGAACCTGGCCTTTCATGTGGGGTCTGCGTTCCTGGTGTTTCTGATTCTGAAGGGCCTGCCCCTCCCCATTTTCACAGCCCTTGCTGCCGGACTCATCTTCCTTGTCCACCCATTTAACTCCGAGGCGGTGAATTACATTACTGCCCGGTCAAGTGTGATGAGCGGGTTTTTCTATCTGCTGGGCTTTTACTGCTGGGTCAGGTTCAGGGAGCAGACTGCAGGTTCCCGGTTTACAGCAGTCTTCTATACTTTTTCCATCCTTGCCTTTATCCTTGGCATGTTGAGTAAAGAAGTAGTGATAACATTACCCATCGTGTTCTGGCTATACGATCTTTATTTTCATAATATTCCACATTCCGCACTCCGCACTCCGCATTCTGCGCTCCGCACTTTACTTAACTGGCGCACCTGCATCCCCTATCTCCCCTTTTTCTTTATCGTGGTGATCCCCTATATCATCATAAGGGTTTTTTCTTATGGCGGGGTGCTTCCCCATTTCAAGCGAGACATATGGACACAGATTTTCACCGGGTTGCCTGTCCTTATCCTGCACTGGAAGATGTTCCTGATCCCTGTCCTCCTGACACCGGTGCACCACGTAAAAATATATTCAACCTTCTGGTCTTTCCCTGTGATCTCCTCTGCCCTTATCCTGACAGGATATGCCGTTATTGCTATACTCCTCTTTCGTTCCTCTTCCTACCTATGCAAGGTAGTCTCATTCTTTATGTTCTGGTTTTTCATCGTCCTCTTACCGACTACGCTTTTCCCGCTGAATGCCATTTTCCAGGAAAACAGAGGATATCTTGCCGTCGTCAGCTTTGTGGTTTTAGCAGGGGCAGCCATAGGAGAACTGGACAAGAGAAGGCTGAGGAAAGTCGGGGTTGTCCTTCTCGTTTTTATCATCGTCATATACTCGGCTCTCGTTTTCCAGCGAAACAGGGTATGGAAGGATGAGCTGACTTTATGGACCGACACCGTCCAAAAGGCTCCTCAATCCCCACTGGGTTACACCGCTTTAGGGGTTGCATACCAAAGGCTTGGAATGTATAATGATGCCTTCGATGCATATCAAAAGGCACTGATATTAGGAGGAGATAAGAATTTCATAGTCCATGACAATGTGGCGAGGATCTATATGACGCAGCAGAAGTGGGAAATGGCGGCTCAGGCATTTGAAAAGGCGATCCTTGCCTTTTCTTATAAGGCAGAGACTCACCATGACCTTGCAGTGGCCTACTTCCGGATTGGCCGGCTTGACCTTTCGGAGAAACATTTCAAAGAGGCCGTCAGATTGAACCCGGGCCATTATAAAACCTATTACAACCTGGGGGTACTGTATACAAAAAAGGGGATGCTGGAAGAGGCAGTCCATGCCTATCAAAAGGCCATTGCTTTATCTGCAGGAGACCTGAAGTTACACATCACCCTCGGGACATTGCTGGAGGATCTCGGTAAACAAGGGGAGGCGGTTGAACACTATCGCATAGTAGCGGAACAGGCCGGCAGGGATGAAGAAGGACTGTCTGTTGAGGCCGGCAGAAACCTGGAAAGACTAAAAAATATCAGATAAAGACAAGGAGAGAGGAAAATGGACGACAAGAGCACGGAAAATAGGGAAGGAATGGACGGGGAAGATACTGCGGGAGAAGATACCATTCAGCAAGCCGGTCAGCCTGAGGAGTACCCGCAGGAAGGAGTGTCCCAGGGGAGACGCCCGCTCTGGAAGTATATCGTGATCCTCCTCGTTCTGCTGGCAGTGGTCGTTCCCGGCGGCATTTATGTCTATAAGTATATGGAGGAGTCTGACCCGAATTATTACATCCAGCATCAGAAGATGGGTGAAAATTATTTCAGGCAGGGGCTTTATGATCAGGCCATTCAGGAGTTTCAGAAGAGTGTAAAGGTCAAGCCGGATTTTTTTGTGCCTAACTATGGTCTGGCCTTGTCTTATCTGAGGGCAAAAAATTATGAGAAGGCCGTTGAATCCTTAGAGAAAACATTGAAGATTGCCCCGGATCGTGTGGATGTACGGTATTCGCTTGGGGTGGCCTATCAGCGGATGGGGAGGCTGGAAAAGGCCCTCCAGGAGTATCATGAGGTGGGAAAGATGGACCCGCATTCACACCAGGTGTTCAATAATGCAGGGACGATTTATGCAGAGATGAAGATGTTTGACAAGGCGATTCAGGCCTTTGAGGCATCTATAAGGCGAAATCCGGATTACTATCCGGCCTATTTCAACCTGGCCAGGATCTATGAATCCCAGGGGAAAAAGGATCTGGCATCCAGACAATACAAGATAGTCAGGGAGAGGGCCTCTAAGAAGCCTCAAACAGAAAACTTTGCCAGGATGGCAGAACAACGACTTGCTGCACTGAACACACCCGGGGAGGGGGGCGGCAAGTAACCCGAATTAATTGCCAGAGGAGTGAAAGGGTGGTGGGATGGCATATTATTTGCTACTTTATCTTGTAAATGGATATACACATGAGAGATAGGGTAAAGAGATGTATAGTGCAAATTCTGGCCTTTATCCTGTTATGTGTACCGGGACCCCTTTATGCCTCCAACTACAATTGGGTCCAGAGCGAATGGTCAGACGGAGATGTTTGTCCAGCTAATAATCCTGACGTAGCCACTCATCTTTTTAATCAAACCGATTGGACTGAATTCTACTGTAAAGACCCCTATGTGAGGACCTCTATACCTGGAGATCCATCGACACCTGGGGATGTCTCTATATTCCCTCAACCTGCCACCATAATCCAGACAGCAGATCTGAATGATTTTGACAGGGGGACATTGACCAATACCCTCCGGCTGGTCGGGAGCGGGAGCTATGTCTTCACAACATACCAGGAGACGGATCCAGCGGTGGCCAGGACCGGGCAGTGGTTTTCTACAACTTCATATAATCCTTCCGGTGGGAGGTACATTTTTTCCGTTGAAACGGGCGCTGCCGTAACCCTGACCTTTACAGGAACGCAGGCGACCTGGATTGGTCCGAAATACAATGCATTTGGAATCGCTGATGTCTATTTAGATGGGGCCTTCCAGGGGAGTGTTGACCTTTACAGCAGTACCCTCCAGTCTCAACAGCCCCTCTTTACTGCCAGTGGTCTGAGCAACACCACCCATACACTCAGGATTGTGGTCACAGGGAGCAAAAACAGCAGCTCATCCGATGATGCTGTCGGAGTGGATGCATTTGTTACAGCGTTTCCCAACCCGGACGCTGGAGCATATATAACCTTCGCTGCAGGGACTTCTTCTTTTACGCAGACAGCAGATCTGCTTGATTTTGACAGGGGGACATTGACCAACCTCAAGCTGGTGGGGAACGGGACATATGTCCCTACAACATACGAGGAGACAAATCCTGCTGTGGTCAGGACCGGGCAGTGGTTTTCTTCAACTGCCTATGGTGGGACGACTATTTTTTCCATTGAAACGGGCGCTGCTGCTACCCTGACCTTTACAGGGACTCAGGCGACCTGGCTTGGCCCGAAATACCGTGATTTTGGAATTGCAAATGTCTATTTAGACGGGCAACTTCAGGGGAGTGTTGACCTTTACAGCTTCACGCTGCAGCCACGGCAGCCCCTCTTTACTGTCAGCGGTCTGAGCAACACATCCCATACCCTCAGGGTTGTGGTCACAGGGAAGAAAAACAGCAGCGCGTTAAATGATGCTGTCGTAATCGATGCCTTTGATGTGGTGACAGCCTATCCTGACGTTAATGCCTCTTTAAGTCTTGACGCCGGCTTCACTGACGGCAATTATGAGTCCCCTTCCTTTGATGCAGGTTTAGGTGGCGCTATTTTACACACTCTCACATGGAACGCTGCTGTCCTTGCAGGATCCAGTTTGAAATTCCAGATTGCTACGAAAAACACTGATGTGCAGGGGCCATGGCCTGATTTGGATTTTGTGGGGCCGAATGGGACAGGCACGTATTATGAAAGCTCTCCTTCCACCATCTCTTCAGTCCATGACAGGGATCGTTATATCCGGTACAAGGTCTTTTTCCATCGTGAAACGACTGACCCTCCGGACAGTCCGGTGCTTCAGTCTGTGACGGTTAACTATGGTTTTGCTTCTTATCTGATTGGTAACTATGAGTCCCCTTCATTCGATGTCGGTCCAGGCGGGGCCTTTTTCAAATCCATTACTTGGAGCGGACCACCGGTGCCTGTGGGATCTTCACTGAGGTTTCAGATTGCCACGAATAACAATAATCAGACGTGGAATTATGAAGAATTTACAGGGGAGCCCGGTTATGGTTATGACTATGTAAGTCCCGGAGCGACTATCAATCAGGGTCACAATGAAAGGCGCTATATCCGATACAAGGCCTTTTTTGAGAGACCTGAGATTGACCCGGCGTATGACCCGGTACTGAATGATGTAACAGTAAACTTTGAGGAAATTCCCTCTTTACAGATACTGATTAGTTCTCCCTATAATACTATGGATGACACGAATGTCATCAATCGCTGGAGGTGGTCAGAGGAACTTCCGGCAGGAACAGACATTGCACTCCAGTTAAGGACATCCCAGAACGGGACCGCATGGGGCCAGTGGTACGGGCCTCATTCTACTACGTTCTCTGCCGCGAAAGGGATTTCCCAGATTACGGTGGGAAATAAAGCCGGATTTGCCGTCGGGGGCCGTGTTACCCTTACCAATAGCGCAAATGCCGGCCAGTACGAGGTAAAAAAGATTACGGCTATTGATCCGGTGAACCCGGTCATCACCCTTGACTCAGCTACTTCTTACACATATGCCTCCGGATCACCCTTTACAGACACCTATACTGACCCTGATGGAAGTGAACCCATAAACCCCATCCACAGGAGCGGTTACAGTGGCAATAATAACGACCGGTGGCTGCAATACCGGATCATTCTGTTTTCAGAACTCGGGACAGTGACACCGTTTTTCCAGGAAAGCCGGATCGGCTATTTCCCTGCAAGCGGGGTGTATCAACCTGACATGGTCATCGAGGGGAATGGGAATAATACCTACGGCGCCTTCGGATCCGGTGCAGGAGGGGGGGCTGCAAAGAGTGTAGACCCCGGTTTCAAACTGCAGCAGCCCCTCACTTATGATATCCGGGTTCAGAATGACGGCACATCTCAGAGTGTGGACGATACCTTTATCATCTCCTGGAACACCCCTTCAGATATATCAGGGGACTGGTCGGTCTTATTGAATGACGGCAATGCTGACCTGACATCTCCTGCCTCCGTATTCCTTAATGCGGGTTCTGAAAAGGTTTATACTCTGAAGGTCTCCCCTTCTGCCTATGCCCCGGCCGATTCCACACAGGACATTATCCTGAATATCCGATCGGAGAATGATTACGGCAAGACGGACTCTGTTAAGGCAACGACGCGGGTCAACACGTTCTACCAGGCGGACGGGATTATCGAGGGAGATGGGGATAATCAGTATGATCCCAACAGGGGAGGAGGTGGAGGGACATCCCCTCAGAAAGAGGGAGGCCCCGGTGATACAATATCCTATACGGTTGTTTTACAAAACGAGGGGAATATCTCCGATAGATACACCCTTTCACTCCTCAATCCTCCACCCATAGGATGGACGGTATTGATAAACGACGGGTCACAGGATATAAATATTACATCTACTGCATATACAACGCCTGTCATGGACCCCTTGCCAGGCAGCGGTTCTGAACGTACCTATACATTGAAGGTTATTCCCGGGGGGCCCCCCATGGATACCGCACTCATTTTGAATATCTATTCCGGCGGGGTTGCGGGATACCTCGATTCACTGACGGCTAATGTACGTTTGAAGGGAGTTTACAGGGTTGATGGTCTGATATACGGCTATGGATATGATAGTGCAGGGATGTTCAGGAATTATGGTTCAGGTACAGGCTGTGGGTCAGCAGGTTCTGGTGAAAATATTTACGGGGCAGCGGGTTCAGGGGATGGTGGTTGTGCCGCTATTGATATACCTGCCGGTACAACCCGTGAGATAACGGTGGGTGTTCAGAACGAGGGGAATATCCCTGACAGGTACATCCTTTCCTGGGCTCCTCCGGTGGGCTGGGGTGTGGCGATGCAGGAGAGGCTGAACGACGGTAGTACCGTTGAATACAGCGCATCCCCTGTAAGTATCCCGACGGCGGTCCCAGGGAATCCTTCTGCATACAACGGGGGTGAGGTTCCGTCCTTCACATTCAGGATAACCCCGCCGTCCACATTTACCACAGGTTCCAGGACAATCCTGTTTGATATCAGTTCTGCAGGAGACAGCTCCAGGGTGGACTCCCTCAAGGCGGTTATCAACAGCAGCGATACGACCCCCCCTGCATCTGTAGTCCTGGGTATTAGCAGTATAACAGCCACATCTTTAAAGGTATCATGGACGGCGCCGGGGGATGACGGGGGCAGCGGAACAGCAGCCTCTTACGATCTGCGCTATTCCACATCCCCCATTACAGAGGGCAACTTTACACAAACGGCCAGGTTGGGCAGTTGTAAATCCGGTGAGAGTAACCCTGGAAAACCTAAAGCTGCAGGTAGCTCTGAGTCATGCACGGTCTCACAACTCTTTGCCAATACCAATTATTATTTCGCGCTGAAGACATCTGACGATGCAGGTAATGTCTCTTCTGTCTCTACCTGCTCCGGGTGTCCGGCACATACTCTCGTATCGGATGATACGACAAGGCCAGGGGCGATTACAGACCTTGTGGTGACAGACGTATCAAAGAATGCCATGACACTCTGCTGGACTGCGCCGGCAGACGATGAGACAAACTCATCATCAGGGGCTGTTACAGGATATGATCTGCGCTATTCCACAAGGGGTATTGTCGGGGATAGTTCGACACCGGGTGCCGGGCAGGTTACATTCTCCACTGCAATCTCTGCAACCCCGACTGGAGGGTTTCTAACCCCCAAATCACCGGGAATGAAGGAATGTTACATAGTTCCCGTTGAAAATAAGATTGACACAGGCGGAGGGGTGATTGATGACAGGGCGCTCAATACAAGGTTTTATTTTGCCGTCAAGTCGCTGGATGAGAGGGGAATGGATGCAGACCCCTCTGTAGCGGATGCCCATAAGTCTCTTATATCAACCGGAGAGATGATGGGTGACGGCAGTGGTGACGAGGATGGTGTTTGTGAAACAGGTGAGGCCTGCGGGCCGGCAAGGGGCCTTACCCCACTTGTCCCCTATGCCTATAACATGGTCTCTGTGCCTTATCACCCCAGTCCGAATACCCCGAAGGATGTATTCGGTGATGACGTCGGTGCACAGCTCTACGTCTACCGGTGGGATTCTATGGGGCCGAACTTCGATAGCGGGTGTTATAGTGGTGAACCGGCTCCGTATAGTGCAGACCCGGCGAAATATACATGCTCAAAGCTGACTTCCATCACAGAAGGAGTCGGATATTTCCTCTGGGTACCACCCGGAAATATTGCACTCGATGTCCCCGCTGCATCAACCCAGTCCCCGGCTCAGAGTTGCGTGGATGATATGGGGCTTCCATTCCAGTGCAATGTTTTATCTCTTCAGGACGGATGGAATATGATTGGGGCCCCCTATGACAAGGAGATAAACTTCAGTTCGAGGGATATCAACAATAACAGCAGTATTGAGAATGGTGAGAGAGGTTTATATATCAGGAGGACAAGCCAGAGCGGTGTGATAGTGGCTACATTCCAGAATGCCGTCACAGCGAGAAACTGGATAGATGCATCTGTATTTACATACAACGGAGTGAATTATACCTATGAGGTTTGCGATCAGGACAGAAGAGGCGAACCACAGGGCATTCGATGCAGCCTTGTCATGCAGCCCTGGAAAGCCTACTGGATCAACGTGCATGGAGGGGGCGCACAGATAACTTTTGAATTATTGGCGCCACAGTGATGATAAGAGGGTAGAGCAGTGTTTAAACGTTCGGTAATCATCATCGTATTGTTCTCAATCAGCATAGTATCCGCAGCCTTTGCGGCGGAGAGCGACTGGTCTGTCCATATCAATGTATCCGTGCCCGACACAAGGGGGGCCGATGGGACGGTCTGGAATCACCTCGTGGCCGGAGTCAGGGACGGGGCTACTGACGGGTTCGACAGTTCCCGGGATACCGTTTCTCTGGTGGAGGCAGATGACCCTGTACAGTCACTCTTTCCCCACGGCATTATACCTGAAGACACAAATAGTGACGGGGTAATTGATAAATGGGCCTGCCGCAGCCCGGAAGAGGGATACAGTAATTACAAATGCTCCCTATGGAGGGATATCAGGACATCCGGGACAGAAAAGGTCTGGCTATTTATGGTCCTTTCAACTGTAAACGGTGGAACAATAACCCTTAACTGGTCTTTTGAAGAAAGTCCTGAGGATCTGGAGTTAATGCTTGTGGACAGTTCCAATCCTGAAGCCGGCATGGATATGCTCAGTGACGATAACCCAAAACAGCGTTATACATATACGAACATATTCGAACCGGGTAAAAAGTACGGGATACGGTATTTTGAGATCCGTATGAAGGCAACAGGGGAGTACCAGAGCAGCTCAATCCCCCAAATTGATGCGGAGAGCCTTCCTGACGGCCAGGTAGCGGAACCTTATAGCGGTCAAATTTCCGTATCCGGCGGGAGATTACCATTGACATGGGATATTATGGGGAATATTCCGGAAGGTCTTGCCATAGATACCACTACAGGCATCCTGTCAGGGACGCCGATTGTCTCAGGCATATATGACTTTATGGTCACCATTCACGATACAGACGGTGCAGCGGATTCGAAGAGGTTCAGAGTTGCAGTGAAAGATCCCGGGGATCAAGTCCTGCCGGAAGGGATCAACAGTCTGAAGGGTATGTACATCAACGACACCTCTATCCTCCTGATCTGGACTGCGCCAACGGATGACAGTATGACTAACACCTCTGCCCTTTATGACCTCCGTTATCTGGAAGGCTGTACCACCACGTCAGGGTTGGATGACACTGCATGGGATGTTGCCATCGAGGTCAATGGTGAACCGAGGCCCCAGGCAGGGGCGCTCCAGACCTATACGCTGGCAGGACTTGATCCCGTTAAAACCTACTGCATAGCCATAAAGAGTGTAGATTCATCAGGGCATATATCGCCGGTGTCCAATACTATCACATTCCCGTTGTCGTCTGACACATATGCAGGCACATCAGGCCCTGTGGAATGGATCTCGTCAATTACACTGAGAAAGGGATACAATCTCGTATCCATCCCTCTAATGCCTGTGCCGAATGAGAGGGAATCCCTCTTTGCACCGAGCGTTGGGTCTCCTGTTGCCTTATACCGGTGGTATTCCGCCTATCCAGGAATTACTCCTCCGCAGTATTATTTGGAAGATACAGTTCTCCCTGGACTGGGATACTTCCTCTATTCCCCGGTAGATGGTATTAACCTGCTGATTGATGGGATCAGAGTTGAACGCCCGGAATATGGGATGGTATTACAGGCGGGGTGGAATCTTATCGGGACACCTTATGACAATAAGATCCTGATGAAAGACACCTTTGTGAGGGATAGTGCCACAGGCGGGGAGAAGTCCTTCATAGATGCGGTAAAGAGTGGTATGATAGGAAATACCCTTTATTACATGAATGAGGGGAACTATGATTTTATCTCCTTTAACGACGATCCTCCGGCAGCCTTTGTGCCCTGGACAGGGTACTGGATCTATGTAAATGACGGGGATGGTCTGGAGATAGTATTCAGGAGACCGGATTAAGATGAACAGAGTAATATGGAAATGCACCATATGTATTTTTGTCCTTGCCCTGCAGTTGATACCCCTGTCATCTGTCTGGGCATGGAAGGTGCCTATAGAGATTGCTATTACCGGGGATAACAATGCAAAGTTGTACAGCAAACTGATAGTCGGCATAGAGCCGGATGCGACCGATGATTTTGATAACCTCTGGGATACACAGGCACTCATTTCTCAATCTGATCCTGAGAATCCGGTACTATTGAGGGCTTATATGCAGGGCAGGGCTGCAGGTGAAGGGGCGGCAAAATATCTCTGGAAGGATATAAGAGGTGCGAAGGCTGCAGGTGATACTACATGGGAGATTACTGTGGACTCAGTACCTGCAGGGCAAAGGGTTGAGGTAAACTGGAATGTACGGCGAGGCGTGTTAAAACCTGGTGAAACCCTTGTCATGAAGGACGGCGAAAACGCCGGGGCAGGGAATGAGGTGGTGCAGGTAGATATGACCCGGGAGTCCAGCTATGCCTATGTATCAGGTGGTGAAGAACCCAAGGTTCTCTCTCTGGTATTATCAAAAGAGTCTTCAAATACCGCTGGTTCAGGCAGTGGAAGTGGTTTTGGATGTGGGACGACCAAATCTCAGATTGGCAGCCCTCCGGCTTATGGAACGGTTGTCACAGGGATGATCATGCTCTTTTCGCCGTTAGTTTTGCTGAGATTGTTCAGGCTGAAGCGGTCAGCCCTGCTGTGACCTGAGTCGCTGAGGCGATTTGCAGGAAATCAGAGGAGGCTCCGTTGACAGGTTTAAAATTATCTATATAATAATTCAATGCTCAAAAAACTCCTGCTGCCGGTCACATTAATAGGTATTTTGATCTTTCTGTCTCTTTTTTTCTGGCTGGAGGAAAGAGGGCATTCGCAACTGCCGCCGCCTCTGCCGCCTGCGCCTGTCCCGTTAGTTCCATCAGTCCTTGAAGACATACGGAATACGAAGCATAACCTCTCGTCAATAGGCCCGGCAGGCCGTGCTGTATTTACACAACAGACAACAGAGATATGTGTCTTCTGTCATACGCCGCATGGCGCTGTCGGTGATGAAGAGGCTGCTGGGTTAAAAGCCCCTTTGTGGAACAGAAGGCTTTCTACAGCCCGCTATATTCTCTATGACCAGGTATGGAGTACAAGTTTTGAGGGATATGAGACAAAGCCCAAGCCTAATGCCCCAACCGGCTATACAAGGTTGTGTCTATCCTGTCATGATGGAACTATTGCCCTCGGTACGATTGTAAACCCGTCTGGGTCTGGTGTCCCGCCCTCATGGAACCTTTACAGTCCTGGAATCATGCCGCCAGGCTCCGGTGTGACGACAGGTGATACGAGGGTAATAGGCACAAATTTACAGAATGATCACCCTGTGTCCTTTGTATACGATTCAAGTCTTGCCTTGCGGGACGAAGAGCTTGTAGACCCCGGTCCTCCTCTGGTGCCTCCGTTAAAAGTCAGTGATACAACCCCGATATCACCACTGCGAAGACATCCGGGAACAGATATAAACGTATATGATTCTGTTCAATGTACTTCATGTCATAATCCTCATGCGGCTAAGTTTTCTGACGGGACTCTGGTGCCGAAGTTTCTTCGGGCGAACTATTATAATGAACCTGAAAACCCGAACCATGGCAAGATTATATGCCTCTACTGTCATGATAAACCTGGCTGGTCAAGCAGTTCGCACGATATAGCGACCTTTGTCCCTCCGGCAAATCCTTCATCGGATAATCCGTATAATTATGATGGGAAACCGGAGCATACTGTTGGCAAATATGCCTGCCGTGCCTGTCATGACCCCCATACGGCACAGGGGGCAAAGAGGCTCCTTCGCGAGGGGGTTGATTTTAATAATAATGTTGCTGTTGAGAACACCTGTTATCTCTGTCACCGGCCAGCAACGGAGATGGGACTCACACCTGTCCCTGGTGTAACACCGCCGGATATCAGGAGCGAATTCTATAAAGATAAAAATATCGGAAGGGGTGGTACAGGGAG
>Ga0209323_10001769_pt1 | contig 14259 bp, 15 predicted proteins | sample Rifsed19ft2_FD_184014 | JGI IMG/M metagenome (GOLD analysis project Ga0209323, IMG submission 184014) | Soil microbial communities from Rifle, Colorado, USA - sediment 19ft 2 (version 2) | ecosystem: Environmental > Terrestrial > Deep subsurface > Rock core/Sediment | place: Rifle, Colorado...
ATGTATGATCCTGAAGCCGTACAACATATGAGAGACGAGCTTGTTGCAGTTGGTTTTACCGAATTGCTTACACCGGAGGAAGTAGATAAAGCTATTAATGTTAAAGATGATAAAACAGTTCTTGTTATGGTCAATTCAGTTTGCGGATGTGCTGCAGGAAGCGCACGCCCCGGTGTTTCATTAGCTTTGCAAAACAATAAGATTCCGGATAAACTTTACACCGTATTTGCAGGAATGGAGAGGGACGCTGTTGACAAAGCAAGGCAATATGTAGCCGGTTTTCCGCCATCTTCTCCAAGTGTTGCTTTATTTAAAAACGGAAGTCTGATCTATTTTATGCCAAGATATGAAATTGAAGGAAGATCCCACCAGGAAATAGCTGCAGCTCTTTCAGAAGTATTTAATGAACTTTGTTCGAATCAGGGACCTTCGATAAGTCCTGAGAATTTTGCCCGGGTTATTCATGCAAAAATGTGCGGATCTAAAATTCCGTTATTTAAAGGATAATACTTAAGTGTCATACTGAGCCTGTCGAAGTATGACACTAAAGAAAAATGTCACCCTTCGACAGGCTCAGGGTGACCCTTATGAATTATAAATAAAATGAAATTCAGTTCACAGGAAGAATACGGCTTAAGATGTTTGCTCAGGATTGGTAAGTCCAAATCTCCAAATGGACTTACCATCCCGGAGATAAGCGACCTGGAAGGATTATCACCTGCAAATGCTGCAAAACTTTTAAGAACGCTCCGTCTCGGCGGATTTATTGAAGCAACCCGCGGGCAAAGCGGAGGCTATAAACTTGCAAAACCCGCAGAAGAAATTATTATCGGTGATGTGCTTGTTGTACTCGGCGGAAGATTATTTGAAGATGATTTTTGCAACTTCCATACAGGTATCGAAAATATCTGCACTAATACAATTGATTGCTCGATCCGCTCTTTATGGAGAACCATTCAAACTCTTGTTGACAGCGTTGTGTTGAAAACAACTCTGAAAGATCTTCTGGGAAAAGAAGAAGATGTTAAAGTTTTAGTAAACAGTTTTATCGAGGAATCCAATTCCTAAGCATTAAAAAAACTGTTCTCCATCCACACTTCTTATCTATTTCCGGACCCTGTCTTATTCAATATTATCCGACGGGATTCTTTTTAAATGTCCCTCCTTTACAAGACTGTCATAAGACTTATAAATTTTTATTGTAACAGAGTTTGACTGGTAATAACCAATCGACTCTATTTTTATTCCGTTTATCTCTTTTTCAAGTTTAATAGATGCTAATAATTTATCATCAACAATAAGATCGGTCTCAAGCTTCGTCTTTTTATCCGGGATATTTTCTAATGCCCAGTAAATTCCTTTCTTAGCATTTTGATATACAATATCAATATCCTCCTCTGTTTTTGCTTGAGGGTTAATAGCTGATGAAAAACTTAAACTGAAGAAAAAAAGAAAAAGAAAAATACTTCTCATAATACCCCCGCAATTTTGAGGAAAAAATAGCTTGAAAATTTGTGATTATCAACACGTAATCGAAAATTTACGGAAACCATTATTGACAAAATAGTTTCCAGGTATTATATTGGAAACCATAAAAACGATAATAGTTTCCAAAAGGAGTTTAAAAATTGCAAGAAAAGATAATTGACCAAATAGAAGATAAATTTTTCAAAGAGGGGTTTTATAAAACCACTATGGATGAAGTTGCTTCAGAGTTAGGGATGAGTAAAAAAACGATTTATAAATTCTTTCCTTCCAAAGAAGACCTTGTTATGGCTATCGCCAAGCATTTTATGAATAGAATGAAAAGCAAAATTCTTCCTGCATTAAATTCAAATAAAAATGCTATTGAAAAGTTAGGCGAACTTATAAGAATCCTGGCTGGAGCTTCAGAAAAAATCTCTACTAAAAGAATGGAAGAAATGAAAAGACATTTTCCTCAGATATGGAATGAGATAGATAGTTTTAGAACAAAAATGATGTTTGAAAATATTACCAAAGTTATTGATCAAGGAAAAGCAGAAGGTTTGTTTATTGATTACCCGACATTAATAATAATGAATATGCTGGTTGCATCAATAAGATCCGTTGTTAATCCTGATTTTATCTTGAATAATAGCTTTTCAATTATCGAAGCAGCTCGTTTTGTATTCAAAATAATTATTGGTGGGGTTGTGACTGAAAAAGGTGAAAAAGTTTTTAATCAAACAATAAATAAGATTTAATTATGAAAAGATTATTAATCATTCCAATATTTTTACTGAGTGTTGGATTAGTAAAACCTCAAAAGACACTAACACTTGATGAGTGTTATCATAAATCACGTGAAAATTATCCGCTTATTTTACAGAAAGGCTACATTGTGAAAAGTAAAGATTATACTGTAAGCAATGTTTGGAATGGATACTTTCCGCAAATAACAATTAGCGGGCAGGCAACTTATCAATCAGATGTAATAGCACTTCCAATTTCATTCCCGGGAATAACAGATTATAAATTAACTAAAGATCAGTACAAAGTTATAGCTGATGTTTCGCAAGTAATTTATGATGGCGGAATAATAAGTTCGCAATCAGATTTTCAAAATTCATTAGCTGAAGCTGATAATCAGAAACTTGAAATTGAATTACTAAAAGTAAAAGAAAGAGTTAACCAGATTTATTTTGGTATTCTTTTGCTTGATGCGCAGATAACTCAAACTGATTTAGTAAAAAGCGATATAAATGAGAGTTTATCAAAACTCAATGCAGCATTAGAAAACGGGACAGTTATTAAATCCAATGTTGATGTTTTGAGAGCAGAATTACTTAAAGTAAATCAAAAAGAGATTGAATTAAATTCATCACGCAATGTATTCATTCAAATGCTTGGCTTGTTAATTAATCAAACTTTGGATGAATCAATAAAACTTGAACAGCCAATCATAAATCGCCTTTCATCTGAAGCGGGAATAAGCCGACCCGAGTTAAAACTTTTTTCTTCGCAACAAAATATGATTGAGAGCCAAGATGGTTTAACGATCTCAAAAGTTTTACCCAAAGCAAGCTTATTCTTCCAGGGTGGCTACGGTAAACCGGGCTTAAACATGTTGTTAAATGAATTTGATTGGTTTTATATAACAGGTGCACGCTTAACCTGGTCATTGTCAAATATTTACAGTTACTCAAATGAAAAAGAGATCAATGAGTTAAACAAAAAAAACATTGAAGCGCAGAAGCAAATTTTTCTTTTGAATACAAACATTTCAGTGAAACAACAATTATATGAAATTGATAAATTGAAAAAACTGATAACTGTTGACCAGGAAATAATTGATATTAGAACTTCAGTAAAAGAATCTGCAAAAGCCCAGCTTGAAAATGGAGTAATAACATCAAGCGATTTTATAAGGGAGTTAAATGCAGAGGACACAGCAAAACAGAATTTGGCAATTCATACAATCCAGCTTTTACTAGCTCACTATAATTATAAAATTACTATTGGAAATTAATTACTAATCAAAGAGATGAAAATGAAAAATAAAATAAATATAAAAATCATAATCCCGTTGTTTCTTTCGCTTCTTAATTTTTTCTGCTCAAACGGCGACGGGGATTTTGATGCAACCGGGACATTTGAATCAGATGAAATTATTGTTTCATCGGAAGCAATGGGAAAACTTGTATTGTTTCAAGTTGATGAAGGATTAAATCTTAAACAAAATCAAATTGTTGGTTTAATTGATACAACCCAATTATATCTGAAGAAAAAACAACTTCAATTAACCATCAAAGCTGTATTAAGTAAACAGCCGGATATTGAAACACAGCTTGCATCAATTCAAAAACAAATTGAAACGGCAGTGACGGAACAAAAAAGAATAGAGAGTCTTGTAAAATCAAACGCAGCAACAACAAAACAACTTGATGAAATAAACTCTCAAGTAGAGGTTTTACGCAAACAATACAATGCATCAAAATCCAGTTTAACAATTACAAAAGAAGGAATTCAAAATGAAACGCTCCCATTAATTGCACAAGTCGAGCAGATTCAGGATCAAATAAATAAAAGTATAATTAAAAATCCGGTTGATGGAATAGTTTTAACCCGATACGCTAAACAGGATGAAGTTACAACTAACGGAAAAGCGCTTTATAAAATTGCTGATTTATCAGAAATGACTCTGCGCGCTTATGTTAATGGTGATCAACTTGGACAAATAAAACTTGGACAAAAAGTAAAAGTGTTTGTTGATAAAGGTGAAGGCGATCAAGAAGAAATGAGAGGTAAAATTTATTGGGTGTCATCAAAAGCTGAGTTTACACCAAAGACAATTCAAACAAAAGATGAGCGTGTTAATCTTGTTTATGCAATCAAAATAAAAGTAATAAATGATGGCTACTTAAAAATTGGTATGTATGGCGAGGTTAGATTTTAACTTTTATGAAAGCCGTTGAATTAGAAAATATTTTCAAATCATACCCAATAAAAAAAACCTCAGTGCAAGTTGTTGATGATGTTTCTTTTTCTGTAGATGACGGAGAGTTGTTTGGTTTGATTGGACCTGATGGTGCGGGTAAAACTTCCATCTTCAGAATTCTCACAACACTTTTGCTTGCCGATAAAGGGAATGCAAAAGTTTTAGGTTATGATGTAGTAAAGGATTGGAAATCCATACGCAATATCATCGGTTACATGCCCGGGAGATTTTCTCTCTACCAGGATTTAACTGTTGAAGAAAATCTTGAATTCTTTGCTACGATTTTTAATACAACGATCCGGGAGAATTATAAGCTGGTTGAAGATATTTATAAACAGCTTGAACCATTTAAAACTCGTCGTGCCGGGAAATTAAGCGGCGGTATGAAACAAAAATTAGCTTTAAGCTGTGCATTAATTCACAAACCAAAAGTGCTCTTTTTAGATGAACCAACCACAGGGGTTGATCCTGTTTCAAGAAAAGAATTTTGGGAAATGTTAAAAAGATTAAAATCGCAAGGCATAACTATTCTTGTTTCAACACCATATATGGATGAAGCAAAACTTTGCGATAGAATAGCTTTGATACAAAATGGTAAAATATTAAAGATTGATACTCCACAAAATATTATGGATAGTTTTGATAAAAATCTTTTTGCAGTTCGATCAGAAAATATGTTTAAGCTGCTTAATGATCTTCGCACTTTTAATAATACGGAAAGTTGTTTTGCCTTTGGTGAATTTCATCATCTTACTTTAAAGGATAATGATATAAATATTTCGGATTTAGAAAAGTATATAGCGCAAAGCGGGCATCTGAATGCAACTATTAAAATTATAAAGCCGGAAATTGAAGATTGTTTTATGCAGTTAATGAAGTAATTTAATTGAGAAAATGTTAATAACTGAAAAAGAAATCGTTATTAAGACAGATAAACTCACGAAGAAATTTGGTGATTTTGTTGCTGCCAGCGAAATCACTTTTGAAGTGTTTAAAGGTGAAATATTTGGTTTTCTTGGAGCAAATGGCGCAGGCAAAACAACTGCAATGAAAATGCTTATTGGGATTTCAAATCCAAGCTCCGGTAATGCTCAGGTTGCTGGTTATGATATTTACAAACAGACAGAGCAAATTAAAAAAAGTATTGGCTATATGAGTCAAAAATTTTCTTTGTACGAAGACTTAACAATAAAAGAAAATATTCAGCTATTCGGTGGTATTTACGGGCTAAGCGATAAGGAAATAAAATCCAAAAGTGAAGAGTTAATTACTAAGCTTGGATTGAATACTGAAGCAGATAAATTAGTTGCATCTCTTCCTCTTGGATGGAAACAAAAATTGGCATTTAGTATTGCAATTTTTCATCAACCTAAAATTGTTTTTCTTGATGAACCAACCGGGGGTGTTGATCCAATTACACGAAGACAATTTTGGGATATGATTTATGAAGCCTCGCATAATGGAATTACAATTTTTGTTACCACACATTATATGGATGAAGCAGAATACTGTGATCGTGTTTCTATTATGGTTGATGGAGTAATTAAGGCGCTTGATTCCCCGGAAAATTTGAAAAAACAGTTTAATGCAAAATCTATGGATGAAGTATTTTTAATGCTCGCTCGCGGTGCAAAGCGAGGAGAGTAATACCTAAGTTATGAAACAACTATTAACATTTGTAAAAAAAGAATTTCATCACATACTGCGAGATAAGCGTTCGATGCTTGTGTTGATTGGATTGCCAATTGTTCAATTACTGATTTTTGGTTTTGCAATTACAAATGAAGTTCGCAACACAAACATTGCTGTACTTGATAATTCTAAAGATGAAACTACACAAATCATTATTACCAAAATTGAAAGTTCACAATACTTTGATATTGACAGAACTATTTCTACAAGTGATCAAATAGAAAAAGCTTTTAAAACCGGTAAGATAAAAGTTGCAGTTATATTTCAACAAAATTTCCAGGAAGAATTAGCACACTTTAATAAGGCACAATTACAAATTATTGCTGATGCAACTGATCCAAACCAGGCAACAACTCTTACAAATTATATTAGCTCAATTGTTGTGGATTATCAAAACCAGGTGAATCAACAAAATAAATTACCATATACAATCAATACAGAAACGCGAATGCTTTATAATCCACAGCTAAAAGGTGCTTACACATCAGTGCCTGGAGTAATGGGAATGATTTTGCTTCTTATTTCTGCAATGATGACTTCTATAGCAATCGTAAAAGAAAAAGAATTGGGCACAATGGAAATACTTCTTGTTTCACCTATGAAGCCGCGGCTTGTAGTAGTAAGCAAAGTTATTCCATACTTTATTATTTCTTTAATAAACGTTGCTACAATTTTAATATTAAGTGTGTTTGTTCTCGGACTTCCAATACAGGGAAGTTTGTTATTGCTAATTGGCTCAACGGTTATTTATATATTTTGTGCACTTTCACTTGGGCTGCTTATTTCTACAATTACAGATACACAGCAAGCTGCTATGCTAATATCACTACTTGGATTAATGCTTCCTGTGGTGATGTTAAGCGGTTATGCATTTCCTATTGCAAACATGCCTGTTATTCTGCAAGTACTCTCCACCATTGTCCCTGCAAAATGGTATATCATTATTGTTAAAGGAGTAATGATAAAAGGAATTGACATAACACAAATCTGGAAAGAACTATTAATACTTGTAATAATGACCGTCATATTTTTATCAATAAGTATAAAAAGATTTAAGATAAGGTTGTGATGAGAACTCTAAAATTTTTATTAAGAAAAGAATTTTTACAAATCTTCCGGAACAAACTTATTTTAAGAATGATTTTTGCATTACCGGTAATACAGCTTATTCTGCTTCCTTATGCTGCAACTTATGAAATGAAAAATATTACCCTTAGTGTGGTCGATCATGATCATTCAGAGTATTCCAGGAAGTTGATAAATAAATTTACTTCGTCCGGATATTTTATACTTACAGATTATTCCGCTACTTATAATCAAGCATTAGATCAGGTTGAAAATGACAAAGCAGATTTAATAGTTGAAATACCGAAAGGATTTGAGCCTGATCTTTCAAGGCAAAATGAAACTATAATTTTTTTAGCTGCCAATGCAATAAGTGGACAAACAGCGGGATTGGCCGTTGCTTATGCTAATACCATTATAAAAGATTTTAATAATGATGTCCGTACAGAATGGATTCCGCAATCACAATTAAATACAATTCCTGTAATTGAGATTACCAATTCAAACTGGTTTAATCCACTTATGAACTATAAAGATTTTATCGTTCCAGGGGTATTGGCTTTACTCGTTACTTTGGTTGGTTTTATCCTGTCATCTTTAAATATTGTTAAAGAAAAGGAGATTGGAACTATTGAACAGATTAATGTTTCACCAATAAAGAAATATCAATTCATATTGAGCAAACTTATTCCTTTTTGGATACTTGGTCTGGTTGTGATGACCATTGGGTTTGTAATTAGTTTTATCGTATATGGAATTTATCCCGAAGGAAGTTTTTGGGTCATATATCTTTTTGCCGGTATTTATTTAATTGCACTACTTGGCTTTGGTTTGCTAACTTCCATTTATGCAGATACACAGCAGCAGGCTATGTTTATCGCATACTTTTTTATGCTGGTTTTTATTTTGCTTGGTGGATTATTCTCTCCAACAGAAAATATGCCTGATTGGGCAAGATATTTAACTTATATAAATCCCGTTAGTTATTTGATTGAAGTAATGAGAATGCTTGTGCTTAAAGGCAGTAGCTTTTGGGATTTGCGTTTTCACTTTCTTGTTATTATTGGTTTTACAATTGTGTTTAACGGATTGGCAATCTTTAACTATAAAAAAACAGTTTAGCAATTCACTACAAACCTTCAGCAATTGGAAGAAGTTAGGATGAAGATTTAAGGGTTCTAAAACCCCGCAATCTTCAAGAAGTTTTGAAATAGTAGCTACCCTACCAGGTATACTCATCTTTAATTTCCCCGAAATCTTTCCGCAATTGTCCTTTGTCAAATGTAAGCAGATCCGGGTCTTCATTAATCCAGGTTTCAAACATTCGGGGTGTAAGTTCAAAGTGACACTGAATACCATATGCGTTTGAGCTAAATTTAGCAATCTGATTTCGGCAGAATTTTCCTGTTGCCAATAGCTTCGTATTCTTTGGTAGGTCAACAGTTTCACTATGAAGATGAAATACACTGAAAGTATGATTGAGACCTTTAAAGAGAGGATCTTGTTTTCCCTCCTTCGTTAAATCTACTGTAAAGTAGTTGTTTTCAGGATCACGAAAACCAATTTCTTCGATCGGATTTTTAACCACCTTTCCTCCAATGGCTTTAACAAGAGCTTGAAAGCCGAGACAAATCCCTAAATAAGGAATATTTGCTGTAATAGATTCACGGATTTGTACCAGCTCATTGCGCATTTTATTATTATCATCATTAGCACTCTGGGGACCACCAAGCACAATTCGGAGTAATTTTTGCGAGCAGGAAAAGTTTGCCCTTGATTAAGGTCAACAATTATATATTTAATATCACGTTCTTTTAATAAATCCTCAAGAAGACCTGGAGTTTTCCGGGTAATATTTTTAACTATGAGTATTTCTTTTTCCATAAAGTGAGTAACTAAATATTGAGTTGAAAATATTGTTGATTTCAATTTAATATTTTTATATTATTAAATCAGATAATTTTCTCCGAATATAGCAATGTTTTTCCCCTTTACCATAGAATGTCTTGAAAAAATTTTATACTTAACCATAACCAAAAACGGAAGGAGCACATTATGTTAGCAGAGAAGTTCACATCTATTTTCAGGGAAGAACATCGACAGGTTCGCGATCTTCTTTTGGCTCTCATCCAGGCATTTAAAACCCGGGATAAAGTTAATATCAAATTGATGCTGCAGAAATTGGCTATCGTTGCCGGTCCACATTTCCGATATGAAGAAGAATCAATCTACCCGGAGTTGAACGCATTCTTCACAAAAGAATACGTTGAAAAACTATTAGGTGATCACGACATGGCAATTGTTTTTGCTAAAGAACTTGTTACCCTGTCTGGGAAAGAAGATCTCACAGATGAAGATATTCAGAAAGCGGTATGCATACTGCAAAGTATTATGCCGCATGTTTCCGATTGTGATGGATTATCTATTCTCATTGAGACCTTGCCTCAAGAGAAGATTCAGAGAGCGTTAGATGCAAGGGATCGAGCCCGTGAAAGAGGATTAAACCTGATTGATTGGGCAGATAATGAGCGGAAACGACCGGTTCCTGACGGTATTATTTTTTAATTATCTATAGCTTCATGGATCAATGGAGATTGTTGAATCATTTAATCAGAGAAACAAAAGCTACCTTTGCTTTATTCATCAAAGGAAGAACAATTAAACAATGCAGTTGCTTTAAAAGAATATATTGAGAAGAATTAAATAATCCTTTAACCAGAAAAGAAAGGTGAACAATGAGCAAACCTTATTTCCCTGTAGAATTGCTGAAATGTCTTGTATTGCCGGAGTTGGTGGTAATGTAAAACCTCTTGTAAAGAAAGCACAATCTGGAAGAAAAATTATCGCAATAGATGGTTGCGCTCTACAATGTGTTAAAGTATGTCTTAACAATGTAGGTGTTGAGCCTGATGTTCACTACGTCCTTACAGATTATGGACTGAAAAAAGAATATCATAAAGATTATAACGATGAATGTGTAGATGAAATTTATGAACTTGTTACAATCGAAAATTTATAATAATTAAGGAGGAAGCATTATTTTAAACCTGAATGAAAATAAATACAATGGATTCAAATAATCTAAAAACATTAATAAATGAATTAAAAAGTCGGGTAAATATAAGTTCAGCAGCACGGTTTTTCATAAAGAATATTTGTCAATTGAATAATTGGGTTTATGGAGAATTCTGGTTACCTGACAAGGATAATACATTTATGATCTGGTCGGGGTGCTGGAGTAAAGATGAAGATTACTTTGAAAAATTTTCAAAATTTAGTTTGATGCACAAATTTTCCAAAGGCGTTGGTCTTATTGGTAAGATTTGGGAGGAAAAAAATTTAATATGGATTAATGATCTTTTTAGCGATAGTAATTTTTTGAGAACTGAAATAGCAATAAAAAGCAGGTTAAATTCTGCAATAGGAATTCCAATACTAAATGAAGAGAAAGTTCTATTACTCCTTTGTTTTTTCCTGAATAATTTGTCATCGAATGATCAGGAAAATGCAAAAGCAATATTTAGTCATTCCGAAGAAATTGGTGAAATATTAGCTAAACTTGATTAGTATGTATATTAAATTAACGTATTCCTTACTTAGAAGCACTTTATTAACTTTGAAAGGAAAAAGAAGTTATAATTTTATCTTTAAGTTCATTAAGGTTCAGAAAAAAATTAGGATAAATACAGCACTCCACTAAAAGGTGAAGTGCTTTAACCTTATTTGCTTTCCGCAAGTTTAACAGAAACTTCAAAATCAATTTTTTCAAAACCGGGTCTTTGTCTACCCATTCCACCGGGAGGCATTCTATCGCCTCTTCCTTCCATTCCTCCGCCCGGCATATTTCCACCCATTCCAAATCCGGAACCATCTTGCCTGTCAAAATCACCCATTTTAAATTCACCGGATTCAAAACCTAAACTGAATTCGTTCCCGGGAGATAAATTCAAAATGTGATCTCCAACGAGACTGCTTTTTAACGGTATTTTCATTTCATATACTGATAGCCCCATTTGATAACCAACATCAATACTTATCCCTACATCATTTTTAAGATTGTAGGAGGTCAATGGAAAATTATCGGTATTAACGATTCTGAATTCAGTCTGCGAACTTTTAAAATGATCTAACCTTACTTTAAAATCCGGTCTTTCACCTCCCTGCCATTTTCGCGTAGGCATCATTCCACTTTCTTCTCCCGTTCTCAATGGATATTGAATTCCTATTTTTTCACCTCCGTTTTTAGGCTCAAACCATACCGTAAAACCGGTAATAAAAAGCTGAAACATTTTTGAAGTATCGCTCGTTGCAAGGCACAAATATAAATTTTCGCCATCATTAGCTACTCCAACAGCAGATTTCTGATCGGGTAAATATTTAAGCTTTCCCAGCCAGTCTGCCTGGTTTCCATCAACAACAATTGAATTATCATTCCAGATGCTTTTGAGTTCTTCATCACCACAGCCGTTTAAAAAAGCCGGAACTACAGCCAGCAAAAGCAAAAATATTTTTTTCATTTTAATGCCTTTTAGATTTAATTTTTCTTCTTAAGAGCTTAGACAAGCAAAGTAACGGTTGTGTTAAATCAATTTATAAAAAAAACAGATATTTATTTTTTAATTCTCAGTAATTAAGAAGAACTAATTCAATTTTATTTAATATTTTTACTACGTAATTTTTTCAGAAAACAACGGAGAAATGAATGTACAAATTAGTTTTGTTGCGCCACGGTGAAAGTACCTGGAATAAAGAAAACCGTTTTACAGGCTGGACGGATGTCGATCTTTCAGATAAAGGAAAAGAAGAAGCAAAAAAAGCCGGAGAGCTTTTAAAAAGGGAAGGTTTCATTTTTGACATTGCTTATACAAGCGTTCTAAAAAGGGCAATAAGAACTTTGTGGACGGTACTTGATGAAATGGATTTAATGTGGATTCCCGTCATTCGCAACTGGAGATTGAATGAAAGACATTATGGAGCTTTGCAGGGATTAAACAAAGCTGAAACTGCAAAAAAATATGGAGATGACCAGGTAAAAATCTGGAGAAGAAGTTATGATATCCAGCCGCCTGCTTTGGAAAAAACTGATGACAGATACCCGGGTAAAGATCCTCGCTATAGTGAACTCGATGAAAAAGATCTTCCTTTAACAGAATGCCTTAAAGACACTGTTGATAGATTTGTCCCTTACTGGGAAAACGTAATTGCGCCAACAGTTAAATCTGCTCAGAGAGTTATTATTGCAGCACACGGAAATAGTTTAAGAGCTTTAGTAAAATATCTAGACAATATTCCTGAAAAAGAAATAGTCGAGTTGAATATTCCTACGGGAATTCCTCTTGTTTATGAACTCGATGAAAACCTTAAGCCGATTAAAAATTATTATCTCGGCGATCCTGAAGAAATTGCGAAAGCCGCACAGGCAGTTGCCAACCAGGGAAAGGCGAAATGAATAAGGTGAGATTCACCTTCAAGGTGAGTCTCACCTTCACAGACTCTATTTTATCAGAATAAACTTTTTAGTATCCGAAAAACTTCCTGCTTGAAGTTTATAGAAATAGATACCTGATGCCAGATTCACAATACCGGATGCATCGAATTCAACTTCATATTCTCCAGCAGGTTTCTCTTCATTAACTAAAGTTGCAACTTCTCTTCCGAGAACATCATAAACTTTTAAGGAAACAAATCCGAAACCTGCCTTGCTGTCAGGCAGGTTCGCAATCCGAAATCCGATATTCGTTATTGGATTAAATGGGTTTGGGTAGTTTTGTGAAAGTGAAAACCTGTCAGTAACAGAAGGGTCGTTTACATCGTTAATAATATCCTCTACCTTCTTTAAAATCCAGTTGCCCGGATCAAATACTATTGAGTCGGGTTTGCCTGTAACTTCAAATTGAAAATCCTGGCTTTGTGAGTTATTAAAAACTGTGATAGTAGTGTCGCCAGAATTGGTGTAGACCTTAATCTGAACAGGCATTGTAAAAAACTGAGGATCTGAATTCATTTCTTGTGTAATATTCATATCAATTTTATAGGTGTTATCATCAACTAAAGTTGTCCCCCAGTTCACTGTATACTCGGGATAATTCTCACCATATATCCATTCCTGAAAGAAGTAATCGAGTGATTGTCCATAAACTTCCTCTGCAATTTCCTGGAAGTCCTCTGTAGTTGCTACTCCATAAGAAAGAACAGGATCATTGGCATAAGTGTACAAAATGTTAAAAAATGTTTCATCACCTACAATACCCCTTAGCATATGTAACACACAGGCTCCTTTTGAATAAGACCGAAATGGATTTAATATCTCATAAATATCTGAAGCATTTTGCACCCAAATTGACCCCGTTGCATTAAGTGCGCGCCTCATTCTATATGCTATTAAAGAATCATAGACCGATTTGCCATACTTCATTTCCCGGTAAAGAATTTCTGAATAAGTTGCAAATCCTTCGTTTAGCCAAATGTGATGCCAATCTTTACAGGTAATTTTGTCACCAAACCATTGATGTGCTAATTCATGCGCGATAGGTTCTGCTCCCCAGACTCCCATAGATGCACATGTTTGGTGTTCCATTCCACCACCCCAAGTCGCTGCATGACCATAACGCTCATCTACAAAAGGATAAATACCAAACTTATTGCTGAATACTTCCAACATATCATCAGTTTCATCCAAGACCGGTTTGATATTATTAAGCATTTCCGGGAAAATGTAATGTGTTATCGGCATCGAATCGCTTATACTATAATGGAAATATGTATCGTACTGGTAATAATCACTTATTGCCAATGAAATAAGATACTGTGCAATCGGATGGTGATTTTTCCAATGATAAGTATGAGTTCCATCTTCGTTATTTATGATAGTTTCGAGCGTTCCGTTAGAAACAGGTATTAAAACCGTATCGACAGTTACCCATACATCAGATGAATCTGCTTTATCTGCAGGTGTATCTTTACAGGGAAACCAATCACTTGTTCCGTAAGGTTCACTTTTAGACCAAATGAGAGAGTGTTCATAATACGGCTCGAAATAAAAG
>Ga0209323_10001773_pt1 | contig 14248 bp, 9 predicted proteins | sample Rifsed19ft2_FD_184014 | JGI IMG/M metagenome (GOLD analysis project Ga0209323, IMG submission 184014) | Soil microbial communities from Rifle, Colorado, USA - sediment 19ft 2 (version 2) | ecosystem: Environmental > Terrestrial > Deep subsurface > Rock core/Sediment | place: Rifle, Colorado...
CCAACCACAAGATCATCGGTGGTAGTGGTAAGATAAGCTGTTGTCCCGGAATCTGTCCAAACTCCGGCCGCGCCGGCAAGATCAGTCCATGTAAAACCACTGGTTGATGAATTATAAGTAAGAGCATATCCATTTGTGGCAGAGTTTGATACACTAAGATCAGCTTCTGATATAGTACTGTCAGTAATTTCTGATGAATCGATTGCTGTGCCTAAAGTCGCTTGAAGCGCTCCTGAAGATACGCTCAATCCCGTGCCTGTGAGATCGGTAACTGAATCTGAATTGACCGTGAGAGTTGGAAGATATGCTGTTCCGTCGACTTCAAGATCCCCGGAAACAAAAAAATCGCCTCCTGCCATGTCAATATTGCCCGGAGTATTTGTTCCGATGGCTACGCCTCCGCCGGTAGGATTAATTGTTAAATCTCCGGTTGAGGTTAATGAATTACCCGAGAGATTCAAAGTTCCTGCTATATTGTTTGTCGTACCAGTTACGCTTAGGCTGTTATTGATAGTTGTTGTTCCTGTTGTATCACCGATTGATACTGATGTTGATGCACCCCCCAAATTTATTGATGTAACGTTTTCATTTAACAGATTAAATGTTGTTGAGGTCGATGTAAGATCTCCTCCGGAAATTTCCAAATCTTTCGCGAGATTGATATTTTCTGTCAAATTCGTTTCGACATAGACATCAAATGTTTGTGTTTCGGTTGAGGTTGTGTCTGCCAGTACATTATCATTTTTCCGCATATTATCCGTATCAGCTTCGGAAGATGACTGATTAAGTCTGAATACCTGTGCAATCCTATTGTTATTGGAAGCAAGAAAGTTTATACTTTTGCCGAGTAAATTATATTTCAGGCCTGCAAATGTCGCGATAAGAATAACAGCACCTAAAACGTAGTATGCAAATACTTTTTTCGTGCTCGTAAGAGTGTATTTGTATAGATTTTTCAAGGTTTCAATATTCAATTCCGATACATCCTTTTGTGATATTATCGAGTCTGTTTCTCTATCGGATGAAATATCCGAGGTTGAAATTGAATCGTTCGAATTCCAAAATCTGTCGTTAATAATTTCTTTTTTAGCTTCAGTTTTTGCTATTTCCGTAATTTTGGCGGTTAATTCTTTAGGATCAACAGATGGGGTAGTAAAGAGCCTATTAATTTTAGATTTTTTTATTTCTTCGATTTGCAATAGAGTGTATCTTCTGTGGCCGCCTGCAGTTCTAATCGCAATTAGCTTCCCGGAGCTTTCCCATCTTCTTAATGTTTTTGTACTGACACGGAGCAATTTTGCAGCTTGTTGAATAGAAAAAAATTTACCATTGGGCAGTGTTTTCATTTTACGTTATTAAAGTTGGACATTTGATACTTAAATGTCCAAGTTAATTGGAACATTTTATATATAGTTGTGTCAACGGTCAATATATAGGCAAAAATGATAGAATATAGGGATAAAAGGTAAGCCTCAAGTAGAAATTGCAAAGGGTTAGAAAATTTAGTAATTGATAGTAATTAGAAAATAGAAGGTCAGGGGTTAGAAATAATTTCTAAGAAAATATTTTTGTAGAGAATAGGTAATTACGATTCTTCTTTACTTAATTAATAAAAGAATTATTATCCACCGTACTTGCTTTTGAAACCCCATCGCCTTAGGATTAATCTAATGAGGAAAATTTTAATGGTGTTGGCTGTCTTTTCCTTATTATTGATTGAAAATAGAAATGTGATGGCTCAAGTGAGTTCTTCAGGTATCGCTATTACAGCAAAAGTAATTGGAGACAATATTGTTGATGGTTCGATTGTCTGCCATGAAGATGAAGGGTTTAAACTTTGCAGCTCGGATTATCAAACTGAAATCATTGGTATTGTTGTGCAAAACCCTGCTGCAGCGTTTGTTGAGGAAGATAAAGATAATAATTATTTGGTAATTTCTAACGGAAAAACTGCAGTCCGTGTTTCCACACAAAACGGCAATATTAAAAAAGGTGATCTGATAACAACTTCCACGCGAGAAGGTGTGGGAATATTAGCTGATCAGAATGGGTATGTAGTTGGGACATCGCTCGAAGATTATAGCTCTGATAATCCGGATGATATCAGTACTGTTATGGTAATGCTTAATATTCACCCAGCTGCGGGTTTGTCTGGTGCAAGATCAAATTTGATGACAGCATTGCGGGAAGGATTATCGGCGCCGATCTTTGAACCGCTTGCATCGCTTCGTTATATTCTGGCAGCATTAATATTGCTTTTGTCTTTTGTATTAGGTTTTGCCTATTTTGGACGTGTATCAAAAACGGGGATTGAGGCGATAGGTAGAAATCCTCTAGCTTCAAAGATGATACAGTTATCAATACTTATGCATATTCTGATCACAATTGTTATCATATTAGTTGGATTTGGAATGGCTTACATTATTCTTATACTATAATATATGTATATGTAAGCAAATGGTTATATATAAATATGCAATGCGGTAATAATGCGGAATATGAAGCTCCCCACGACCTCACGGTCGGGGTATCTTCTCCCAGTGCTTCGTCGGGAGTGGAATCCCTCCGAAGCAAAACATCTTCGCATTCATCCGCGAGCTTACGCTCGGGGTATTTTGCGAAGGGGGATAAATATAATGTTGTTACTGGACTGCACCTAATGGTAAAGTAAAATTTCTTTAGTTTAATTAAGCGTTAAGAAAATATATGTTATTAAATTTATTCAAATCCAGACCAATCCGTTTGTCACCGTCAGAGAATTTAAAATTAGAGCGGGCGAAGATTAAACCGCATGTTCTTCTGGTATTAGATGGATTTGGGATTGCTCCTGTTTCGGATGGAAATGCAATCTCGTTAGCAAAGACCCCTAATTTAACATATTTTCAGGCAAATTATCCTTATTCAAAACTTATTGCTGCGGGTGAATCTGTGGGACTTCCCGCAAACGAAGCAGGTAATTCCGAAGTCGGGCATTTAACTATCGGGGCAGGTCGAGTCGTTTACCAAAGTCTTCCCAAAATTAACATGTCAATAAAAGACGGAACCTTTTTTGAAAATAAAGCATTTCACCAAGCGCTGACACATGCACGTAATAATAATTCCAAACTTCATATCTTGGGACTTGTGGGATCCGGAAACGTTCATTCCTCAACTCAGCACCTTATGGCGCTTTTAGAGTTATTGCGAAGAAATAATTTCAGAAATGCATATTTGCACCTTTTTACCGATGGCCGCGACGCTCCCCCTACCGACGCAGTTAATACAGTTAAAAAAATTTCAGATTATTTGAGTGATGTTAAGGTGGCCAGAATTGCGAGTGTTTCAGGAAGATACTGGGCAATGGATAGGGATGCCAGATGGGAAAGAACAAAAAAAGCTTACGACGCGATTGTAAATGGCGTAGGAGTAAGTGCGAATGATCCTGTAAATGCAGTAAATGCATCTTATCAAACAAATATTACAGATGAGTTTATTGAGCCGACGGTTATTGAAGAAAATGGCAAGCCTGTTGGAGTAGTCGGAGATAATGATGCAGTTATCTTTTTCAACTTCAGGATTGATCGGCCAAGGCAGCTTACCATGGCATTTACTTTTTCTAACTTTGAAGAACTTAAAGTAGTTGAGTTTGGTTACACCCCACATGGCACGCAAAAACACAAGAAGGAATCAGAAAAAGCTGAAGGTCCGACATTTAACCGCGGAAAAATACCCAAAAATCTCTTTTTTGTGACTATGACCGAATATCAAAAAAACTTGCCGGTAAATGCGATTGCATATCCGCCTGATGTTATCGTGAATTCTTTTTCTGAAGTTCTTTCGAAAGTGGGGCGTCATCAATTTCATTTAACTGAAAGCGAGAAAGAGAGAATGGTGACATATTATTTTGACGGATTGAAAGATCAAAAGTTTACTAATGAAGATGTTTTGATTGTCTCATCACCGAACGTTGCGACTTATGATAAAAGACCTCAAATGTCGGTTTTCAGGATTGTGTCCGAGTTTAAAAAAGCGATACTGAAAGACAGTTATCATTTTATTATTATGAACTTTGCCAATCCGGATATGGTTGCCCATACGGGCAATCTCAAAGCTACTATTAAGGCTGTTGAAGATGTCGACGTGGCTGTCGGCAGCGTAGCTGCAATGACATTAAAAGCTGGAGGAACTTTGTATATAACTGCAGATCATGGAAATGCCGAGGAGCTTTTGTCTTTTCCATTAGGGTCTTTTTTTTACACAACTTCGCAGGGGACGATGAATACTGAACATTCAAATACCCCGGTTCCATTTTATATTGTTGGAAATCAATTCAAAGGACTAAAGGGTGTACTCAAAGACGGCAATCTTTCTGATGTTGCTCCGACAATTATGGCACTTATGAAAATACCATCCCCTTCGGAAATGACCGGCAAGAACCTCTTGGCTAATCTTGAGAAAAAGAATGGGATTGTTCAAAAGGTTTAGTTCGAGCCGAATTTGTAGAACATTGCGATATTAGTTTACATCTTTGCTCCTGTAACAATTTCTCTAATCGGATTTGAATATCACCGATTTTGGAATCTGTGTGATAGGTTCGTCTGGCTTGATATTTATTACCTTTACAATTAAAGTAAATGTATACCTGCCTTATGGACATACAGCTTATTTATGTACTGATTGCATTAATATCCGCTCTTGGACTTCTTTTGGTTACCTTTGTGTTTTTACATCTGAAAAGTTTAAAAGAAATAAAGAGCCTGAGGAATGATCTTGACAACCTCAAAAAAGTAAAAGATGAACTTCAGAATAAAACATTCGAGCCGGTTAACAATCAGGCGCGTGTAATTATTGACCAGGCTAACAATAAAGCAACCGAAATTATTCAAAGCGTGCAAGGACTGTCTGAATCAGAAAAACAGTTTCTTAACAAAAATTTCCAGGATATGCTGAGAGCAAACCTGAAGGACTATCAGTTGGCTGCCGGAAAATTTACACAAGTTTACGACAGCTTTGTATCAAGCATCGGGAGTGACGTCAAAGCAAGGCTGGATATGGGACTTGCTAAAGTGATTCAAGACACTCAAGTTGAAATGAAGAATGTAATCCTTAATGTTAACAATACTTTTTCAAATTTATACAGAGGTTTTGATACGGAAGTCGCGGAATACAAAAAGGGAATTTTAAAACAAATTGATAAATTGGGAGTTGATATTATAAAACAGGTATCTATTAAAGTCCTTGGAAAAACGCTTAGTAAAAAAGAACAGGAAGATCTGGTAATAAAATCGCTTGAAGAAGCGAAAAAATTAGGATTTTTTGAATAGTTAACAAGAACTAATATTTTGTTATGCAATCACAGCTTGTCTCCAAACTTCGTACCAAAGACGACCTTGATATTTTGAAGGGCGAGTTGGATATGATTGAGAATGCAATATATCATACTGATATTAAGTATGAGGATGTACTTCGTAGTGATATAAGAAGTTGGGTTTCAGAGATAATAATCAGGGAATCGGAAGGTCAGGATTTGGGATCATATGTAAAGAAACTGCGTGATGATATAGTGGGTGTTCCAATTCTTTCGGCAAGTATTTATTTTGAGCCCAGTCTTTCATTTACAGAGACGATTTCAGCCTGGCTTAAAAAAAATGTCAGCCAAAATATTGTTATAGAAGTTTTACAAAATTCGTCAGTCCTCGGCGGAATTCAGCTTTCTTATAAAGGTAAATATTTGGATCTAACGCTTCGGAAAAAGATTGCTAAAGAATTGGAAAGCATCACATTAGTAAGAAATTAACTGTATTTAATGTGACCTCGCGTAAATCCACGGCATTTATGCCGAGGGATGAAGTGAAATTTCGCGATTTACTAAGTAAATCGCATAACATGAAGAGGCCACGGCCTTTAGGCCGTGGAATATTCACTAATTATGAATTTTGAATTGTTCCTGAATGCAAATGGGGAAATCGGTTATGTCAAACGTATTTCGAGTTCAATTGTTTTTTGCGATGGTCTGCCCGGCGTCAAACTATCGGAGATTGTCATTTTTGAAAACGATGAAATCGGCCAGGTTTTTTCGACAGGCAGAAATCTGGTGGAGATCATTGTTATTTCGAAAGGTTATATTAAAGTCGGAACGAAAGTAGCCAGAACAGGGCAAACCCTTAAAATATCTGTGGGAGACGGTCTGTTTGGTAATATAGTGTCCCCGCCGGATATAATAAGTTTTGGTGATAACGGGAGTGATGATCTGCGCCTTATTGAGATCGAGCCGCTTGGAATTGACAAAAGAAAAAGCATCGATAAGTCGTTCGAAACAGGAGTAACTATAGTGGATCTTATGATGCCACTTGGCATGGGGCAGCGTGAGCTTGTTATTGGTGATCGTAAAACTAATAAAACGCAATTCATTCTTCAAAGCATTCTTACGCAAGCGCAAAAAGGGACAATTTGTGTTTATGCAGCTATCGGGAAGAAGAGAACTGACGTCATACTTTTTGATAAATTTATAAAAGATAACAAAATCCAAGATAAAGTCATTACAATAGCGTCTTACCCGGACGACCCGTCAGGGCTTATCTATATAACCCCATATATTGCAATGACGATAGCCGAATATTATAAAGACAAGGGTAGGGATGTTTTTATTGCGCTTGACGATTTGACAGCGCATGCAAAATACTACCGGGAGATTTCACTTCTTGCCGGCAGATTTCCCGGGAGAAATTCATATCCGGGTGATATCTTTTACCTTCATTCAAGGCTTTTGGAACGCGCCGGAAATTTCATCGTGGCTACCCAAAATAATAAAACTGGGGTAGCCTCGATTACATGTATGCCTATTGCTGAAATGGTTGTAGGTGATTTTTCCGGTTATATTCAGACAAATCTGATGGCAATGACCGACGGACACCTTTACTTTGACAGAGATTATTATAACCAAGGTAAAAGACCTCCGATAAATCCTTTTTTGTCGGTTACCAGGGTCGGAAGACAAGCGCAGACTCCGCTTTTGCGGGAGCTCTCAAGAAAGCTTACCAGTTTTATGGTCTCGTATGAAAAAATGAAGGAGTTTATGCATTTCGGCGCGGAACTTTCGGAGGAGTCGCAAAAAATGCTTACGCTGGGTGATAAAATCTCCGGTATTTTTGATCAAGCCTCGATTGTTCAGAGGCCGTATACCTTGAGTATTTTAATGTTCTCTGCACTTTGGGCAGGATACTGGGAGGAGAAAGATGCCAATCTCCTGCGTCTGGAACTGAAAAAGTTAGTTAATTTATTTCTGACAAACCAGGATTTCAGAAAACAAAGCGAAAATATGATTGCAAACTCAACGACCTTCAATTATCTGATTGATAGTATGAAATCTTCGCAGTCAAATATTTTGCAGTTAATGGCAGAGTTAAAATGAGTATGTTATCAATTGACCTAATTATTAATTAACCTGAATAAACAATAAACAAATCACAAACAAATAACATGCACCAAATTACAAACCAAATATTGAAGACATAACAATTGTTTATCTTTTTGTGAATTGTTGATTGGAATTTGTTTGGAAATTGTAAATTGTGATTTGAAAAATGTTTAGAAATTAGAGTAATTTAAAATTAGAAATTGAATTAAAGTATGCCGACATTACTTGATATTAAAGAAGAGATAAAAAGTATTCATTCGCTGGGCAATCTCATTGATGCGTATGAGGAGATTGCGTCGATCAGGATGAAAAAGATTCGCGATATGGTGCTTCGTAACCGTTTCTATCAGCAGGAAGTCAACAGTATTTTTGAAGAAGTGCGCAGGTCATATTCCAGAGAAGTGCAAGCGTTGGTAAAAAAAAGAGGCGCAAGTAAAAGGATTACATTTATTCCGCATAACGGAAAAGATGTGTCTGTACTTTTATCTGCGAATACCGGACTTTACGGCAATATCATTCCCGAAACATACAGAATGTTTGTGCAGGAGGCGAGGGAGTCTCAAAGCGAAGTGACAATTATCGGAAAATACGGATACCAACTTTTCTTATCAGAAAATATTGGGAAACCGTACACTTATTTTGATTTTCCGGATTATGGAGACGATAACGATAAACTTTACGAAATCATAAAACATGTTGTCCAGTATGAGCAGATACACGTTTTTTACGGCAGATTCCGTAACATCATTACGCAAGAACCGACTATGCTTTCGGTAAGCGCGAAGATTGATTTGACTGAAGAAAAGAAGGAAAACGAAAAGAAAGAATTTTATATTTTTGAGCCTTCTTTGGAAAAAATATTAGTGTATTTCGAAACGCAGATCTTTTCTTCTCTTTTTCAACAAAGCATGAAGGAATCCCAGCTTTCAAAATATGCCTCGAGATTTATTGCAATGGACAAAGCAAGTTCAAACACGCAAAATGAACTGGAGCGAATGGAGTTCAAAAAAAACCGTATCATCCATGACAATTTTAACAAGAAGCAATTGAATGTTTTGGCAAGTTTGGTCAGAAGATAGCCAAGCCATATTAAATATATAAAAAATTGTATGAAAAAAAATTACGGCACAATTGTGGGTATAAGGGGTAACATTGCCGAAGTAATGTTTAGCGGTAATCCGCCCCCTGCCATAAATGACATCTTAGTCTCCGAAGAAAATCCTCAAATACGGATGCAGGTGTATGTGTCTTCCGAAAATGATTCTTTCTTTTGCTTTGTACTCGGGGGACATGAGCAGTTAACACGCGGATCAAAAGTTGTTAATTCCGGAAAACCGATTATGTTTCCTGTCGGAAAGGGGCTTTTGGGAAGGGTTGTAAATTTATTCGGGATTCCTCTGGATGGAAAAGGCAAGGTGGCATATGATTCTTTGCAGCCTATTTATTATGATTATGCAAGCACGATTACTCCGGTTTCTGACATCTCGGTTTTGCAAACAGGCATAAAAGTGGTTGATCTTTTCTGTCCTCTCATGAAAGGCGGAAAGATGGGTCTTTTCGGAGGCGCCGGTGTAGGAAAAACAATGCTACTCACTGAAATTCTTCATAACATTGTCGGATCGTCGGGTGGCAAATCGGTATCTGTCTTTGCAGGCGTCGGTGAGAGGTCAAGAGAGGGGCTTGAGTTATACGAAGCGCTGCAGAAGACCAACTCGATACACTTATCATCTCTTGTTTTTGGCACGATGGGTCAAAACGCGGCTATGAGGTTTCTGACAGCATATGCATCCGTGCGCTTGGCTGAGTATTTCCGAGATGTAACAGGAACGGACGTTCTTTTTTTTATAGATAATCTTTTCAGATTTGCACAGGCCGGAAATGAGCTTTCGACTTTGATGAATATTATCCCTTCTGAAGATGGTTATCAGGCCACATTGGAATCGGAGATGGGTTTGTTCCACGAACGCCTTGTGTCAACGAATAAAGCGCATATCACATCAATAGAAGCAATCTATGTTCCCTCTGATGATTTATTGGATTATTCCGTTCAGTCGATTTTCCCATATCTTGATTCAATTGTTGTTCTTTCAAGAAATGTTTATCAGGAAGGGCTTGTTCCGGCTGTAGATATTTTAGCTTCATCTTCGGGTAATATGGATCCCGGGACAGTTGGTGAATTTCATTATGATGTGGCAATTAGTGCGAGAAATATATTGAAGCGCGCTGAAAGTTTAGAGCGTATTGTTTCGCTTGTCGGAGAATCGGAATTGTCACGCGAGGACCAGATTACATATAAAAGGGCCAAAAGGATTAAATATTACATGACGCAGAACTTCTTTGTTGCTGAAGCGCAAAAAGAGCAGAAGGGAGTTTATGTGCCTCTGGAAACAACGATTAAGGATGTCAATTCAATAATTATGGGTAAGTATGACAAAATTCCGGAGGACCAATTCCTATACATTGGGAGTATCTCCGATATAAAAAATGCAGATCAAGCCGCTTACACTAACAATTAAATCCAGGGATGGCGTTTTATTTTCCGGGCAGGTAAAAACGATAACCTCAAATAATGACCGCGGAAGGTTTGATGTTCTTTCGTATCATGCCAATTTTATCACCCTTGTTAAGGATTACATTGAATATATCGGACTTGATGATAAAAAAGTAAGTAGACAGGTCCGCGACGCCGTGATGCATATTGTTGATAATAAAGTTGATATTTATTTGGGGCTGTAATTTAATGAATCTCCCGCGAGCTTACGCTCAGGGTATCTTCTCCCCTTGCTCCGTCGGGAGAAAAATCCCTCCGAAGCGTAAAATTCTTCGCTTTCATCCACAGGCTCACGCCCATGGTCTTTCGCGAAGGGTGATAAATAATATATTCTTCTTACTTACCGCTGACTGCTTAGATCTTGTCACTATTTATATAGTTATTGATATATTAGTATAGGCAGTAATAAAGATTTGTGATAAATTTCTCTTGGAATCGGATTTTTATTCTGCAAAACAGCGAGGAAATATTCCAGGTAATTAATTCAGTAAATTCCGCATAAATGAATATTCGTTTGTCAAGCCCCTTTTTGTAAAATAACTCTAAAATTTATAGGTTTTATATATTAATTTCTGGCAGATTAGGCAATCAAATGCTAACCTTTTGTTAATGTCGTTATGACCATTATAAACGGCACATTTTAATTGTCACCACTTTAATAATTTGTGATTAATACATTACAATTATTTAATTATAGGTTTACAAATAAATAATTATTGCAGTTCCGATTTGTCGAGGCAGTAAAATATTTAAATAAATATAATTATTTCCAATCTGCTTAAAACTTAGGAAATAAAAATATTATAAGTTGTTAATCAGCTCAAGACTTATATGTGTAAATATTCTTTGATATAATCTTCTTATGACCGTAAAAACAGATGATAATAAAAAAGTAGAGAAGCACTTGCCCCGCACAAATCTTGCCCCGACCAAAAATCGGGGGGCGATTGTACAGGGTAAACAGTTGGGTTATGACCATAGAATCATAGAAAAGAAGTGGCGCAGGATTTGGAGTGAAACAGGTCTTTATTCACCTGATTTTAAAAAATCCACTAAAAAGTTTTATAAGCGAAGCTTGCAAAACGGAAAACCATTTTATAACCGAAGCTTGCAAAACGGAAAACCATTTTATAACCGAAGCTTGCAAAACGGAAAACCATTTTATAACCTCTGGATGTTTCCTTACCCATCTGCAGAAGGTGTTCATATGGGAACTATATTTTCTTCAACCGGATCGGACGTTTATGGACGTTTTAAAAGAATGAACGGCTACAGCGTTTTTCAGCCGATTGGTTTTGATTCGTTTGGAATACATTCGGAAAATTATGCGCTGAAAATAGACGAGAATCCCAAAGACACATTAAAACGAACACTCCCGCATTTTGCTGAACAATTTAAGATGGTTGGTCACGAATATGATTGGACAAGAACGGTGACTACTTCTGATCCGGATTATTACAGATGGACGCAGTGGCTTTTTGTTCAGATGTTTAAAGCAGGGCTTGCGTATAAAAAGAAAGCTCAGGTGAATTGGTGTCCGTCGTGTAAGACTGTCCTTGCTGATGAACAGGTGGTAACACCGGCTCAAGCAGGGAAGGAACCTAAGAACGCTAAAGGAGAAGTTATTGTCAATGATGCAGTCCTGCCCGCCGACTGGCGGGTTTGCGAACGTTGCGGCACATTGGTGGAAAAGAGAGACTTGGAACAATGGTTTTTTAAAATCACCGATTATGCTGACAAGCTTTTGGAAGGGTTGGAGAAAATTAACTGGCCTGAAAAGATTAAAACCGCGCAGAGAAACTGGATTGGGAAATCTGAAGGTGCCTTAATTAAATTCCCGGTTCCAAATCATAATTTTGAAATTGAAGTATTTACAACCAGACCGGACACGATTTATGGTGCAACTTTTTTGGTGGTTTCACCTATATATGCAAAGAAATATCTACTTAATTATATTTCTTTTGAAACAAAAGATTCTCTAACAAAATATATCGATAAGCATCTTAGTGATCAAAAAGAAGATCTTACTTTAGGAAAGGAATTGAATAAGGAAAAAACGGGTATAAACACTCATTTGACTGCAGTGAATCCAGCCACAAATCAGAATATTCCGATTTTTGTGTCAGACTACGTATTGGATGAGTATGGAACGGGGGCAATAATGGCGGTTCCAGCACACGATGAACGCGACTTTGCATTTGCCAAAAGCTTTGATTTGTCGGTTGTAAAAGTTATTGATCAAAATATTGAAACACATGCTCTTCTTATAAAGAGAAGTGTAAGAGAAGATTTTGTTGAAGAAGTTAAAAAGAACGGCTGGTATATAACTGATTACCAAAACTGGGGATATGGTGTGGTCGTTCCCAAAGCAGATGATAAGAAGTTTATTCAGATGGTTCAGGAATACCTGAAGAATGAACCTTGGTACGTTCACTCGGATGGAAGTTCAAAAGTTGTCATTTTTAAGGACAAGGTATTTGACATGCAAACTGAAAATGATCAAGCAAAAGATTACGCCAGGAAATTGTCTATTCCCGAGGAACAAATTGATTGGGATATAAAAACTAATTATCTTTTTTGCCATGATAAACCCGGAAAACTTGTAGATTCCGGCCGTTGGAATGGATTTGAGTATCCAAAAGATTTTAATAAGATACTTTTTGATATAGAAAAGAAAGGCTGGGGATACCGAAAGTCTCAATATCACCTTCGCGATTGGCTAATCTCAAGGCAGCGTTATTGGGGCCCTCCGATTCCGATGATCTTTTGCAGTAACTGTAAGAGTAAGGGTAAGAGTTGGTTTAATGGGAGAGTGGAAAAGCGGGAGAGTGGAAGTGTGGAAGGTGGATCTGTCATTGCGAGTGAAGCGAAGCAATCTCAAAAATATAAAACTTGGGATTCAGCCGGTTATTATCCCGTCCCCGAACCCGATTTGCCTGTTCTTCTTCCCGATATCAGAGACTTTAAGCCTGAGGGAACCGGAAAAGGTCCGCTTGCGAAGCACCCTGAATTTTATGAAACTAAATGCCCGGGTTGTGCAGAAAAAGCGGTGCGGGAAACTGATGTTTCAGATACTTTTTTGGATTCGGCATGGTATTTTCTTCGTTATACATCAGTTGGTGAAAAGTCTTCTGAATTGGAAATTGGAAATTGGAAATTGGAAATTCCGTGGAATCGTGAGATTACGCGGTCATGGCTACCTGTTGATTTGTATTTTGGCGGTGCGGAGCATGCCGTACTTCATCTGATGTACGCACGTTTTGTCTGGAAAATGCTTATTGATAGTGGTTTCGTAGATAAAAAATTGGGATATGAACCTTTTCCCTGGTTTTATGCCCACGGACTTATGATCAAAGACGGAGCGAAGATGAGTAAGAGCAGGGGTAACGTTGTTAATCCTGATGAATATATTGAAAAATTCGGAGCTGATACACTCCGACTGTATTTGATGTTTATGGGACCGATGGATGGTTATCCTGACTTCCGCGACACCGGTATTGAGGGGATGCGTAAATTTGTCGAGCGTATTTGGACTCTTTTTGGCGATTCAAACCTAATAACAAAAAATCAGGAAATTGCAGTCAAAATGCATCAAACTATAAAAAAGGTTACCGAGGATATGAATGAATTTAAATATAACACTGCAATTTCTGCGATCATGGAATATGTAAATACCCTACGGGCATCAATTTCCAATACTCAAATTCCAAATTCCAAAAGATCTGAAAAATCAGCGATTCAGAAATCGAGTACTAAGAGTGACGATTCAAGAAAGTATTTTGAAACACTTATCTTACTTTTGGCACCGTTTACTCCGCATTTGGCTGAAGAACTTTGGCAGAGGTTAGGCATTAGGCATAAGGCGCTAGGCATTAGGAGAAAACAAAATACCAGTTCATATAAATTTGTAATTAGTGATTCCGTTCACACTCAGCTTTGGCCTTCGTATGATCCGAAAATGGTGATCGAAGAAAAAGTTGTTATTCCGGTCCAGATTAACGGCAAACTGCGTGCAACAATCGAGGTTGATAGAGAAAAAGAAAACGACAAAGAATACGTGCTTTCTGTATCAAAAGCTAACGCTAAAGTACAAAAGTGGCTCGCGGGTAAGGAAATTAAAAAAGAGATTTACATTCAAGGAAGATTAGTAAATTTTGTCGTATAGATATGTCGAGCGAGATTTTAGCAATAAATTGGTTTGAGTCCTCCGGGCTAACAGTAAAAATTGCTCCCGGAAGAGTTGTAGCAAGATGTTTAATAAACGAAAGGGCTTTAATTTCTTTTGACCCTTCTGATGTCGA
>Ga0209323_10001774_pt1 | contig 14248 bp, 14 predicted proteins | sample Rifsed19ft2_FD_184014 | JGI IMG/M metagenome (GOLD analysis project Ga0209323, IMG submission 184014) | Soil microbial communities from Rifle, Colorado, USA - sediment 19ft 2 (version 2) | ecosystem: Environmental > Terrestrial > Deep subsurface > Rock core/Sediment | place: Rifle, Colorado...
AGAAATCATAAAAGAAACCAAATGGGAAAAGAGTTATTATGAGGGAACCTTCAGGGAAAGTAAAGTTACCCTGCGGGAAAAATAAAAGATGAAAATTATCAAATAAAACAGGAAAGTTTTTCCCAAGAAGATACAGGATTGTAATAAAAAGCAGTATCAATGCTGATGATATTATAAATGTTGTTCCCAGATTCTTGATAAAATTTTTAATATTTTTCTCTATCAGCAGTACAAGCCCAATAATAAACAAAACAATACTTGAATAATATAAAATAAAAATCTTTGCCAGCAGTACTCTCACATCGTCAAGATGATTGATTTCATCAGGCAAGAAAAAGGCGACAGCACTAATACTTTCATCTGAATATCTTACCTGAATCGAAGGATCCCTATAATCCAATTCCTCTTCGTATTTAAAATATTTAAAAATCTTTTCTGTAACATTCAATACATCCTTTTCATTCAAAACGGAAAATACTCCATTTTCCTCATATAAAGTAACATAATAATTCAGATTAAAAACGTAGTAAACAAGGGGTGTAAATAAAATGATTATAATAAGTAAAATGGAATTTATTAAAATTAAAATCTTTTTAGTTTTACCTGTTTTAAAACTCATATTTTAATTCCATAACTTTTTCTATTAATTTTAAAATAGGCTTTTTAAGTATTTTCAGTCTTCTATCAATATTAAAATTTATAGTAATCTATCCAGTTATAATTTTTTTGTAAATAACTTATTTCTTTTTTTTAAGGGATGAATGTTTTATAGAAGCACCTATAAAATCTCTGAATAGTGGATGAGGCCTATCCGGCCTGGACTTAAATTCAGGATGAAATTGAACCGCAACAAACCATGGGTGGTTTTTTATTTCAACAATTTCTGCCAGATTCTTGTCCGGATTGACTCCGGTTATCATAAGTCCCGCCTTTTCCAGTTTATCCCGGTAATCATTGTTTAATTCATACCTGTGTCTGTGTCTTTCGAAAATGATTTTTTTCCGGTAAGCTTCATAAGCTTTCGAATCAACTCTTAATTTGCATTTATAGCTTCCCAACCTCATAGTTCCGCCCTTATCTTCTATATTTTTCTGATCATGCATTAAATCAATAACAGGACTTCCGGTATCAGGAGCAAATTCAGTACTATTGGCATCTTTAAGGCCCAGTACATTTCTTCCAAATTCAATTACCGCACACTGCATCCCCAGACATATTCCTAAGAATGGTATCTTCCTCTCTCTGGCACATTTTATTGCGTTTATTTTTCCATTTATTCCTCTAAACCCAAAACCATAAGGTACCAGTATACCATCCACACTGAATAATATATTATCATCCGGACAGCTTTCTTCTATCAATTCAGAATTTATCCAGGTTAACTTAACATTTTTTTTGAAATAATACCCTCCATGGTTTAAAGATTCCACAATACTTATATAAGCATCTTTTAAATTTGTATATTTACCGACTATTCCTATCTCCACTTTACCATCCAGATGATGAATTGTATTAACCAGTTTTTTCCAGCTCTTAAGATCAGACTTTCCTGCTTTTAATTTTAATTTCGATAAAACTCTCGAATCCAGTTTTTCTTTTTGAAGCATTAAAGGAACTTCATAAAGATGTTTTACATCAATTGCCTCTATAGTATCTTCTTTTTCTATATCACAGAAAAGGCTTATTTTATCTTTTATACTGTCAGTTAATTTTGTTTCACTTCTGCATATTATTATATCGGGCTGAATTCCTATACTTCTGAGCTCTTTTACACTGTGCTGGGTCGGTTTTGATTTTAGTTCCTCGGTAGTTTTTAAATAAGGTATATAAGTAACATGAATATAAAGAACATTCTCTTTTCCGACATCCTTTTTAAACTGCCTTATTGCTTCCAGGAAAGGCAGGCTTTCTATATCACCAACGGTCCCTCCAATTTCAGTAATGACAATATCGGTTTTTCTTCGCAGTAAGGTCTTTTTAATACTTACTTTTATTTCATCTGTCACATGCGGGATTACCTGTACCGTAGATCCCAGAAACTTACCTTTTCTCTCATTATCAATAACATCTTTATAAATTCTTCCCGAAGTAAAATTATTATATTTAGACAGATCTTCATCAATAAATCTTTCATAATGTCCCAGATCGAGATCAGTTTCACCTCCATCGTCAGTAACAAAAACCTCTCCATGCTGCATTGGATTCATGGTTCCGGGATCAATGTTTATGTAAGGATCAAATTTTTGTATGGTAACACTATAACCTCTTGACTTCAGAAGCCTTCCCAGAGATGCTGCGCATATACCTTTCCCCAGTGAAGATAGAACTCCCCCTGTTACAAAAATAAACTTAGTTTTCAATTTTAATCTTCCTCTCTATCAAATCACATTTAATGGTATTACATTTGCCCAGAAGTTCTTCGGCATGCATAACTGAAATATCACTTTCCGCCAGCCCACTCATCATCCGGGAAATTTCTTTTGTCTTGCTGTTTAAATCCAGTTTCTTTATCTTTATCTTGGTCCTTTTGCTGTCCGTGAACTTATCAATAAAATAATGGGCATCAGAAAAACAGGCAATTTGCGCCAGATGGGTAATAGCTATTACCTGACAATACTTTGAGATTTTATATAATTTTTCACCAACTACCAGCGAAGCCGCGCCTCCTATACCAACATCTATTTCATCAAATATCATAGTAGTAATATTATCAACAGAACCTATCGCCGATTTTAAAGCAAGCATAATCCTTGATATTTCCCCGCCTGAGGCAATCTTTCTAAGCGGCCTTTCGGCTTCACCTATGTTCAGGGATATTAAAAATTCTATATCATCTATCCCATTTTTAGCAAATTTTATCTTTTCTCCTTTAATTTCTATGCCGTTATCACCTTCCAGAAATCTGTGTTGTGGTTGAAAAGATACAGATTTAAAACCAAGATCTGTCATTTCATCGGTTACCATTTTTTTAAGATCAAGCATTGTTTCTTTTCTTAACTCACTTAACACTAAAGCTTTTTTTATCAAAATTTCGCGGATTTCATCATACTGAGTCCTCTTTTTTTCAATCTCACTATCCAGATTTTCAAAACTATCGATTTCTTCCTTTAATTTTTCTGCATGCAGGTTAATTAAATTCAAATCGAGGTTATATCTCCTCTTTATTTCTGTCAGTTTATACAATCTTTCCTGAATACTGTCCAGTTTTTCCGTACTGAAATCAAAATCAGCAAGATAATTATTTAGATAATGGCTTATTTCCTCGATAAAATCGCCAAGAGAAGCTATTCTATTGCTGAATTTATTAAACTTATTATCAATTTCAGCAAGTTCCGCTATATTTTTATCCAGGACAGCCAGATTATCACTAATCGATGGGCTATTCGCATCCTCACCCTCTATAATCTTTTTACCTTCCGCTGCAAGTTTGTAAATCTTCTCATAATTTTTAAGAATCCTTACTTCATTTTCTAAAATCTCTTCTTCATTTTCCTTAATATCTAACTTCATAATCTCTTCATATCTGTAATTTAGATCTTTTAACTTTTCTTCCCTGATATTCTTTAATTCTTTTAATTTTAGAAATTCTTCCCTTCTTTTGAGATACTCTTCCAGACTTTCAAAATAATCTCTCTTTGCATCCGAAATCCTACCTCTGCCAAACCTGTCTAATGTCTCGATATGAGTTTTATGATCCAGTAAATATTGATGATCGTGCTGGCCATGGATATCCAGAAAAAATTCCCCCACTTTCTTTAAATTATTAACCTGGGTAAAAATCCCGTTGATAAATGCTCTATTTCTGCCAATCCTCATTACCTCTCTTGTTATTGCTATATCATCACATGTATCTTCTTCCTCAATTAAATTTTGAGACAGTAAGTAATTTATAACCACAGGGTTATTTCTAAAATCAAAATACCCCTGAACCAGTAGCCTATCCTCGCCATCTCTTATTAAATCAATATCCGCACGTTCTCCAATCAACAAGTTTATTGCTTCGATTATAAGAGTTTTACCGGCTCCCGTTTCTCCGGTTAAAATGTTGAGGCCCTTCTGGAATTTTATTCTGACATCATCTATTATGGCAAAATTTTTTACCTGTAACTCTTTTAGCATATTTATAAAATCACGAATTTATATCTATTTAGATTCTTTCAATAAACTTTTCCTTAAATACCTTAAAAAAGGTATCTTCATTAAAAGTTATAAGCTTTAATTTTAATTTTGATTTTTTTACTTTAAATATATAATCTGATTTGATGATAACCGGTACTGTCTTCCCATCAACACTTACACTATCCTTTTCGTTTCTGGAATTAATCATTATTTCCAGTTTATTGTCCGGACTTAGAATTATACTTCTGCTTAGCAGTGTATGAGGACATATAGGGGTTATAATTATAACTTCACTTTTCGGCTCTACAATCGGTCCACCTGCCGAAAGAGAATATGCTGTGGAACCGGTTGGTGTAGAAATTATTATTCCATCTGCAGCAAAATTTTTTATTGATATTTTATTTACTATAATCTCAAATCTTATTATTTTACCAAGCATGGATCTGGTTATTGCAAATTCATTTAATGCCAGATAAGGCAGCTCCTTATTTTCTATTACTTTTTCGTTCTTAAAAAATCTACCCTCCAGTAACATTCTTTTTTCTATTCTATATGTATTTTTCAGCAGCCTGTCTATGGCTTCATACATATTACAGGTATCCACAACAGTTAAAAATCCAAGATTTCCCGCATTAATACCCAGTACAGGAATTTCTTTTCTGAAAGAATATTTTGAAGCTCTCAGGAAGGTCCCATCTCCTCCTACTGCTATTATTGCATCATTTTTCTTGCTGAATTCTTCTTCAGAAACCGAAGGAAGGCAGAAATTTTCAGGCATCTTATCTGTTTCCACCAGAAGCACCTTAATATTACGGTCTTTCTTAATCAAATAATCATATATCTTTCTTGCAATTTCTATTGCTTCCTGTTTTTCATTATTTGAAATTATACCAATATTTTTCATTTTTATTATTTTGACTGATTAAAATAAAAATGTGCCCTATCAACCACATCTTTAATTATTTTATCACAATTTAAAACAGATTCAGCTTCTTTAAAAGATTTTATTAAAAAAATCCAGAATTCAATATTACCCTTCGAACCCTTTATTTTTGAAAAAGTGAAACTTTTTATCTCTACCGGAAATTTTATAACAAATTCGGACATTTCTATTAGTACCTTTTGATGTAATTTTTTACTTCTGATTATGCCCCTGCTTTCGACCTCTTCTCTTTTTAATTCAAATTGAGGCTTTACAAGCAGTAATATCTCACCATTTATATCTGTAAGTTCCAGAATTTTACCAAAAATTTTTTTTATAGAAATAAAAGAAACATCTACAACTGTAATATTTGAAGTAAATGGAAGCCTGCTAATGTCAAGATTTCTGATATTTGTCCTTTCCAGAACAATTACCCGTGGAGAATTTCTTATCTTCCATGATAACTGTCCATATCCGACATCAATATCAATTATTTTCTCCGCTCCATTCTTCAGCAAAAAATCAGTAAACCCCCCGGTTGACGATCCTATATCTATAGCTTTTTTACCGGCTGCACGAAGCCCTAATTCTTTAAATACGCCCTCTAATTTTAAACCGCCTCTGGAAACATAGGGTCTTTCTGAAATTATCTCTATCTCCGAATTTGAATCTATGATTGTTCCAGGTTTTTCGATTATCTTACCTTCAACCTTTACTTTACCCTCCAGTATTAATGCCTGGGCGCTCTTTTCGGTAGGCGCCAAATTTCTCTCTAAAAGAAAAGTTGTTATTTTCTTCTTACTGTCCCTCTTAATATCTTTTTTAATATCCTTTAGACCTTTCTTACGAGTAAAAAATTGGCTATATTTACCAGCCACCTATAGTCTATGTCCATACTTTTAACTATGGCAATAGCCTTTTTGATTTTCTCAACTACAATTTCTTTTGATCTTGAAAGCCCCCACATATCCGGGTAAGTATTTTTTTTCTGTACTGCATCCTTTCCGGTTGTTTTCCCTGCTGTATGATTATCAGAGGTCACATCTAAAATATCATCAGTTATCTGAAAAGCAAGGCCTAAATTTTCTGCATATTCCGTAAATTTTTTAAGATAATCCTCGCTGGCCCCACATAAAATTGCCGCACATCTGACGGAAGCGGTTATTAATTTTCCTGTCTTATTCTGATGCATATATTCTAATTTTTCTGAAGTCATTTTCTTACCTGTATAATAAACATCCATTATCTGCCCGGCAACCATGCCGTCAGTACCCGATGCATCGGCAATTTCTTCCAGGACCTTAATTTTTATTCCGGCATCCGATTTTTGATATTTTATTACCAAATTGAAAGCCTCGGCAAATAAAGCATCTCCGGTGAGTATTGCTATGTCTTCTCCGAATTCTTTATGACATGTAGGCTTGCCTCTTCTGAAGTCGTCATTATCCATAGAAGGCAGGTCATCGTGTATTAAAGAGTAAGTATGGATAAATTCAATTGCACATGCAGTTGGAAGAATCGCATGGTAATCTTTCCCAAGACTTTTTGCAGTCAGCAAACATAATATCGGCCTGAATCTTTTTCCGTTATTTTCTATGCTGTATTCAATTGCCTTCCTTAGAATCCCGGGACTTCTCTTATACTTCTTAACATAATATCTTAAACTATCGTTTACTTCTTTTATTAAAAATTCAGGATAAAACTCATTTGCATTTAAATCATTTACTTTTGAATCATACATATTAATAAATTTACACTATGGATAACAGCGTTAGCTGTTTATATTATCTAAAATTTTACCTAAAATACCGTTTACAAATTTTGGGGTATCTTCTTTTTGCCCTAAACTTTTCGCAATCTCGATAGCCTCATCTACAGAAACTTTTAGCGGTATATCATCTTCGTATAACATTTCATAAATAGCCACCCGTAAAATATTTCTGTCAATGATTGCTATTCTTTCCAGAGTCCAGTTCTCCACAACATCGATAATCATACGGTCAATTCTTTTTCTATGTTTGTCTACCCCTTTTATAAGTTTTAAAGTAAACTGGTCATATTCCTTCCCTGCCAGTAAATTATTTTCTATGATTTCCTCTATTTTTTTTTCCAGTAAATCTCTCTGATACAATAATATTATTGCATTCTCTCTACTTTTTCTTCTTGCAATTATAGGCATAATTTTGAATACATTTAAGGTTGATTAAGTGCTTACCCTTGTTATATACTCTCTGTTTCTGGTATCAATTTTTATAACGTCTCCTATATTTATAAATAATGGGACCATAACTTTAGCCCCTGTTTCTATCACTGCAGGTTTGAAGCTTGAACTTACTGTATCGCCTTTAATACCAGGTTCAGTCTTAATAATTTTAGCTTCTATAGAAAGAGGGAGTTCAATTGAAATCGGTTTGCCTTTATAAAATATAACTGCCAGTTCCATATTTTCCAGTAAATAATCTTTCTGTTCTTCAAGTATATTTTCGTTCAGCTGGATTTGTTCATATGTCTTGATATCCATGAAATTATAATACTGGTCTTTATACAGGTACTGCATTCTTTTTGTTTCCAGTATTGCCTGCTCCATTTTCTCTCCGGCTCGAAAAGTTTTGTCAATAATAGCTCCCGTATTTAAATCCTTCAATTTTGTTCTAACAAAAGCACCACCTTTACCCGGCTTTACATGCTGGAAATATAATATTTTATATAATTGATTATCATATACTATTGTTATTCCATTCTTAAAATCACTGGTGCTTATCATGAATTATTTCTCCTTCTTCTGTAATCGTATAATCAATCCAGTATAAAAAAATCTTTCCTGGAATTATTAAGGACTTCGCAGCTATTCTTTTTTACCAGGACCATATCTTCTATTCTCACACCGCCAAAATTTTCTATATACACTGCCGGTTCAATAGTTATGACCATATTTTCCTTTAAAACTGCCCTATTTCCCGTATTTATTACCGGCTCCTCATGAACCTCAAGACCGACTCCATGCCCCAGTCCATGCCCAAAATTTGCACCATAACCTTTTGATGTTATGAATTTTCTTGCTGCTCTATCCAGCTGACTACAGGTAATACCTTCCCTGCATTCTTCAATTGCCATAAGTTGTGCTTCTAAAACTATATCATAAATTTTTTTAAATTCATTACAAATTTTATTATTGGCGGTAAAAATTGTTCTGGTTATATCCGAACAGTAATTTTCGAACTTACATCCAAAATCCATAAGTATCAAACCGTTCTTTATCTTTACTTTCCGGGGAGAATAGTGAGGAATAGAAGAGTTTTTATCATAAGCGACAATCATATCAAATGATCTTCCGCTCGAATTATTTTTAACCAGGAGCTCTTCTATTTTATATGCAAGTTCTATTTCTTCATAATTGTTTATTTCAGCTATGCTTAAATCTATTATGTTTTTAAAGACTTTATCAGTGATCTTACATGCATTTTTAATCCTGGCAGTCTCAATCTCGTCCTTAATCGCTCTTAATTTTTCAACCACTCCGCCAATGCTTACCAGTTTTTTACTCTGTCTGGATAGTATCTTTTCCAACCTGCTGAAATCTGCAAAACTTATATTCTTACCCTCTAATTTGACGGATTTAAAACTATAACCTTTTAATATTTCTGCAAGTTTTCCGAATTTATTTCTCCGGTAGCAGACAATATTTATATTTTTAATTTGAATGGATTTTCTTGCCTGCTCCAGGTAAATAAAATGAACCAGCAGATACAAGCTGTCATCTGCAATCAGTAACAGGCTTCCCGAATCCTTACCATAAAAACCGGTGAGGTATAAAATATTTTCATCACCGGTTATTAAAAAACTTTGAATTTCTTTTATATTTAAGAATCTTTTTAACTTTTCGATTCTGGAGGCAAATAACTCAACCACTTTTACCTGAGATCATTCTAGAATTTTTTACATGCCCAAAAATCATTTTAGTCAATAACTTCTTCCCATTGCTTGGAAAAGGTCACCCCTCCGTATACAAGCTTGGGCAAATCATCCGGAACATTGTCACCTAAATTGGATTTATATCCTATAGTCGCAAGACTTCCAAGAAGCATACCTAATATACCGTCGGCATCCTTGGCATCAATCTGATTGGATATCAAAGAACCCAAAACGGCATTATGACTGCTTAGTAATGCTGTCCCGCCTGCTATTCCCAGAATACGCATATCGGGATCATTATAATCTCCAACATTATGATTATAATTATCAGCGGATATATTTAAATCCCCAGAGGCCATCAATATAAGCAAACTACTTACCGGAAAATCACTAATAGGGTTAGGGACCAATCCACTCAAAGCGTTGATACTTCCGGTAGCAATCAATTTTCCTTTTCCGGAATAGTAAATATCTCTGTTAATAGGGACAGTAACGGTATCTTCATCAATTTCTATGTCACCGTTTACAAGAACATTGCCGTGAATTTCTAAATAATAATCACTCCCGATTTTGTAAAATCTAATTGAATTATCTCCATTTGTTCTCTGGAATACATCATTAGGTGGTGGTTTATTTATGAGATCCGGATCTATGATAAATACACCACCAGTCATATCACCTGGAGCGATTACTAAAACATCGCTTGGCGGTTCCTGGATCTGGCTTATAAAACTATTGACATAAACCTCAACATTAAGTTTTGGTGGATCGAATATATCATCACCTATTGGTGGAGTATAATATACTCTTGCACCTGACGGTATAATCTGCCCATGAAGAGAAAGATTAATAGGTCTTCCCGTGCTGTCTCTCGCTATATATGGATTCCCGTTCATTCTTATATCACCCATGACAATCAGCGGATCATCAAAATTATGATGTATATATGGAGAACCAAGCAAACCACCACTCATTTCAATATTACCGGCAACATTGATTGGTCCCGTTCTGATTCTTGATAATCCTTCCATATCTATATTGCCACCGACTAAAATCTTACCGCCACTCACGACATCTCCGATTGATATAAGGTCTCTTATGATAAGGTCTCCACCTACATATAATGGACCATTCATGAAAGATATGTTGATTAAATCAAAAAAATTCAGGCTTCCTCTTGAATAAATATAACCAAAAATATCAACTTCAGTCGAAAAACTTACCCCAAGATTTACTCTTATTGTTCTGGTCTGACCGCTGCCTTCATCAGTTCCTTCGGAATTTATTATATAATTAGTAAGTTTATCTTCATCGTTATAAATTTCTTCATAGGTTACACTATAACTTCCCTGAATATTATTATCTGAATCAACAACTTCATCACTATATGGGCTTGAAGGCAGTGGTATTTCATCGTTATGGAATTTTTCGATTTTCGAAAAAATATTGGATATTCCTGCTTCAGCAATATTTAAAGCTTTTAATTTACTCTCGTCAAGTTTTGTAAAAATAATATCTTTAAACATAAACTGGGTTAAAGCAGTAATGGCCACTATTATTACAAGTCCTATTATCAATACCATTATAGTGACGTTTCCACGAATATTTTTAATTCCTGTATTATTTTTCTTATTTTTCATTTTTAAACTCTATTTCTTAAAGTAACAGAGGTCTCTAAATCTATTGTTCTATTCCCTTCTGTTGTACTTTCCTGGTCAATGACCAAATTAATACCAATACTTCTTATATTTCCCAGCTCTAATACATCTACAGGTAAGGGTAAGCTATCTTCTCCAAAAACTGTTACATAAGAAAAAATTTGATCACTTATCAGATGTGTCACTACGACTTTACTTTCACCATCGTTTATCTGTCTTAATAAATTAAAGAATCCTCCATTACTTTCCAGGTAATAATGCACTTTTTCAAACTCATCATCAGGGTCAACATTGCTGTAAAATGTAACTTCATCTGCATCTGCTTCTTCAATTCCCAATGTTTCTCTTATTTCTCTTATATCCTTAGTTACCCTGTACATTGCTGTTCTGGCATCTTTTACCGAAGTGGCAACGTTGATGGTAGTCTCGGTAGCTTTAGTTGAGTTGAAATAAGACATAGTCACGAGACCTACTATTACCGAAATAAGTAAAGTTGACAATAATAATTCAACCAGGGTCAGCCCTGAATTATTTTTAAATTTATCTAGTGGTTGCAGCTTCATTACTTCTCTCGCTTTCAGTGCCGTCCGTATATACAGCGGTTACATAATAGGTGTACTTACCAACCCCAAACTCTAAAAAAGTATCGGCATACCTGGTTATATTGCTTGATCCGCGATATTGATAGGCACCGCTCCCTTTTTTCCGGTAAACTTTATACGTATTAATGGGAGTTTCGGTATCCGGCTTTTCCCAGTTCAAGCCAATCGATCTTATAATAATTAAAGTAAAGTCATATTCTATAATTAAGTTTACAGGTGGTGGATAGGTAGCACTTGGAGGTCCGCCCTCTCCAAAAGACGGGTAAACCTGGGTGACCACCGTCACTTCCTCATTCATCTTATCATTTATTGTACTTATCTCGACCTGTTTATAACTATATTCATCTTCAACCCATGTAATAGTCCGACTTATTGTATACCCATTTATTACTGATTCGGCTTCAATGTCTCCCTCCGGTTCCCCTGCAGAAGCCCCTTCAATCCCGATTTCACCATAATTCCTCAGTCTTATTTCCTCTATCTCATTATTAGCTATAGCCATTGCTTCGGTTTTGGCTTTATTTATCTCGGCTGCCCTCGTAGCTATCATAACCCCCTGGACCATTATCAAAGTTACTACTACAAGTACCAGAAAAGCAATCACTACCTCAACTAAAGTCATGCCTTTTTGACTTTTAAACCTAAATTTATTTATATTTTTATTCTTTGAAGAATGGAAATATTCCTTTTTCATTATAAGATCCTTAACTCTTATAGTAATCAAGGACATAATGAACAGCTATTTTATACACTTCTATTCCAAATCCGCTTATTACTCCCTTAACCGCAGGTGAAATTACCGACTTTGCTCTCCAGTATTCTCTGCTGAAAATATTTGAAATATGCACCTCGATAGTCGGAATCCCGCATGCTACTATTGCATCGTGTATCCCATAGCTATAATGAGTAAGCGCACCGGGGTTGATTATCATGAAATCTATATTTCCAATACACTGGTGAATTTTATCAATAATCTCACCTTCATGATTGGATTGAAAGTATAAAAGTTCTGCTTTATCTTTTGACATCTCGTCCAGTTCTTTTCTTAAATCCTCAAAGCTTTTGTTTCCGTATATTTTTTCTTCTCTTTGTCCCAATAAATTTAAATTAGGACCATTGATTATAATAATCTTCTTCATTTCGTCTTCTTCATTTCGGTTAATCTTATAAATATTTATATAAAATTGTTATATATCACGTTTATATTATAGAAATTAATAATATATTTAATATTTTTTTATATATATTTATATATAATTATACATACTTTTTTTAATACTATCAACAATCACTTTCTTATCCACATTGTAAAAGAAAACAGGTTTACTTATTCCTTTAAGCAGTACAAATTTATTTTGCGCTGTCTTGAATTTTTTATCGTATTTTAATACGCCGGTAACTTTCTCTATATTTATTTCAGGCATCCTGTAAGGCAATTTCAGTTTTTTATATAATTCCAGAATTTCGTCTTTTACTTCCTTTTTTGTAAGACCCAGTGAAATTGAAATATCGATTGCAATTATCATACCAATACTTACGGCCTCTCCGTGACTTACATCTTTTAACTTAAATGCGCTTTCTATACAATGCCCTATGGTATGCCCAAAATTAAGTAAATTTCTATAATCCAGGTCAAATTCATCTTTCTCGACCACTTTTGCTTTTATACAACAACAGCTGTAAATAATATTTCTAAAAATTTCTGTTTTAATCAGTCTTGATAATCTATCCTCTTTTTTATCTTTAACATTTTCCGATAGTTCGTCCAATATTTTCTTTTTGAAAACTATTCCATATTTCACAATTTCACTCAAACCATTAATAATCTGTCTCTCTTCCAGGGTATAATTAAAGGTTGGATCGATAAATATCATATAAGGTTGATAAAAGCTTCCCATTATGTTTTTTATTCCGCTATAATTAATGGCAACTTTTCCGCCCATACTGCTATCAACCTGGCTTACAATAGTTGTCGGACAGTGTATGAGCTTCGCCCCTCTTTGATAAATTGAAGCTACAAATCCTGCCAGATCACCTATCACGCCGCCGCCAAATGCTATTATAATGTCATTTCTATGCACATTAAAATCAACCAGTTTACCGAATATATAATCAACGCTTTTTAGATTTTTATATTCCTCACCATCCTGAATGATTATTATTTCATAAGGCAAAGAACACTTTTTTAAGGTATTTTTTATTCTATCCTCATATATGCCAAATACTTTATTATTGGTTACAAGTACCATTTTTTCGGAATCCTTAAAATTCTTTTTAACCAGTAGCGGGAAATATTCGGTGATTTCTGAACTTATATATATGGAGTAATGTCTGAGTTTGGTTTTAGCAGTAATAATTCTCATCTATTTTGTATTTTAAGCCTGGCCAATATCTTATCTGAAGTTTGCTCAGGGTTATTATTATCATTATCTACAATTATGTGGGCATATTTCCTGTATAAAATATCTCTTTCCTTTATCATTTTTTCTATAGTTTCATCTTTATTTTCTACATCAATAAGCGGCCTGTCTTTTACTTCTTTAAGACGGTACAATGCATCCCTCGCTGATATGTTCAAATATATAACTATACTATTTTCTCTGATTACGCCCATATTTTCTTTTCTTTTTACCACACCGCCCCCACAGGCAAATACACAATTTTTATTTTTATATATCTTTTTAATAACCTTCGTTTCTAATTCTCTAAAATACTTCTCACCGTATATTTTAAAAATATCCCTGATTTCTTTTTCCTGATCTAATTCAATCACTCTATCTAAATCAATAAACAAATATCCCAGTTTTTTTGCAAGAATTTTTCCTACCGTACTCTTGCCGGAGCCCATAAAACCTATAAGAGATATGTTTTTAAAATCCATACAACATTAGACTTTTTCAAGATACCTTTTATAACTATTATAATTTTCTAAAATTTCATTTATGCTGTCTCTTCCAAATTTTTCCTGTATAGAACTTAGAATTTCTATGGATAACATCGCTTCACCAACAACGGATGCACTGGGAACTGCGCAT
>Ga0209323_10001777_pt1 | contig 14235 bp, 10 predicted proteins | sample Rifsed19ft2_FD_184014 | JGI IMG/M metagenome (GOLD analysis project Ga0209323, IMG submission 184014) | Soil microbial communities from Rifle, Colorado, USA - sediment 19ft 2 (version 2) | ecosystem: Environmental > Terrestrial > Deep subsurface > Rock core/Sediment | place: Rifle, Colorado...
CTTAAACAGATTGAGGGCAAAAGAAATTTCACCTTTATTAAGCTGGATATTACCGATAGAGAAGGTATCCATAAGCTTTTTGCTAAAGAAAAATTTGATATTGTTGTAAATATGGCAGCGCAGGCCGGTGTAAGGTACTCTCTCATAAATCCTTATACGTATATAGATAGCAATATAAATGGTTTTATTAATATATTGGAAGGGTGCAGACATCATGAGGTGAAACATCTTGTTTATGCATCATCAAGCTCTGTTTATGGTGCAAACACAAAGATGCCATTTTCAGTCCACCACAATGTAGATCACCCGATTTCTTTATATGCAGCAACAAAAAAGGCAAATGAACTTATGGCTCATACCTATGCAAGTTTGTTCAGAATACCATGTACAGGGTTGAGATTTTTCACGGTATACGGACCGTGGGGGCGCCCTGATATGGCGCTCTTTATCTTTACAAAGTCTATAGTAGAGGGAAAACCGATAGAGGTTTTTAATCATGGAAAAATGAAAAGGGATTTAACTTTTATAGATGATATAGTAGAAGGTGTTGTGAGGGTAATTGATAAAATTCCAGAATCAAATCCTAAATGGGATGGCGGAAGTCCGGATCCGGCTACAAGCTTTGCCCCGTACAAGCTTTATAATATAGGCAATAATAATCCTGTTGGCCTCTTGAGATTTATTGAGGTATTGGAAGATTGTCTTGGTAAGAAGGCTGAAAAAAGGCTATTGCCTCTGCCGGCCGGAGATGTTCCGGCCACTTATGCTGATGTGGATGATTTAATAAGAGATGTTGGTTTTAAGCCAGTCACACCCATTGAAGTTGGAATAAAAAAGTTTGTTGAGTGGTATAAGATATACTATGCTTAGAGCAAGATGCTGCATTTTTTGTAAAACCATTGTTTGTGAGGCCAAACAATGAATCCCGTCCCTGTCTTTATGTACCATCATGTGAGTCCGCATAAAGGCGATATGGTAACGGTAGCCCCTGATGTATTTGAAGCGCAGATGCGGTTTCTGGCAGAGGCTGGGTATAAAACATTAAGAGCTGATGAGATTGTTGATTATGCTGCAACCCCCGCACTCCATTCCTCTCCCCTTGGCGGAGAGAGGATGATAAGGGGTACTGTTGCAATTACATTTGATGATGGTTATCTTGACAATTATATTTATGCCTTTCCGGTTTTGAAAAAATACAATATCAAGGCAACAATCTTTTTAGTAACTGATTGGGTAGAAAGAAGTTCGGAGTTCAGAGTTCAGAGTTCAGAGTTAAAGATTAAAAAAATACCTGACCACAACAGATGCAAAGAGTTGATTGATGAAGGAAAAACTCATGAGGCTATAATGAACTGGGATATGGTCAAAGAGATGCAGGAGAGTGGGTTTGTAGATTTCTATTCCCACACCATGACGCACAGGAAATGTGCTGAGTTGTCAGATGCGGAGCTTATGCGAGAGCTTCAAGATTCAAAAAGGATTATAGAGCAGAGGCTGAATAAGCCATCTCCATATCTCTGCTGGCCAAAGGGTTCTTATAACAGTGGTGCAATTGAAACTGCAAAGGGGGCTGGTTACAAGGCATTATTTACAACCGAAAGAGGTATTGTTAAAAAAGGTTCAGATGCATTTTCCATCAAAAGGATAGTTGTTAAAGATAATATCAGCTGGTTTAAAAGCAGGGTCAGAATATACACCAATCCTTTATTTTCACGGATATATCTGACAATACGGGGCAGGGGATGAGACTAAATCCTTTGGATGGCATCCTTTATCTATTGGTAAAGGTAATCAAGGTATTTGACAAACGGGACACGGATTTAAAATATTTTGACCCGGAGAAGGTTAAAAATATCCTAATTGTCTCATCTACTGCAATAGGGGATACGCTTCTTTCTACCCCGGCAATAAGGGCTATACGCGAGAGATATCCGGATACAAAAATTATTGCACATTTCAATATTAAAAATATGGAGCTTTTTGAAAATAATCCGCATATAGACGGGATAATTCCATATTACGGAGGCTATAAAAGATTTTTTAAGACAGTGAGGGAATTCCGCAGAAATAGATTTGATGTTGCCCTCATACTCCATGGCAATGAACCTCAGGCAACACCAATGGCATATCTTTCTGGAGCAAATTTTGTTGTGAAGTTGCCGAATACGAGTAAATATGGTTTTCTTCTGTCCAACACCACTTCCCACCTCCAACTCCCCACCTCCGAGTTTGTACATGGCATCGAACAGAGGCTTAAAGTGGCAGCGCTTATAGGATGCAGCAATAAAGATAAAAGAATGGTATTGCCTGTGGACAGGGATGACGAAGATGCTGTATCAGGTTTTCTAAAAAGTGAAGGCATTAAGGATGATGATATGCTTATAGGATTTCAGGTCGGCGCATCCACAGTAAGCAGGATGTGGTTTGCTGAGAGGTTTGTGGAACTTGGTAAAAGATTGATTACAGCATATCCAACGACTAAAATTGTCATCACAGGTTCCCCTGATGAAAAAAAATACTGTGAGCAGATTGATAGAGAAATCGGCGGAAGAGTAATCGTGTCAGCCGGTAAACTTCCGTTGAGGCAGATACCTGCCCTTGTTAAAAGATTTAAAGTTCTGCTAACAGGCGATACCGGAATCATGCATATTGCAATTGCAGTTGGGACATCTGTTGCGGCGCTATATGCAGTTGCAGATTATCGGATAACAGGGCCGTATTACGATACAGAAAAACACAGGGTTATACAGAAATGGAAGACATGCGATCCTTGCATGAGTAAAAAATGTGAATATCAGGAATGTATGGAGAACATAAGCGTGAATGAAGTTTTTAAGGCAGTTACTGATATTATAGGGAAGAAAGTATGAAAATCGGTATTGTATGGGAAAACGGTGTTTCAAAGTGGATGTCCCAGATGTTTGAGCCTCTAATAGATATCCCCGGGGCAGATGTAAATGTATTTGTGGGCGAGCGGAATAAGTTTGATGTGACAGATGTAAAGCTGAAAAAACATATGCTTAGCCATAGGGAGGAGATACTACTCGGTCTGGCAGGATTGCCAGCCTCACTCAAGAGGGTTGTGAATGCGCCATATAATAAGATGTGTTTTTATTACAATTCCCTGAATAAATACCTTAATAACTACAACATAGTTGAATGTGCGGATTCAAGCCGCTCACTCTATACTTTGGCTGAACTAAAGAGGAAAGGGAAGGGTTTTAAATTAATTGTAAGCTATGCTGAGAATATACCATACAGGCAGGTGCTTGATGAAAAGACCAACCACATAAAGCATTCTACCTACGATATGGTGGACCACTTTATCCCCTGGTGTGATACCATCAAAAAGACCATGCTCCTTGAAGGTGTTCCTAAAGAGAAGATTACAACTGTCTATACAGGGGTGGATACAGACCTCTTCAAACCAGAGCCGAAGGATGCTGCGCTTATTAAGGAGTTAGGTGTAAATAGCGATGATTTTATTATCCTGTATGTTGGCAAGCTTACCTCGTGGAAGGGCGTGCAGATGCTCCCCTATGCAGCAAAGGTGCTGACTACAAGAGGATATAAAAGATTCCGTTTTCTTGTGACTGGGAGGGGTGCGCAGATGGATAATCTCAAAAAGATTATAAAAGAGGCTGATGTAGAAAGACATTTCTGCTTTACAGGTTTCATGCCTTATGGAAAGATGAGGAATTTATACAATCTATCAGACGTATTTGTATGCCCGAGCTATCCTACAATGATATGGCAGGAGCAGTTCGGAATGGTACTTGTTGAGGCAATGGCATGCGGGAAACCTATAATTGCCTCTGCATCAGGCTCAATACCTGAGATAGTTGGAGACGCAGGGAGTACCTTTGTACCAGGAGATTTTTTTGAATTTGCGAAGAAACTCGCTTTGTTTATGGAGAATAGTAATCTTGCGCATGAACTGGGGCAGAAAGGGAGAAGACGCGCGGAAGAGCATTTTGACGCAAGAAAAAATGCGTTGAGTATCTATAAGGTGTATAGGAAGGTGTTGGACGTTGAGTAATATCTATCTGGAGAATATGTGCTTGAGACTACAAGACAGATTATTGGAAGATAATGCTGCCTAAAAGAATCCTTATCCTTGATACAGGTAAAGAATGGGGGGGTGGAACAAATAGCCTCCTTGAACTCTTGAAAAGAATTGATAAAAATAAATACCATTTCACTGCCATATTTTATAATAACTATAAAAGGGGAAGCGATTCTAATATAAAGATGGAGATTGAAAAACTCGGGATAGATTTTTTGCTTTTAGAGCAAAACAAACAAACTGTTGTATCGAAACTGTTAAAAGAGGCAAGCAGGTTAATATTTTTTTTTAGCAAGAAGTTGAAAAAGTATTTTATATTTCTGACTGATTACCATTTCAGAATTAAACCAAATTCAAAAAACATAGCGGATACATTAAAAAGATTAAAGATAAATCTTATTTACATGAATAACCAGCCCTCGTCAAATCTTGAAGGTATAATGGCTGCAAAGGATGCGAATATCCCATGCATCCAGCACAGCCGTATCGGTGCCGAACTTAATAGCGTTGAGGTAACTGCGGTAAATAACTGGCTCACTAAAATGATATGTGTTTCTCAAGGTGTTAAAGAAATGTTTGTGGCTCAAGGAATTGATGCGTCAAAATGCGAAGTGGTTTATAACGGCATCGCTCCTGATGCTAATCCGAAGGTTGCCGCTTCGGAAATCAGGAAAATGTGGGGAGTGGATGAAGGTAATCTTCTTATAGGCACAGTAGGTTCGCTGATAAAAAGAAAACGGGTAAATGATTTGATTGAGGCAGTGGCAGAAATACAGAGGCAAGAGGCAGGAGGTAAGAGACAAGACTTTAAATATGCAACTTGCAACTTGAAACTGTCTGCAAAGTGTATGATTGTCGGAGGTGGTCCTGAAAAAGCCAATCTTCAAAAACAGGTTTTAAAACTGGACTTGCAGGACAAAGTAATATTTACAGATTTTCAAACAGATGCAATTTCATATATTAATGCAATGGATATATTTGTACTGCCTTCAGAGAAGGAAGGTCTGCCAAGGGCTATCCTTGAAGCTATGCTTATGGAAAAACCTGTGGTTGCGTGTGATACAACAGGCTCATCTGAGCTTGTTGTAGACGGGCAGACTGGTTTCCTTGTGCCAGTGAAAAAGCCTGAGATTATGGCAGATACTATATTAAAACTCATTGCCTCAGATGATTTGCGCAAAAAATTTGGTCAGAATGGCAGAACAATGGTGCTGGAAAGATTTTCAATTGACAATTATATAAGTGGCGTCAGCAGGATTTTTGAAGAGGTTTTCAGTTAAGTGATATACATTATATTGACCTATCTAATTTTGCCGCTGTTTTATATCTTACTTTTTTTCAAGAGAAATGAGGCAAAAAGGATTTTAGTCATCCAAACCGCCAAGATAGGCGACCTTATATGCTCTACGCCTGTCTTTAGGGCAGTTAAGAAGAGATATCCCCATGCCCACCTTACAGCAATGGTCAATCCTGCAGCGCGGGGACTTCTTGAATACAATCCGTATGTCAATGAGGTTATTGAAATAGAGAGAGGTTTTTACAGAGGGCTTGCAGGCAAGATAAGGTTGGCAAGGCTGCTTCATAAGGGAGGATATGACATTGCGATATCCCTTAATCCTAATCTTCCGTTTACAATCGCTATGTTCTGGGCGCTTATACCTATTAGGATTTCCATTATACCCGATTTCTTTGGGATTACTTATAGACTGGCATCCATATTTTCTAACCATCTTGCAAAACATATAAGGGGAAGGCTTGTTGCTGAAACATATATGGAGATGTTAAAGGCAATTAATATAGATAGCAAAGATATTGCAAAGGATGTCTTTAAATCTCCTGACGCAGATGATAATGTTGAAAGATTATTAGAGCCAAGAGCCAAGAGCCAAGAGCCAAGAGCCAAAGTTGGCATTGCTGTAACAAGCGGGAATAGATTAAAGGAGTGGGGCGCTAAAAATATTGCAGCGCTTGCAGATAAACTGATAGCAGAGAAAAATAGTTCTGTAGTTCTTATAGGTTCTGAAAAGGATAAAGATGTCGCTGATGAAATAGTGAAGCTTGTTTTATATAAAGACAGCATACTAGATGCGGTTGGCAAATTCAGCCTGCAAGAGCTGCCTGCACTTATTGAAAGGCTGTCTCTGTTTATCGGCGTTGATACAGGTGTTATTTATATGGCTGATGCCCTGAATATACCTGTTGTTGATATTGCAGGCCCTTCTGATATGGAAGACCAGAGGCCCACGGGCAAAAAGGTTACAATAATACAGAAGAAAGACATTGAATGTGTTCCATGCTCACATACATTTAGTGCGCCTTACGAGTGCAGATATGGCCACAGGGATTGCATAGTATCTGTTTCGATAGATGAGGTTTTTGATTCTGCTAAAAGACTACTATATAGGACATAATTTCATTGACCCAGAAAATGCAATAGCATTTTCTTACAAACGCAATCTTTGGCCAAATACTGCGTCAAAGCTGGCTGTCCAAATACTCACATACTTAAAACAGTATGCTCCGTTTTGTCCAGCCAGCTTTTCCTTGTCTTTGGCTCAAATCTTGCGTTTAACCCGAAAAATAAAAACCAAATGCATTTTTCGGGTTGAAGGGTAGGAAAATGGACTTTTCCCAAGAGAGACAAATTAAATACATTGATAAGATAATGGATTGGTGCTTTATGGGGCTCGTTTTTATACTTCCTATTGCCCATACCATGTCAATCCGTTCTGTTTTTATGTTCCTTCCTACGGCATTGTGGCTTTATAAAATGGCACTTAAAAAAGAAATTCTTTTTGTAAGGAATCAGATGACCCTACCTCTAACCATTTTTGCAACGGTTGCGATACTGTCCATATTTACAGCAATCAACCCTAAATATACTCTGCGAGAATTACGTGGAGAAATGATAACAGATTTTTTACTCTTCTTCCTGATTTTAAATAATATACGAGATATGAGACAGATCAATAGCATTGTTTTGAGTTTGCTTATTGGGAGCTTTGTTCAGGGTATTTACAGTTCTATCCATTATTTTTCAATGGATTGGGATTTGTTGAATTATGGTATGACGGTAGGTGGGTTTACGCGTGGCGGTATATCTTACAGTGTATTTTTGATAGCGATTCTGCCATTTGTTGCTTATAAAATTATAGATAGCTCGGGGAGTAAAAGGTTCTTTTTCATAGGTTTGATGCTTATAAATCTGTTTATGCTATATCTTACTCATCAGAGAGGGGCTTGGATAGCCCTGATTGTACAAGTTTTTACTTTTTTTCTGCTTCTAAGACGCTGGATATTATGCACAGCAGTTGTGGGAGTCGTGGCTGTGACCTTATTTTTAATTCCAAGTAATATATTCTATCATGGACGGAAAGGTATAGATATAACCGCGGACGATGCCTTAAATGCTGGCACTTCAATAAACAGGAGGATTGCAATATGGCGGTTTACATTGAAGGAGATAAGCGAGCATCCATTCACAGGTATAGGATTTGGCCGCCACAGTTTTTCAATGCAATATCAGCAATTCAGGAGGACAGACCTTTGGCATGCACATAATACATTCTTGAATCTTACCATTCAATTGGGTTTTCAGGGTCTTTTAGCTTTTGCATTTATACTTTATTGTTTGGCAAGAACATATTGGATTGCACTGAAAGATGCTGATGGAAAAACCTATTATTTCTTTTTGGCCTCACTGATATCTACTGTTGGATTCTTTGTGAGGAATATGTTTGATGACCATTATGTTGATGATAATGCGCAAATGTTTTGGGTACTGACTGGTTTAAGCGTAGCGGTGTTTATAAATATCAAAAAGCTGACCTACAGGGGTATCATTTCGGAAGGTAGCTTTAAATAATTTATGAATAGGGTGCTGTTTATACGGAGAGACAATATTGGCGACCTTATCTGCACAACACCGGCCATTCATGCCCTGCGCAAAAACTTTCCCGCAGCAAAGATAGGTGTTCTGGTAAATAGTTATAATGCGGATGCCGTGGCAGGCAACCCAGATGTAGATGAGGTCTATGTTTATGAAAAGGCCAAACATGTCAAAGGGAAAAACAGGTTTTTGGTGTGGTTGGGAAACTTAAGACTTCTTTTAAAGATAAGAAGAGAAAGGTATGATGTTGCAATCGGTTGCGGAAGTTACTCCCCGCATCTTGCAAGGTATGTATTTTTAACAGGCGCAAAAAAAAGAATCGGATATGTTCCACCTTCAGCCTTCAGCCCTCAGCCTTTAGCCTATTATAATGTCCCTCTCGATGAGCGATCAGAGTCTATCCATGAAGTAGTTGCCACATTTAAACTCCTTGAACCTTTGGGAATTTCAGGAGAGCCTTCAAATCTTGTTTTGCTGCCATCTGCAGATGAAAAGGAAAAGATTTTAAAGTTTTTATTCCCACATCCCACATCCCACATCCCACCTCCTGTTTTTGTGGCAATGCACATAAGCAGCAGAAAGGAAAATAACCGATGGCCTACAGATAGATTTATCGAACTCGGTAACGAACTTATAAAAAGGTATAATATAATGCCTTTGATACTCTGGGCGCCTGGGAGCAGTAAAAACCCGTTCCATCCCGGTGATGATGAAAAGGCTGAAGCGATAGCCGATAAAATGAGAGGGGCAGTCTTATATAAAACCACAAGGCTCAGAGAGCTTATTGCCGCAATCAGTCTATGCAGACTGGTGATATGCTGCGATGGCGGTGCAATGCACATTGCTGCTGCGCTTGGCAAACCCATATTGACAGTATGGGGTTCAACTGACAAAAGAAGATGGATACCGTGGCAAGTTGATAATATGATACTTCAAAAGGGGAAAAGGGCGGATGAGGTTACTATAGGGGAAGCGCTGTCAGCCTTTGAAAAATTGTGGAAGAATCTGAGGTGAGATGTTGAATATAGGCATTATCAGGATGAGATATAATCCCTATGGCGGGGCAGAGGTCTTCCTTTCAAGGTTCATTGATGAACTTTTGAAAAAGGGGCATACCTGCCATATATTTGCAGCAAAATGGGATGATGGGAAGTCAGGAGTCAGAAGTCAGGAGTCAGAAGTCAAAAACCAGAACTCAAAACTTGTCTTCCACAAAATAAAAACATTCGGCCCATCATTTCTACGGTTATTATCATTTGCCATTAATGCCTATTTTGCTGTCAGAAAGGCAAACCTTGATATTATTTTAGGTTTTGACAGAACATTTTATCAGGATATATATAGGGCAGGGGACGGCTGTCACAGGGAGTGGCTGATACAGAGAAACAAGTCAGGAGTCAGGAGTCAGGAGTCAGGAGTTATAAGAACAATAAAAAAAAATATAACCTTTCTTAATCCGCTTCATCTTACCATCCTTTATCTTGAAAAAAGACTTTTTAAAAGCAAGAGACTGAAATTTGTTGTTGCCAATTCAAGGCGCGGCAAGGACGAAATAATAAAACATTATGGTTTACCTGAGGAAAAGATTTGTGTTATATATAATGGGATTAACATTGCGGCATTTGCTGACAGTGATGGGGATAAACTCAGGGGTGTGTACAGAGAAAAACTGAATATTAAGAACGAGACAGCCCTCTTGTTTGTAGGCTCAGGTTTTGAGAGGAAGGGCCTTAAGTTTTTCATAGAGGCAGTCGGTATTTTAAAGAGAGAGGGTCACAATAACCTGAAAATAGTTGTTGTTGGAAAAGGGCGGATTAAAAAATATCAGACGATTGCTGATAGATGCGGGATAGGGGAGGATATAAAGTTTATGGGCCCTGTAAAAGGTATAAATGCTTACTACAGCGCCTCTGATGTATTTGTCCTGCCGTCTATATACGAGCCGTTCAGCAATGCCTGTCTTGAGGCAATGGCATCTGGAGTGCCTGTTGTAACATCGAAGATAAACGGAGTGTCTGAAATTCTGACAGATGGAAAAGACGGGATGATTGTAGATGAACCTTCAAATCCAGGGGAGTTGGCCTTAAAGATTAAGCCTCTCCTGAATTCGGGAATAAGGCTATCTGCAGGGAGGATGGCAAGAAAGACTGCGGAAAACTATACAATTGAAAGGAATGTGGAGGATTTTCTAATGCTTATTGAGAGGGCCGGATGAAATCAATCATTAAGCACAAAAGAGCAGTAGCAATCCTTAATAATTTCAAGAAGGCAGCTGTCCTTGTCATAGGCGACCTTGTAATGGACCACTTTGTGTGGGGGAAGGTAAGACGGATATCTCCGGAGGCCCCTGTGCCTGTTGTTGAGGTGAGTTCAGAGAGCTTCATGCTTGGCGGCGCTGCGAATGTGGTGAACAATATCCATAGTCTCGGGGGTATATCTTCAGACGGGGTTATTGTTGAGGATGGGAGGCCCACCTCAGTAAAGACAAGGGTCATAGCGCACAGCCAGCAGGTGGTGAGATTTGACAGGGAGAAAAAAGAAAAGGTTCATCTGGATACAGTAAAGACCATAATGGATTATGTAAGTGAGAAAATAAACTCATTTGACAGTATAATAATATCTGACTATGCAAAAGGGGTTATATCCGAAGAACTCGTGGAAGAAGTGATAGCCCTTGCCAAAAAAAAGGATAAACCAATTGCTGTGGATCCAAAGGTCAGCCATTTTGATTTTTATAAATATGCAACGATAGTGACACCTAATAATGATGAGGCATCCATGGCATCAGGTATTGAAATTGAAAATGAGGCCGGTCTTTTAAGGGCAGGGGAGGTGCTCCTTAACAAGCTTGGGAGCGACGCAGTCCTTATCACAAGAGGGGAGCACGGCATGAGCCTATTTGAGAATAATGGTGAGATAACCCATATACCCACTGTGGCAAAAGAGGTCTATGATGTGAGTGGCGCCGGCGACACTGTTATAGGCACGGTTGCCCTTTCAATGGCATCAGGGGCAAGCTTAAAAGAGGCAGCAGTAATATCTAACTTTGCAGCAGGTATTGTTGTCGGCAAGATAGGAACAGCTACTGTTACACCAAAAGAGCTTAAAGATGCTGTTGATAATGGCCTGGCTGAAAAAAGGCGAAGATGAGCAGGCCAAAGGAACTGGTTTCAGTCAAATTAATAGCAAGTCTTCTATCAGGCGATTGGGCGGCTATAAAACCTGTGTTGAAAAAGCTGGAGAACAGATTTGGGAGTATGGATTATTTAAGCGAATATATGGATTTCAGACACACGGATTATTACAGGGGTGAGATGGGCGACAAGCTGTTCAGGAGGATGGTTTCCTTTGAAAGACTTATTAAACCCGATTCCCTGGCTGATATAAAACTCTTTACAAACTCTATTGAGGATGAGTATCTGCAGGACGGCGGGCAGAGGACAATAAACATAGACCCCGGATATGTTTCCATGGAAAAGGTGGTATTGGCAAGCTGCAAGAATTTTGCGCACAGGATATACCTTAAAGATGGAGTCTACGCAGACTTGACTCTAATTTACAGAAATGGGGATTTTCAACCCATTGACTGGACATTTCCTGACTATGCCGGAGATGATATGAGGAGATTGCTGAAGGAAATAAGGGAAAGGTATATCCACCAACTGCAGAATAATATATCTGTTTAAATGCAAGCACAGCAACTGCCGCAAATTGCCGTGGGCCTGCCTTTCAGGCAACCTTAAAGGCCGGCGAATGGAAAATGAGGTTTACCCTGTAAGAGACCGAAGGTCTTACTGGGTTTATCATCTTCTGTATAAATAAGCCCCGCCTTGCAGGCGGGGTTATTAACTTAAAGACCTAAAGGTATAGTTATTTTTATGGATAGAATAGTTATAAAGGGTGCAAGAGAGCACAATTTAAAAAACATCGATCTTGAAATCCCGAGAGATAAGCTCGTTGTGATAACTGGTGTAAGCGGTTCAGGAAAGTCATCCCTTGCCTTTGACACCATATATGCAGAGGGGCAGAGGAGGTATGTGGAAAGCCTCTCTGCCTATGCAAGGCAGTTCCTTGAGCAGATGGAGAAGCCTGATGTGGAGAGCATAGAAGGCCTTTCCCCTGCCATATCCATTGAACAGAAGACTACAAGCAAGAACCCCCGCTCAACCGTGGGCACTGTCACGGAGATTTACGACTATCTGAGGCTCCTGTTTGCAAGAGTCGGAAAGCCGTATTGTTACAGGTGCGGAAAGGAGATTGCTGCCCAGACCATACAACAGATGGCAGACAGGATTATGGAACTCCAGCCGGATACCAGGATAATCCTCCTTTCACCCATTGTAAGGGGCAGGAAAGGGGAGTATAAAAAGGAGCTGGAGCAGTTGAGGAAGGACGGCTATACAAAGGTAAAGATAGACGGTGAAATGAAGGACCTTGGCGAAGAGATTGTCCTTGATAAGAAAAAAAAGCACAACATAGATGTAGTTATAGACAGGCTTATTATCAAGGACGGGATTATAAAGAGGCTTGTTGACTCTCTGGAGATTGCCGCGCGGTTATCAGAGGGAATTGTTAAGGTAGAACAGATGCCAGCTGAAGGCGGGCGCGATAAGGAAGAGATGCTGTTCAATGAGAAACTTGCGTGTGTTGAGTGCGGTATAAGCTATCCGGAACTTACCCCTGCCATGTTTTCCTTCAACAGTCCCCACGGCGCATGCCCTGAATGCAACGGTCTTGGCGGGAAGCTATACTTTGCCCCTGAGCTTGTTGTCCCAAATAAGGAGATTTCCCTGAGGGAAGGGGCAATAGTTCCGTGGGGAAAGAAAACCTCTGTCTATTTCTATCAGATGCTGGATGCGCTTTCAAGGCATTATGGTTTTGACATCTATACCCCATTCAAAAACCTGCCGGAAAAGGTCCAGGAGGTTCTCCTATACGGCTCAGGCAATGAAGAGGTAGAGTTCTATTATGAAAAGGGAGAACGCCGCTACTACTACAAAAAGCCCTTTGAAGGCGTTTTGAAGAACCTGGAGCGCAGATACCACGATACCGGCTCCTCTGACGTGATGGAGGAACTTGCCCGGTATATGAATACCCAGCCATGCCCTGTGTGCAACGGCTCAAGGCTTAAGAAAGAGGCATTGTTCATCAAGATTGACGGCCGTTCAATAGCTGATACTACAAATATGTCCATAAAGGAATGCGCAAGGTTCTTCAAAGGGCTTAAGCTCGGAAAGGCGGACAGGGAGATTGCAAGGAGGGTTTTGAAGGAGGTTGAGGAGAGGCTGGGATTTCTTATAAATGTTGGTCTTGATTACCTTACCCTGGAGAGGCCTGCGGCAACGCTTTCAGGCGGCGAGGGCCAACGTATACGGCTTGCAACACAGATAGGTTCAAGTCTTGTGGGTGTCCTTTATATACTGGATGAGCCGTCCATAGGATTGCACCAGAGGGATAATAAGAAACTCCTTGACACCTTGAAGAGGCTCAGGGATTTAGGCAATACTGTACTTGTGGTGGAGCATGATGAGGAGACTATCCTATCAGCGGATTATGTGATTGACATGGGGCCAGGCGCTGGTGAAGGAGGCGGGGGTATTGTTGCCACAGGCACACCTGTGGAGATTATGCAGAATAAACAGTCCCTGACAGGCAGGTATTTGACCAGGGAGCTGGAAATCCCTGTTCCTCAAAAACGGGTAATGCCTGACGGCAGGTTTCTCACCATAAAGGGCGCAAAGGCAAATAATCTTAAGTCCGTAACAGTGAAGATTCCCATTAGACTTATAACCTGTATTACAGGTGTTTCAGGCTCAGGAAAAAGCACCCTGATTATTGACACCCTTTATAAGGCGCTGGCCCAGAGACTGTATCATTCAAAGGAAAGGGCAGGAGAGGTGGAAAATATCCTTGGCCTCGAATTCATAGACAAGGTGATTGACATTGACCAGTCGCCAATAGGCAGGACCCCGCGTTCCAATCCCGCCACATACACGGGCCTTTTCACGCCCACAAGGGATTTATTTGCGCAATTGCCTGAGGCGAAGATGCGTGGCTATCAACCCGGCAGGTTCAGCTTTAATGTAAAGGGCGGCAGGTGCGAGGCATGTGAGGGTGACGGCCTTATAAAAGTGGAGATGCATTTTCTGCCGGATGTCTATGTTACATGCGAGATCTGCAACGGCAAGAGATATAACCGCGAGACACTGGATATAAGATACAAGGGGAAGAATATTGCGGATGTCCTTGATATGACCGTTACAGAAGCCATGGCATTTTT
>Ga0209323_10001778_pt1 | contig 14232 bp, 12 predicted proteins | sample Rifsed19ft2_FD_184014 | JGI IMG/M metagenome (GOLD analysis project Ga0209323, IMG submission 184014) | Soil microbial communities from Rifle, Colorado, USA - sediment 19ft 2 (version 2) | ecosystem: Environmental > Terrestrial > Deep subsurface > Rock core/Sediment | place: Rifle, Colorado...
GTAGCATTGGAAGTAAATTATTTATAGTTTCATCAAATACGGATGAAACATATGGTGTCCGGGGGGTAACAGATGCGATTCCGGTTTCTTTTAAAAGCGGCAGTAGTTCAGAATACGGATCGTCTGTATATGTTTTAATAAAGTATGACCCGTTTGAACACCAGCTCTCAACAAAGCTGCCATAATGGTCACCAAGCCAGTTACTGTCAGCAATCCAGATAACCGGCTCGTCAATCCTGCCGTATTCTCCTGTCCCGGTTTTTGCGTTATAGGAATATATATCTGTCTTATCTGCGTCGTAAGTTATAAAATTAATATTTAATGAGCACCATGTTTGTATTTGTTTCTTATATTTATCCATTTCATCTATTTTTGTCTCGGGAATAAGGATATTAAATTTACCATCGGAGAAGCTATCCGGTGTTATTATCTTCCCGCTTGTATCATATATGGGATTAAATGAAAGATAATTATCATTTACTGTGATAAAGTCTTGCCCGTATTCTTCACATAGAGTACTTCCGGTGATTAAATCGTAACTATAATTACTCGCATCTATCAGTATACCGTTATAGTTATCAACAGTTTCATTGTAAAATGACAGATAATTATCACTAAGATTGCTTGGTGATGCATTACTTTCATAAACCGGTATTGTTACATAACTGCTGACTTTTTCTTTGAGGAAATTTGCTGTTCTGTATGTATTATAGCAAATAAGTACGTTACGAATAGCTATTGTCATAAAAAACATGATAAAAACAAGAAAAATACATTTGGAAAGTATAGAAATAAGATATATTCCTTTCTTAGGCACTTTACCCTTAATATGTTCGGCACTGTTTTGTGTATAGATTAAAATTGAAGCTACAATAAAGCCGACAAAAAGAACAAGAAGGCAAATTAAAATATAATTAAGTGAGAAAATAATATACTGGAATAAAGCCCACTTAAAAAGAAAGGCTGCTGCTGCAAGGGTAATAGTCTCAATTATTAAAAAACTTATAAGGAAAGCAGGAGCATTGTATTTTAACTCATCTATAATAATATTGCGGGTAGTGTATCCTTCCATTTTTTTTAAGACATTTTTTTTACCGCCGGATAAGGCATAGAAACACATACTCGCAACCAGCATGAATGCAGGGATAAGAGCAAAAGTTGAAACCGGAAGCTGGTCGAAAACAACTACTTCTTGATTGATAGTAACAGGATAACCAAGACCAGTGATTGCTGCTGCAACTTCTTCGTAATTATCATTACTTACGAAATATTTGCAGGAAGATAGGTCATAAATACCGGCCTGATACCAGTTATAGAAAGTTATATCCTGATATACAGATGGAAAGTTAAGCCGATACGAGGTATAGCCCTCATTAGTAGTTGTTGAAATGCACTCGAACCTATCAAGTATTATACTTTTATGAGGACTGCTTATACTAACAAAATCAGTGGTATGATTGGTTTTATAGTAATTATATGATGGCTTTTTTCCAGACATATCAACATAACAGTACATAATATCAGCATTAATGGACTCAAGTGCTTTATCAACCTCAGAGAGAAAAACTTCATTTGTAACATTTTCTGGTTTATCAATGGTAATTCTTTTTTTATCCATCTCTATCTTTTCAAATGTACCTAATGAATAATTAATAAAGGATAGAATTGAAAGAATAGAAAAGAAGATAACAAAGCATAATATCATTAACTTTCTCATATTTACCTTTCTGAGACTATGTATAAATTATTTGTAATTGTAGTGTCCCCTTACTAAGTGAGATTATATTATGCCTGGTCCTCTTTTTGTCAAAAGAAGGAATACTGCACTTTTCTAAAGTGCAGTATTCCTCAAGATTTAGCAATTACCAAGCATTCCAATATACATAGGTGGTGCCAATGCCCCATATATTTGCTCTCGATAAAACATTTGGAGGATCTTCATCTCTTGAACTTCTCAATCAGACCTTAGCCGTAGCAGAATGCATTTGGCTACCATGCCAATATTCAGATAGTGCAAATATTCCAGGTATATTCTCCCACCACCATTCACCACCACCTGGATAACTATGACCAGATCCAGCTGCGGCCATACCGGTTCCTAATGTACCGATCAGTAAAAGTGCAAGCAGTGTTACGGCTGCCAGTTTAATCTTAATCTTTACTATCATTATTTTCACCTCCTTCCATATAGATAAAATTAATAAAATACCTGCTTCTTAAATAACTTTGAGTATATAATTTATTTTTAAAGAAAAGTTTAAGCCTGAATTAAAACAATAAATATTTAATTTACAATTACAATATATTTACTTTTAATATATATATATATAAATAAGTATATAATACACCTAAAAAATAATATAATTCAAGCTATTTTATAAAATATTTATATTATATACTACAATGTATCTATACATTCTATTATTAATCCACTGAAGGACAGATATTTATTGATGAATTTTTATTAATAAGCGAAGTTGCCGGAATTTGTTATACCCTTGAGGTCTTTAAGGGATAAAAGCAAGAATTTATATTTTTGGTGTAAAATTAATTAATACATAGTGTTAAAATATTATATATTCTGTTTGTTCTATCAATAGGGTAGTAGGTACTATTGAGGAGCAAATATTATTGTGGAGCAAAGATTATCGAAGCAAAAATATTATCGCCTATATACTATAAATTAATAAAATTAATATTCTGCTATAGGGGAAAAAAATGAATAAAAAGATTAAAAAGAATAAAAAAATTAATATTTCTTTCTTTTTTTTATACCAAAATCAAATTTAAATACATTAAGAATTTTCTTCTCTATATTATCAGTAATATAGATAATATAAAATTAACTCAGTGAAATTTCCCATGGACAGATAATCGCCATACAGCTTTTTATATAATTCCTGTGACTTTTTGTATGTGGTATGAAGCAAATCATGAGTCTTTTTATTTAAAAAAAATGATCTTGTAATTCCATAATCTGAAGCAGGAGATTTTTTAAATTTACAGCCAATATCACTGGATATTTTTTTTAGCGAATAATTAAATAAATCGTTATAAAATTCAAACTTGCTTTTCACTTTATATCCAGCGAAAAAATCTAAAAAGTCACCTATCACAATATACTTTGGGTTAATTCTTATAACTTTTCTAATATAGTCTTTATCCCGTCTTCTATTAACCATCTCTAGACTGCTCTCTTCTGGTTTGTTTACAGTTTTGTTAAAATTTTTAGCTAATAATATCATAATTAACCTTTTTCTTTAAAATTTATATTTTGTGGTAGGATTACATGAAATTGAGATTTATATTGTTTTTTCCAGCATAGTCTTTAGCAAGTGATATAAACATAGCACCTCTATTCCTTTTAATTCTCCCGGTAAGATATGTATCCTTGATTATACTCAAAAATATTCTTATCCGCTGCTCTGATATTTTATCAACTACAGAACGGAATGCTCCTAAGCTGTGATTGTCATTAAGCTCTTCTGCTATTTCTCTAGCCAGCAGCTCTTTTTCTCTGGACCTATATCTCCTCGATACAGGATATTCCTCTACTATACCGTTATTTGAATATTTTCCTTTTAAATCAATGTTTTTATCCTTCCCAGAGCCTTTAGACTCTGTAAAGTTACATTTTCTATTTTCTTTTAATGATTCTTTTATTTTTCTCCTAATATCGTTAATATCCTCCTTGTTTTCTACTTTCTTTTCCTTTTTTACTTCTCTTGAGTTTTCCATAACCCCTTTACTGCCAGCTCTATTAACGTTATTTAAATTTGTATTTTTAATATTGGTATTGTTAGGGTATCTACTAGATACCACCCCTGGTATCTGTGGTACACCACCCTGGTATCTGTCAGATACTACCCCCTTTTTATTATAATTATTTTTATCTTTAGGTTTCGGATTTAATAAAGTATATAAATTTGAAGTATAACTTTTATTATCTATAGTTTTTCTAACTTCTTTTTTTAATAATCCCTTTTTGGTTAAAGACTTTACTACTCGTATCGCCTGGACTTTCGCCATACTTCCCTTTTTTGCAATGGTTTCATAGCTAGGGAATGCTTTATTTTCACCGTTAACATATCTTGCAATAACTATATAGACAGTTTTTTCATAAATAGTTAAATCTTCACGGTCCAGTAGATCATTTTCCAGATAAAACCAATTCTTTGTCCGGCCATCTCTTAAGTTATCTTTGCTCATTATAGAACTTCCTGTTCAAGCCTTTTTCTAATATAAAAGCCCGGCATTATACCGAGCTTTTATTCTTAAATAACTTTTATTTTCTTCCTGAAGGTAAGATCTAAATCAATTGGATTATTACCGGAATTTATTAAATCCTGTACTAAATCCTCTGGATTTTTTAGGCATGCGCTAGGCGAACTGCCTCCGCCATTCGCCCCGAATCAGCCAAATGCTGGTTTTTACACTACTGGTGAGCTTTTATTTTATCTTTTTTATTCTCAAATTCAAGGAGATTGCAAAATTCTCTTATACTTTTTAAAAGAATTAAGATCACTAAAGTCTAATAAGTTATATTTCTTCAAGAATTCTTTTATCTTTTTCTAATATCGTTAATATCTACTTTTTTTCTAGTTTATTTTACCTATTTTTTATTTAAAGTTTAAAATCCCTTTTTAATCAGGTCTACGTTTCCGACTTGTGGTCAATCAGGTACCTAATTTGTTTAGCATCGCCGAGGAAAGTGTAGTTTTCTCGTGGCCAAGAAAAGATACTCTTGGCCAACTTCTCAGGTTGGAAGACTGGCTCGGCAAACTTTAATCTCTTTATAATAGTCAAGTAAGCGCCTTCAAAATTATCCATGGTCAGTGCTTCCAATTTACAAGAACTTGCTTCTGGATCGCCAAAATATCAAGCATCCATAGTTACACTTAATTTTCAGCTACCGGTTCTGCCAGTGAGTCAACTGTTATTATATCGACGCAACCAGGTAGTGCCAGCTTCCCCTCGGATAATGCTTTGTTAAGTTTAGTCCGATCCTGCTCTGCTACATAAACCTTAACACAATTTTCATACACATCAATTGCTGAATCTACAGGTATCCCCATACTTTCTGCTGAAGATGAAACCTCCTCCTAGATACTCTCAAGTTCAGCAAGAGAGTATTTTGCTGTACCTACTTCAATTATACTGCTGAGTTCTTTATATTTCTGGAGGTAAGGCCTTATTATGTCCTCTGCATCACGGGTAAAAATAATAACTAATTTAAATTTAGGCGTATGTTCAATCCAATATCCGGCTAAAGTGTCTGCCTCTTTTGTGAGCAGCTCTTCACTCAATTCTCCTGCTATATCCTGTAATTTAAATCTCTTTAAAGCCTTATCTACAGTAACTCCATGTTGCTTTGCATAAAATTCCGCAATAAACATTTCGGCTTCTTCGTCTGTTTCATCAGATGATACCTGATTATTCTTTAATCTGACAATTATAATATTAGTATTTAATATATATTTATATAATATAGTATGTTATTTTAAATATTAAATTTATATATATATCTTTAGAAGATAAATTTAAATCAATTTCCATCATATAGATTTGCTTCATGTTATTTTGTATTTCAATATCTGAAAGTAAAACCAATTCAGAATCGCCATGGTATTGGCCGAACTCAAGCTGGTTTAAACGGCGGCGTCCGATCCTTTAGCTTTGAAGCTACATAGAGAGCGAAATATCCACTTATCGTTAATTCGTTGTGGACGAACTGGATAGAGCTATCGACATTCCCTAAATATCCACACAATATACGCAAGATCATCCACACCACCAACATTATTGAAGACTACAATCGACAGTTGCGCAAGGTCACAAAAGGATAGAGAATTTTCAAAACGACGAATCACTTCAGAAAATGCTCTATCTGGCGACAATGGATGTTCTGCGACGTTGAACAGGCATGTTTAAAAACTGTGGGCAGATTATACTCTAGTTCTAAGTTTTTTTCACGGATAAGGTAAAATCGGCACTTGCATGATATCTATGGAGTAGGTGAAAGCAAAAAACTATTTACAGACTTGGGAATACGCTAATGTTCTTTTTTCAGGTCGTTATATAGTTTTAATGCCTGCTTGTCTGTTAAATTTTCATGGACGATTGAACGTACAGCTTGTGCCATAGCGGCTGGGTTTTCGGCCTGAAAAATGTTGCGCCCCATATCCACTCCCGCAGCACCTTCACAAATAGCCCTGTAGCACATGGTCAGCGCTTCATTTTCCGGCAGTTTTTTACCTCCTGCCATAACGATAGGCACTGGACAGCTGGCAGTAACAGTTTCAAATTCGTCGCAGTAATACGATTTGACAATCTGCGCACCGAATTCCGCGATCATGCGTGTTGCAAGCCGAAAATACTGAGGCGTACGGCCCATGGTTTTACCGACTGCCACAACACCCATAGTAGGTATACCATAACGGAAGCCCTCATTGATCACATTTGAAAGACTTTCTATGGACTGCTTTTCGTACGGCGCACCTATGAACACCTGTACTGCCATACCAGCCGCGTTCAAGCGGATGGCTTCCTGAATATCCACACTGACACACTCGTTGCTTAAGTCCTCATCCAGTATGGAAGAGCCGGCCGAACAGCGAAGCACCACAGCTTTATCACTGGAGATCTCCGGTGCTATGCAGCTTCTAAATGCGCCGCGGGTTGCCATCAGCACATCAACGTGAGGCACAAGCGGAGGAATTTTTAAGTCCATCCGTTCCAGACCAGATGTAGGTCCTAAAAAATATCCGTGGTCAAAAGCAAGCATCAATGTTTTTCCACTTCTGGGGTTAAAAATTTTGGAAAGCCTATTTTTCATACCCCAATCGTAATTATCGGAGCCTTTTACATAAAAACTCTTATTTTCCTGCGGTATATCTATGCCATAGTCTTTACTGGAAGCTGTTTCGATATCAGCCATAATAAACTCCTCCTCTTAATAATTTATTCATATTTATCGTTTTCTGTGTAGGGTCCTAATATAAACACGGCTTTTGCCGGCTTATTGTAATTGTTTATTAAATAATGAGACTCATTTGGTTCGAGGTGTATCAGTTCGCCCTCCTTAACAGTTACTTTTTCGTCGTCGATATAAAAATCTAGTTGCCCTTCAAGTATGAAAAAATTTTCCTCCATAATTTTATGATAATGGCCTTTAAAGTCCTGCCCCGGCTTTAAAAACACCAATCCGCCACCGATCCGGGGGCCACGTATCAAATATTTCGGACCACTGTCCCCAAAACGGTATTCTTTTTCTGATTCCTTCACTATAAACATGTTCCAAAACCTCTATACATAATATTTTACAATTACAGTCCGGGAGCTTTCCACATATAATTTGTATAACCATCATCAGCCAGTTTTAACTGGTTTTTATAGACCGACTGCCATTTTTGCAATAGTTCCAAATAGATTTGATGGTTTGACATATTCGGCTCGTAAGTCTTCTCGACTGCGCAAATGTTTTTTACGGTATCTGGCAAGCTTGTATAAATTTTTGCACCCATACCTGCGAGTATAGCCGTACCAAGAGCGGTTGCTTCTTTTGTTTTAGGCACCTTAATAGGTATACCCAAGACATCAGACACGATTGAGCACCATAGATTACTTTTAGAAGCACCGGACGCAAAAAAGATGCCGTCTATCTGATTGCCGGTAATAGATTCTAAGATCATCTTGTGGCTTAACGATACAAGAGCGGCATTTTCCAAAATGGAGCGGTAAAAAACTTTGCGGTCAAATTTGCCAACGTCGATAGAAAAATTGATGAACGCAGGCGCTGCATGTTTCCACGCAATATAGTTCATTGTATCGGAGAACGTACAAAACATTCCGTTAGACCCTGCAGGCACGGACTCTGCTTCTTTTTCCAAAAGATAATACGCATCGATACCAGTTTGTTTTTCTATCATTTTTTCCACCGGGCAGAAAGCGTCGCGGAACCATCGTAGTACAATGCCCGGGGAAAAAGCGATCATTTCATATTGCCACAATCCGGGAATGGCGTGGCAGTTAACGCGGATACGACAATCCTCATCAGTAATCGGCTTGTCTATATTATATTCCAACTGCCAGAAGCTTCCGCCAAACAGGCATGCTTGGCCTGGCTGTATTGCACCTACACCTATGCTGCCAAGTTGCGCATCACCCCCTCCGGTTACAACGATACATTTCTGCGAAAGCCCAGTCAAATAGGCAATTTCTTTTTTTACCGTGCCTACTGGGGTGCCGCTTTCATATACCTTGGGGTAAATATCCTCTTTGAGTCCACACTTTCTAGCAATAACCGGATCCCATGTCCTGTTTTTAAGGCTGAACATTCCGGTAGTGGAACCGTTTGAAGGTTCTAATGAAAGTTCGCCTGTTAGACGGAAGATAAGCCAGTCGTTTAACATTGTGACCGCCGATATTTTATCATAAACCTCGGGAAGGTTGTTTTTTACCCACAATATACGTGGCAGTGCGCCCAAAGCGAAAGTCTGGCCGGAAATCATGTAAATATCTCTTTCTAAACCTTGTGATATGGCCATCAGCTCGGAAACTTCGCGGCCTGCACGGGCATCTACATTTGCACACGCCCATAGTTCCCTGTTTTTTTTGTCATAGAGCACAATCCCTTCGCGCATGCTGGTTGTGGAAAGGGCGGCAATATCATTGCCGTCAATTTTCGCTTTTTTTATTGCACCAGATATACAGGTTAATGCAAGATTGAAATTATTTTCAATATCAAAATCCATAGATCCTGGGAAACGCGGGTCTTCCAAGTGTGTCCATTCCCTTTGTTCTACGGCAATTTGATTTCCGATCAAATCAAATATGACAGCCCGGATACTACTGGTCCCTGCGTCTATTGCCATAAGGTATTTATTCATTTATGACCGCCTCAATCTATTTTTACATCCACCAAACGCTTTGCGGTGTCTTCATCTGTAATCAGCACATTGAGATATCCACCAATCAAAGCCGCATGGATAGCATTGACCTTACTTTCACCGGCTGCTACACCGATTACGTTGTTGTATTGCTTCAGTACATCCAGTTTTGTAGTAACCAGCCGATTATGCAGCTCGCAATTGATCACTTTTCCATTTTTATCGTAGAATTGGCTTAGTATGTCTCCCACAGCGCCGTTCATTTTTAAAAGCGTCATCTCGTTGTGGCTTATTTTATTGTCCCTGAAAATAGTGGCTGTTTCAAGGACAGCACCGATACCTACAATAGACATGTAGGCAAGCTTGTTCATATTAATAATCGATTTTACGGATTCGTCACTTAAAAATTGCTGTGCTATTTCTGGGGTGGATGCAATCAGCGGGGAAGGTATAAGGTAAATACCGGGGGTCTGTCCAGTATACTCGCTTTTATGAACACCGGCGATGATGTAAGACACATAATACGAAACGCCTCCGGTCATTGATACAAGCGAAACATGGCTGTCAAGGATATTAATCAGATGCCTGACCACCAGAGATATTGTATCCCCGTACCCAACATTAATATAGTAATTGGATTTAACTTTCGATTGAATATACTGTGCGGCAGCCATCGCAACCGACTCATTCTTACCCGTATAAGAAGATGGTATGACAAATACGTTGTTTAATTTGTATTTGTCCATTAAAGCATGCTCTACTTTCATACGTTTTTCGCCGTCGGTTTTAATCTTGAATTGTACGATGCCCTGGTTTCTGCCTTTGTTTAAAAGCTTTATAACATTCATCCTGGAAATCCCTATTTTATCGGAAATTTGCTGCTGTGTCATATTGTCGAAATAATAGTACCAAATGACTTTGAACATTAAATTATCTTCTAACATAATAAACCCTCTAATTAATTATGTAGTACAAATGTTTAAGTGGTAAATAAATGTTTAATTTTGAAAGAATTATAGCAGTAGCCTGATTTTATGTCAATAAACCCCTATAAATAAGCAATATAGTAATAAACAGTGAAATTTGCGGCGCATTTTATATTGACAAATAAGACTATATAAATTATCATACTTGATACAATTTATTATAGATAAAAACAAATGTAAAGAGTTGAGAGCGAGATCGATATATTAAACCAAATCTCAAGTTATAAGTTCAGCAAAAAATAGTTAAAGAAGAATTGAATAATATAACAACTATTTAACTTTTGATGGTAACTGTTACACATAGAAACTTTGTATCCGATATATATATGCTTTAAGAATTCATTCTTTGTAAGACGGCAAGCTCATTAATAGTGGGGAATTATCTTAAATGGAAGATAATAAAAATAAAAAATTACTGTCCGTTAGGGGGATGACCAAATCATTCGGCAGTAATTCCGTTTTAAAAGGTATTGACTTGGATCTAGACTGCGGTGAGATACTTGCGTTGATTGGCGGTAATGGTGCTGGTAAGAGCACACTCATGAAAATCATTATGGGCATATATCAGCCTGATGAAGGGAGAATATACTTATCCGGGCAGCTTGCACATTTAACAAAAACTTCAATTGCAATTTCAGAAGGTATTTATATGGTTCCTCAGGATCCGATGCTTTTTCCCAATATGACAATTGAAGAAAATATCACAATGGGCTTTAAGGAAAAAATTTCCGAACTACGCTGCAAAATTAAAGCAGTCATGGATGATATAGGATGGAAGCTGGACCTTAGCCGCATTGCAAGCAGCCTTTCCATTGCGGAACAGACGTTGGTAGAAATTATCCGAGGCTTACTGCGCGAAGCTAACATACTGATACTTGACGAGCCTACCTCCGCTCTCACTTTTGATGAAGTGGAGAGCTTCTTTCGTGTAGTGCGGGAATTACGACAAAAAGGCATCGGCATTATTTACATCACACACAGGCTTTCCGAGGTCTTTGAAATCGCCACGCATGTATCTATCATGCGCGACGGTCTTATTACGCTTAACGGTCCTGTTTGCGATTTTAACTTTGAAATGCTCGTTAAGGGGCTTTTGCCTCCCGGTACCATAAATAAAATCAAAAAGGGAAGACCAACCGAAACATTGGATTACAGTTTAAAGCCCGTTCTCGAGCTTAAAGATCTTAGTGGGCATGGTTTCAACAATATTTCATTACAAGTATATCCAGGTGAGATACTCGGGGTTTCTGGCTTTGTCGGGTCAGGGCGCACTGAGCTTTTCAGCACCATTTTCGGTCGGGATAAGGTTTTAAAAGGGCATATCATACTTAACGGTAAAGATATTACAGGATATTCAACAAAGCAGGTTATAGAAGCAGGCATCAATTATATACCAGAAGACAGACACAAACACGGATTATTCAAACTAAGTTCCGTAATGGAAAACATAACTTCTGCCATGCTGGACGATAGAAGCCTTGGAAAGATGTTTTTAAAACGGCTTGCGGAATTCAAACTTACAAAAAAAATTGTAGACGATTTCAGTATAAAAATCACTGACCAGGACCAGCCTGCCGAAAGCCTTTCTGGCGGAAACCAGCAGAAAGTCGTTCTTGGACGTTCACTTTCTACCAAACCAAAGCTTGTGATCATGGACGAGCCAACCAGGGGCATTGATGCAGGCGCGCGCGGTGATGTGTACAACATTATTAATTATCTTCGCGACCAGGATGTTGCCATTATTTTAATTTCGTCTGATATAGAAGAAATTATAGAAATGTCCGACCGTGCTGTTACCATATTTCATGGTAGCATAAACGGTGAATTTAGAAAAGATGAAATAACAGAGGAAAATCTGATGGCGGCGTCTTTTGGCTTTCACGTAAATAGAGAGACATGCAAAGCATAAAATTCTTAAAATCGATATTTAAGATACGATGGCTTTCCAGCCTAGCTTTCCTAATAACTCTGTTTATCATTACAGGAATCATAAATCCGGAATTTCTATTGTATAGCAATATAATCAGCTGTTTTAACAGTAGTGTTGTATTTACTTTGCTGGCTATAGGTATAGCATTTGTCATTATGACCGGCGAAATAGACGTATCAATCGGATCAACAATGGGGCTTGCCGCCGCAATCGCAGGGACTCTTGCCCAGCAAAACAGTAGTTGGTTTTTAATGATTCTTTACAGTGTGATACTTGGAATTGTTGTAGGTATCATAAACGGTTTCGGCGTTTCGGTGCTGGGTGTACCGTCGCTGATATTTACACTGGGCACAATGGGCATCATCCGCGGGCTTGTGTATGTGTATTCCAGAGGGCGTACTGTGGAAAATTTTGCAGGGGACTTTACCAATTTTGGAAGCCGCACGCTATTCGGTGATATTACTTTTTATTATATTATCGTTGTTTTAATTGTTATTGCGGCGCATCTAATACTAACTCGTACCCGGTCAGGAAAATACTTTATAGCCGTCGGCGATAATTGTGGAGGTGCGAATTTAATAGGTATTCCAGTTATCCGAACAAAAATCATCGCCTATATTATGTGCGGAATTTTTGCAGCGGTTTCTGGCGTGGCTTTTGCATCCAAATACGGGCAAGTTAATATTGTGGCAGGCGCGGGGTATGAAATGTCTGCAATCGCGGCCTGCGTTCTCGGTGGAATCAGTCTTTCCGGCGGACTTGGCAGTATTGCCGGCGCTGCAATCGGCGCAGTTATCATGTCTGCTATCAGCCGACTACTAGTATTCATCGGCATTTCTACTGATTATGACAATGCTATCAAAGGTATTATGCTGATTACTATTATTGTCGCAGATTCGTTGATTCAAAGACATTCCATAGAGTCAGCCCGGCGTGAGCGACTTGCTGCAAGAGCATCTGCAGTTCGCAAAGGAGGTTTTGAATCTTGAAATCAGACTACATCAAAGGACTTAAAAAGTTTATTTCAAAATGGGAATTTGTATTGTTTTTAATACTGGTCGCTGAATTCATCATTTTTGGTGGAGTGAACTTTGAGAAATTCATGCGCATCGAATCCATATTCTCCAGCATTAATAACTATATCAGTATAGGCATTATATCGCTCTTTGTCACGTTTGTTATGATAACAGGCGGTATCGATATACAAGCAAGCTCCATAGTCGGTTTAACATCCATCATCATAGGTGTACTCTGGAGCGATGTGGGACTTAATATATGGCTGGCCGTCATTTTAGCTATCATTACCGCAGGTTTATGCGGAACGCTTTCCGGTTTCTTAATAGCTTACTTCAACGTACAGCCTATGGTTGTAACGCTGGGCGGAAGTTTCCTTTACTCTGGTGTTGCACTCCTTATTTCCAGCCTTTCAAAAACACCGGCGTACCAGGGAATCAGCGGCTTCCCAGCCAAGAACGAATTTGGAGATTTCGTCTCCTTCCGCGCGTTAGGCAAGACCGTTTTGTTCAATAAGGTTCCAATACAACTTGTCATTTATGCAGTACTTATCATTATCTGTTACTTGCTGCTGCATAAATCCAAATACGGTCGCAAGGTATTCCTTGTAGGCGTTAACCAGCAGGCTGCAGAGCTTTCCGGAATCAACAGCAGGAAAATCATTATGAGCACCTATACCCTCACAGGAATTGGAGCAGCTATCGCAGGTGTGCTTTTGACCGCAAATGTTGATTCTGCTAAATATAACCTAGGCTCTACATTCACTCTCTCAATTATTACGGCTGTCGTGCTTGGCGGCACCCTTTCTACAGGGGGCAAAGGCAATATTATCGGCACGGCGGTAGCAGCAATTATAATCTGCATCATGCGTTACGGACTCCCGCTATGTTTCGGCATCAGCATCCAAAATGTCGACCTTCCGATAGGCATAATGCTGGTTGTTGTGGTAGCGGGACGTGCAATATTATCAAACTCAAAAGTACTGGCATTCTTAAAACATAAAAACAAGACGACAAGGTGATTTCTTAAAAAGATTTTTAGGGTCCATGGCCTTAAAATAAATAACAAAAAATAAATTAAATGGAGGTAATGATCATGAAAAGATTCCTTTCAATCTAAATAACAAAAAATAAATTAAATGGAGGTAATCATGAAAAGAAAATGGATTTTAATCGTAGGTATGGTTATTGTGATAATTATGGTATTCAGCTTATCGCTGGCTGGCTGCAAGGAAACCGCAGAGGAGACTACTGCAGAAGAAGAGGAAAGCGCTGAAGAAGAAGCGACCGAAGAAGAAACAGCTGAAGAAGAAACATTGAAAGACATAAAAGGCAAAACAATAGCTTTTATTCCCAAACTTACAGGCAACTCCTTCTTTGAAGCTGCTAACGAGGGCGCACAGAAATTTGCTGCA
>Ga0209323_10001782_pt1 | contig 14220 bp, 12 predicted proteins | sample Rifsed19ft2_FD_184014 | JGI IMG/M metagenome (GOLD analysis project Ga0209323, IMG submission 184014) | Soil microbial communities from Rifle, Colorado, USA - sediment 19ft 2 (version 2) | ecosystem: Environmental > Terrestrial > Deep subsurface > Rock core/Sediment | place: Rifle, Colorado...
TCGCCCTGTCCGGAGTCTCCATGGTCGGGGCCAATGTGCAGGCTCTGCCGATGACCAGGCAGCAAGTGGAGCTAGCGGTGAGCGCAGAGCTCTGGCAGCCAATGGCGAACCAGCGCTCGGCCGAGATCGAAGCCGCGAACGCCATCCTGGACTACTTCAAAAACCGCGAGAACCCGTTCGTTTGGAAATACTCAGCTATCGAGGCCGCTGCGCTGAGGGGTCTCAGCGACGTCCACACGATTTCCGTCTCCGGAACCGCAGAACCCGTCCTAGCCACGCTCTTCACCCCGCCTGTTGTCGAGTGGGAAGCGTGCGCGTGGAAGGTCATCGTCACAATCACCGTCGCAGCCTAAGCCAATGACCGTTGACGTTGAATACATGGTGCCGGGGGCTCCGTGGCTGGCCTATGCAGAGCGAGCAGACGTTCTGGCGATCGTTCCGGCGGAGCTCAAGACAGAGGAAGAACAGCCAGTTCTTGAGACCATCGTCGACATACTGGTCACGATGAGCCTCGAGTACCAGCGTGATTCGGACCGTGCCATCGCCGGATGCGACCCGGACCGCGCCGAGGATTCCCCGCTGGATGCCGTGGCTTCTGACCGCGGTGCTGAACGTGCCAGCGGTGAGGAAGACGAGGCATTCAGAACTCGGGCACTGGGCATCACACCGAATGCAGCGCTCTCCGCGATCTGCGCCGCAGTCAACTCGATTCTTGCTCCGTGGACCGACACAACCTGCCTGATCATCGAAAGCCACCTGGATCGTTTCTGTGTGCGCTCGAACACGACGGCGCTGGATTGGCACGCTTTTATAGGTTTTCAGGCTCTCTACCCCGACCGACTCTATGACGACGGTACGGCGGCCACAGTAACGGGGCGTGGAGGAACCGGGGCGCACATCTATTCGAACACGGCGCTCAGGATGTTCACGATTCTTCTGCCTAGCCTGAGTATGCTCGAGCCTGCAGCGGTGTGGCCCCAGTCGCTCATTGGCTCCGGGCTCTTCGTTGGATACGACGCCTTCATTCATCCGCCGGGGGCGAACATGACGATGGTCTATCGGGCCATCGAAAACACGATCATGCGGATCTCTGGGCATTCAATCAGTTTCACCATGATCGAAGACAGGACTCTTTGATGGAAACGCTCTACACGCACACCGTAGCCGGTCAGTCGCTGGACCAGGAGGAACTGAACGTCGTTTCGGCTGAAGCCGCGAAAGCGGATGACCGCGTGTTGGCGGAGCTCTTGCGCATGATTCCTGGACTCGCTGCGGGGTATGTCCACAAGGCTATTCTTCCCTACCGAGTTGAAGGTCTCCATCCCGATGGAGTCACGGTCAGCACTACTGCGCTTATTACCCCCTACGGGACGACAGGAAGCGTACTGGTGCACCCGTTCCGGGCCCTCATCGGCAGCCGATACATCGCCGACAGCTCGATCTGGTACGACATTCGTACCGCTCGCTACCTCGGTGATAGTGATCCAGTGTGTGAATATCAGTTGGTGCTCGACGCAACGGTCTCGAATCACCGTTGGGACCTCATCTACGCGCGCGTCGACCTGACGGTGGCATCGACACCTGTCGAACGCATCGTGCGTACTGGCGGAGGGGACGCTGCCCAGAACATCAGTCTCTATACGGACACCACCGTAACCCTTGGTGTTGTCAATGGGGCAGAGGGAGCGAGTCCGACGAAGCCTGTGTTACCGAGCGACGGAAGTGGGGCCTATTACGTGGCGCTCGCCTACGTCCTGCTTCCACACCCATTCACCTCGAGCACAGCCGTAGAGCCAGAGTGGATTCATGAGAACGCGACGACGGCTCCGCTCGCTTCGTCGACCGGGGCCGTAACGCTGAAACCAGCATCATTCGCTTACGCCGACGACTCGGCGCTTTGGGCACAGAGAGCCTGGGGTCCAGCTGATGAGCGACCCGAGGAGCATTTGCCTTCCAGCATGACGGGGGGCTCCGAGCGGATCATCGCACTCGACTTTCTGGATGTCGTCAAGAGCCTAGACCCGGATGTCGCGACGGTGATCGATAACACCCTCGACTGGCGAAACCGAATCCTCACCTTCACCGTGTACGGTACTGCGACCGCTGGGCGGCGCTTCGCCTGGATGCCGAACAGCGATCCATTGGTCGAGCTTGAGCCGGCGGGTACCGCTTCGACTTTCATGGGAAACACCTTCAGCGCAGCGATGCCAGCACTCACACTCAACGCGACAAGTTTCCCGGTAATCACCAGCGACTCGAGTTTGCTCATCGGGGTAGCGGCGACTGGAGAACTGACCGCGACCTACGTGTCCGGAACGACGCCGCTGGTCGAGAAGTACTGCATCCTCGTGCACTCCACGGGGCAATTCACGAACGCAAAGTGACATCATGGAACAGCGATACATCCACTCGGTTGATGGGCAAGCATTCGATCAGGGCGAGCTCAACATGATGGCCGAGGAGGCTGCTCGCGCCGATGATCGCGTCTTGGCCGAGCTCTTCCGGTTCAGGCCGCGGACCTCGCTTCAGCTAGAAAAACGCATCCTGCCGTATCGGATCGAAGGGTACTATAACGACGGAGGAAATCCACCGGGCGTGTACCAGACATCCGCACTGGTGTTCCCAAATGCGGCCACGGGTAGTGTCCTGGTGAATCCGTTTCGGGCGTTCATCGGACCGATCACGAATGTGGCAGGCGGAGCGTGGTACGAAGCTCGTAGTGGGCGTGCCATAGGAAGCGTGACACCGTATTACGGTACGGTCGTGCAACTAGACGATACCGTATCGAACCACCGATGGGATTTGATTTACGCCCGGGTAGCGGTGGATATCCCGACGGCCGGAGAGAACCGGGTAGTCCGGACCATCAGCGGTGTTACAACGCAATCGATCCCGCTCTACACAAACACACTGGTCACGCTGGACGTCGCCAACGGCACAGAGGGAGCTTCACCGTCCTATCCGCTGCTTCCCACCGACGGCGATCCGTCCGAATATTACTACTACATCCCGCTTGCCTACGTGCTGCTTGAGCATCCGTTTAACAGCAGCAGCGTTGTGCCACGAGAAAACATCTGCGAAGTTGCCCCGGTGGCGCGCCTTGCGTCGTCTACAGGCGCTGTTACGGCCGGGCCAACAATGTTCAGTTACGCCGACCATTCGCCGCTCTGGACGCAGCGCGGGTGGGACCCGAGTACAGGAAGACCTCAGGAGTTTTTGCCATCCGTCATGGCCGGCGGGGCCATGCGCTTCATTGCGCTCGACATGAGCGACGTCACCAAAAGCCTTGCGCAGAACACGGTCACGATCATCGATGATTCGATGGATTGGTCGCACCGGTTGATCTGGTTCATCGTCTACGCGATGCGCAATACCGGGGCCACCGACTTTGCGTGGATGGCGAGTGAAGACCCGTTGATCCAGCTCGAGCCGCAGGGTCGCCAAATCAGCGTCACCGGAACGCCGTCGAACCAGACTGCGATCTTCGTCGGCAATACGTTCAACCAGACTGTGCCGGCACTGGTGCTGGACAGCGAGTGGACCTTCTGGGGAGCTGGGCAGCACGCCGACCTCGAGATCTCTACCGATACTTCGGGGAGGCTCACGGCCCGCTACGTCTACTCGGACACCGACCTGGATATGAAGTTCGTGATTTTGGCCATCGCCAGCAGTCAATACCAAAACGCGAAGTAAACCGATGTCGAAAATCCTGAGCGAACGCGAGGTCGACGACCCCGTCGTCCTGCCGGCGAACTACCAGCTCGACCACACGGATCGTCGGTTCATCGACGACCAAATCCGTGGGACCCAGCAGCAGGAAGTTGACTGTCTGATCAACGGCGTCCACTGCACTTGGTATCGTCTGTCTCCGGGAAGCGCATCGCTGGCGATTGGTGACGTTTTCGTCGTGAGCGAGTCGGACCCGCTCGGTAGGACGGTCACACGAGTTACGGCTTCGACGCTTCTGGCGGCCGGCATGGCCGCCGGCATTGCGGTGCAGGTGTGCGAGCCGGGAGCGATGATCCTGGGGGCGCTGGACGGCATTCTGCCGTGGGTGATCCACGGCCTGGCCCAGCCTGGGGTGCCGCAGCTGGTCATTGTCAACGCCGCGACGGCGCGCGCCAGCGCCGTGAGTGAGTACTCGGTGGGGGACTACCCGCTCGGCACGCTAGACCCCGAGGGGAACTTGACGATCTGCCGGCGTCCTGCAGTGCAGGACACGGAGAGCGAAGTTGGCCCCCAAGGACCGACCGGGCCCACGGGTCCCACGGGAGCTACCGGGCCTGCTGGCGCCACCGGAGCCACTGGGCCTGCAGGAGCCACTGGACCCACCGGAGCCACGGGACCAACGGGCGCCACGGGAGCCACTGGCGCAGCCGGCGCCACGGGGGCCACGGGAGCGACCGGTGCCACCGGCGCTGCGGGTGCCACCGGAAGTTCCGGGTCGACGGGCGCCACGGGAGCCACTGGCGCAGCCGGCGCCACGGGGGCCACGGGAGCCACGGGAGCGACTGGGGCCACCGGCGCAGTAGGCCCCACTGGCCCCACCGGAGCCACGGGCCCCACCGGACCCACCGGTCCTCCTGGACCCTACCTCTACGCGGCGAATGAAGCAGCGCTGAACGCCATGGCTTACGACGGGATCGTCGATGGCGCCACCTGCTTCGTCGGCAGCCATCAGGACGAATGGGCGCTCCTGAACAACTCCAGCGCGACCCCGGTCGCAGGCCTGATTGTTCAGGCTCAGAGCTCGCCTACTGCGCGCTGGCACCGAAAGCTGCTCGGTAACGCAACCTGGACAGAGTACGCAACCTACTACATCAACGCTACTACGGGGAACAACGAGAATCTCGGGACAACCTCCGGAGCACCGCTGCAGAGTTGGGACGAACTCATTCGTCGATGGGGCGAGCATCGCATCAACCGCCTGATCACGGTCTACGGAATTACCGCTCTCGGTGCCATCACCGGGAAGATCCATCTCGGTCCGCTCGGCATGGTAGTGCTCGACATGGCACTGGCGGCTTCCGCTCAAGCGGTGGTTTCTGTGAGTAGCTCAACCGCATTGAATCCAGCTGGGAAAGAATTCAATCTGCTCGCGTGTAGCGGAATAGCTTCGTTTGCTCCATACGTCGGCCAGCGTGTGCGCATTGCGAGCGGCGCCAACGCGGGTGCGTTGGCATGGATTGCGGTCCAGAATCCGCACAGTGCCGGGGATAATGTGGCCAGGATGTCATTCTGGTCCAGCATGGCACTGAACAGCATCACGGTGACAGCGCCCACTGGAGCTACGAATGCCTTGCCGGCGGTGGGTAATACTGTCTCGTTGGAAGTTTTAGGCAACCTCACCGAAGTTGCCCTGGACGTGGTTTCGGAAGCCGCGCTGTCGACCGACTCGCAGTGGGGAGTCATCATCGCGAATGCCTCAATCAATAGCGCGCTGGTGTCCAATACCCGGGTAGGAATCTCGACGAGCGGTGCCGCGAAGAGCGCATTTTATGGCTGCCTGATTCATGCGACCGAGATTACTGGGTCTCCGCAGCTCTATCAGTGTCGCCTCCATCCGTTGACCTCGACGATGGTCATCCGCGATAAGACGGTCATCGGGTGTTTGCTCGCCACGTCGAACCTGGCGGTCGACTTTGATAGATGCACGGTGATATCGGTCTTGGGGCAAGTGACGCGCATCCGGGCATGGAACGCGACGTTCGAGCAGCAAAACGCGGTCTTTGGCGCCCTTGGCGGAACAGGATACGGCGCTTGGTTCTTGGGCGGAGAGAACGTTATTGGGTCGGCCATAGGACTCTTTGGCGATGGTAACTCACAGCGCGGTATTCGGATTAGCCGCGACGCCATTCTGGCGGTGCAATCACCGCCGCCATCGATTACCGGGACAGTTGGCGATGTTTTAGTGCATACAGAGACATTGTCATGGGCGCAGGCCATCCAGCTCGGTATTGACAAGAGAGTCGGTATCTATACCGAGAGCGGCATTACGCTACTTCGAGCCAACCAGTACGGACTCTTGGCGCTGAATGCGCCGGCTTACACGGCGGCAGCTCCCGCCGCTGGCCGGATTCAGCATTGGACAGTCGGAGACCAAGCCGGCGGAGCGTCAGGGAGCAGGATGCGGCAGAGTTACGTGGGAAACCATACGGTGCTCGCTAGTGGGCCGGAGTCGGCAGCAGAAGTGGGCATCTTCGAGGATGCGTTCTCAGCATACTCCCCCGATAACGCCGCCTATTACTGGTACATGGATTTGGGGACGCTCGGCGGGTACACGTACATTGATCGCGTTGCGCGATTAGATACGGAGTATCTGATTGAGCTCACGATTCTGGGAATCGGGCAAGGTACCAGAGGCGTGCTGAATATGCAACTGTGGTTCGAGTATAACGGAAGCACAGATACCCTAAGCCTGCTCTGGTACCAGACATTAATATCAAACTGGACGCACATACCGACATACTTTGTGTACGCGGACACCGGCACGATGCAACGAATGCGGGTGTATCTTCAGACGGCCGGTAGCATTCCTCCAACATACTGGTCGATGTTCCGAAAGATCCGCGTTTTCCGGTGGGGTGGACAGCTTATACCGTCGTCGTAGGAACCACTATGGCAGGCATCATCGCTTACTCGGCGACCAGGCCGATGGATGGGTCTGAGACCCAGCCGACGGGACTGGTGCGTGGCGGCTACTCGCGGGACGAAGAAATCCTGCTCAGTGCTACGCCAGCGCTCGCGCAGTACGAGTGGTCCGTAGCGCGTCCAGTAGGGAGCTCGGCGGCGCGAGCCTACTTCTCGAGCACCACGGATGCAGCACCAACGTTTCGACCGGACGTCAACGGCAGCTTCGTTTTTCAGGTCACCGATGGTGTGACGGTCTACGGGATCACGGTTTCGGTGACGACCGTGGCTCCGATGGAGACCGTGAGCCACACGCGGATCCTGCCGATGCATCCCGATCAGATGCCGGTGACGCCAGGTGGGCACACAGAGTTTCTGGATTCGACGACGAACTTTCGGTCTTTCATGACCGACGATCGAACCGTCTATCCCTACATCGCTACGGCGCAGGGTGCGACGGGCGCGACGGGTCCCACCGGACCCGCGGGTCCGGGCGGAGCAACGGGAGCCCAGGGACCCACCGGAGCCACTGGACCCACCGGACCATCCGGAGCAGGAGCAGTGGGCCCGACTGGGGCCACTGGAGCTACCGGGGCCACCGGAGCGACTGGAGAACAGGGTCCCCAGGGATCTACGGGGCCCACCGGCGCTACGGGGCCCACAGGTCCGACGGGGTCCACAGGTCCGCAAGGCGTCCAAGGGCTGGATGGCCCCCCTGGTCCCACAGGTCCCATGGGTCCTCCGAGCGGGCTTACAGGCCCCACAGGCCCAGCAGGCCCCGCTGGCGACCTCTTCGAGCCGACGGGTGTGCAGTACTCGGTCGCGGTGGAAAACCCGGCAGGAACCGTGACTCGGGCTCGCCTGACCATGGATATGATCCTGCCGGCGTTCAGCGTGACGCTAGCCAAGACCGCCCCGAATGGCGGCACCTTGCTCTACCGGCGCGGCGACACCCTAACTGCACTCACCGCTTCGGTGTCCTACGTAAGCGGGCCCCCGACGTACGCCGAGATCAACCACGCGTTCGGCGGAAGCACGGGTGGCGGGGACATCGACCCCGGAACTTGGACTTTCGTCGACCCTTGGGAGTCCGCCGCCCTTTCCGGATCGGTGCGCCGAGACGGGGCGGACGCCGGCGCAGACCCGACGATGACCGTGACGGTGATTGCCCAGGGAGCCACTGAGCAGAGCCAGAATTTCCAGATACGCTGGACCGGTGACATCTGGTGGGGAGTCGGCATTACTGGGCTTGACGAGCAGTCGGAGATCGAAGCGCTCGGTAATACCCTTCTGGCGGCAGGGGCGGCACGGACTATCACCGTGAGCCCGAGCTCACAGAAGATCTACTTCGTGGCTCCCGAGAGCTACGGGGCCCTGACGTTCTGGCTGGGTGGGATTCAGGTCGACATGATGACAGCGCGAGAGCTCGTCATGACCAACGCCAACGGCGTTGCCAGAACGTGCTCCGTCTATGAGACCACGTACCTGCTCACCGGGACGAACTTCGCGATCGCCGTCCAGGTGACGTGACGCACACTTGAGAGATTTGAAACATGGCGGTTCCATTCACGGGCGACTTCGAGCGCGATGGGCAAGGCTACGGGTTTCACCAATACACGGTAGCCGACATAGCCGAGTTAAGCGCACTACCGACAGAGTTGTGGCCGGACGGCAACACCGTGCGGGTCGAGACACTGAAGTGCCTCTTCGTGCTCGAAACTACAGCAGCGGACGCCGTCGACATGGAGGTCGTCGCCACGGTGGAGGCGGGACGGAAGTGGATGCGGCAGAGCGCGGCAGTGAACAACGCGAACCCCTGGGCCCTGCAAGCCACGTGGTACGTAGACCCAGTATCCGGCGACGATGAGAATTCCGGAGCAACGAGCGGCGCTCCACTCCAAACTTTTCTAGAGTTCACCCGAAGAGTCCAAGGGGCTACAATCGGGAACACCACAGTCTATCTACTGAGCGCAGGGGCCGAGCTCCGTGGAGAAGTAGCATTTAAGGAGACAACCGACAGTCTCACCATCGATGGCCAGAGCGCTGCTACGACACTACTGACGTCAGTAGTGAATACCCATACGGTAGCTTCGTCCACCACCAACGAATGGTACTTGCTCACCATCAGTGGCGTGACTGACATGACCCCGTACCTGAGCAAACGGGTGCGTGTGACGTCGGGACCACGACTCGATGCGATCTGTTGGATCGGTAAGGAAAATCCGGACGGCGCCGGGCTATCGGTAACGCGAATCTCTGCACCAGTGATTGGAGATGCGAATACGCCGGTAGTTCTCCAACCAGGGGACGAAATCGTCATTGAAGACTTGGTCTCCATCGGCACGATAAACCTTCGTTGGCCGTCCAGATATTCGACACAAATACGATGCCGCAACGTAGCTCTCACTGAACACTATCTAGGAAAGATGTATGGACTGTGCTTTATCGGCTGTTCGTTTACTACGTTCCTAGTGAGTCAAGCTTCGGCATATGCGTGCTGCTGGACGACTACTGGCACCGCTGCTTGGTATGGTGACGCGCAAGTGATCCGTAACTCACTTGCCCGAGGGACCGGACCAAGCGCACAATTTACCTATGTTACGAACGACAGCTCTTATATTACACGTATGTTGATGCAATCAATCCAGACGGACATAGCTTTCGGATCCGCGAAACTGTATGGTGAATTTTTTGGTTGCTTCGATTCATTAGCCAACGGGCTCAGAATGACTCATGGAGCCACGGTGGAACTTCAGAATACCGCGCTCATTGGTAAAGGGAACGCGGAGCATGGTGTTAGCATATTCGAGGGAGCACGAATATGCTCGACCAGTGGTAACGCGGTTGTCCCGAAGCTGACGGGAGCCCTCGGAGATCTGGCAGTCGGGTGGTCAAACAACCGTGAGCCGCGCACCTGGGCACAGACTCCGTTTTGGGATAACGCCGCCCATGCGGGGTTCACGGGGCCTTGGCAAGACCAGACCTACGTGGTCGACAATCTTACTCAGTTGGCTGCGATGAAGTGCCAATCGTTGAGCGACGGAGCACGCATCTGGGTGCGGTCGCTGATGTGTCATTGGACGCTCAGGACGACCGGCGACGCTGTCGTGGCGATGGAGCGTGTAGCGACAGCAACGTCCGGAAGGGTCTGGGAGCGAGAACCGTACCCAGCCCGCGCCGCCAACCCGTGGGCAACGCAGGCCGCCATCTACATCAACGCGACGACTGGCAGCGACGAGAACACGGGAGTCGACTCTGGTAACGCCATCGCTTCGCTCGCCGAGCTTCGGCGCCGGACCTGGGGATACGAGCCGCAGCAGGCGGTGACTGTCTACCTAATGACCGACGTCAGCGAAGACCTGGAGCTGGAGCTATACGCGACGACTACACGCTCATTCACGGTGAGCGGGGCACAGGGGGTCACCGAGCTCTACTCGGGGGCCGTGTCCAACTTCACGGCGGTCAACCAGGCCACGCCAGAATGGAATCTGGTAGAGTCGGCCGGCATCAGTGACTGGACATCCTACGTGGACGAGCGAATCAGAGTGACGTCAGGTACGAATACCGGAGCTGTCGGATGGGTCATGCTCGCAAGCCCTAAAGAGGTTGGGCTCAATGTGGCGCGGGTTGGACCGATTTCGCAGCGCGTTTGGGGCGGTGCGCACTACGCGCTGACGGCAGGAGACACTTTCGTGATCGAGCGGCTTCCGAAGCTTAGTGGCGTGAGTGTCAACATAAAATCAGACTATGGATATACCGGTACTAGCTCGACTCCACGATTCAAGATCGTGGATGTATACATTGGGGGTACCGGACCTGCCGGCGGGGGGACGGTTGTCAAGCAGGTGAACAATCACGACTTTTCGGAACAGCTACTGGGATGCAAATTACGCCTTTCACGCACATACTGGGATCGCGTATGCTCCTGCTATATTCAGCCAGGGACTGCCGGTGTCATATGGGACAGTCCGCAACTAGCCGACGGCTGGAATTTATCCATCAAAGGCTCTGGTGCTTCCGCATTATTTCTTGTCACGGGGCAGCTGTGGACGGCTGCCTTACAAGGAATCCGAATAAGCGCGTATCGCGCAGTTCATATCAACCTAAACATGGTGGGAATTTTTGATACCAGTGCGGCACCACTTCAAATAGAAGCAATTCGGTCCACTACAATTCATGTGATGGGTGGCCTTTTCGGGGACGGTAACGGAGGAGCGGTGCAAGTGCAGGCCGCGTGCTCAATGGTGTACACCGCGGGTTCGAAACCCACGATCACGAACACGACCGGAGTCGATGTGATTATTGGTGGCACGAATAAAGACTGGGACGATGTCCCATATGTCGAGACCGCGAAGATGGCGGGAGTCGTGGAGGCGTAACCATGGGCTTCGGATTCGGATTCCGGTTTGGACTCGGGCGCGGTGATGGCGGTGCCTCTCCTCCCACCGTCCTCAGTTGGACGGGTACCTGGAAGTCACTGATTATTCTGGTAATGTAACTACGACACATAAACAAGCATGGCACCTCGTGCCAGCCAACCAGGTGGGACGAGCAGCCGACGTCTGTAACGGACACTTCGACGATAACGTCGCGGAAGGCAATCAAACAGCGATGGTGTAGGCGCTGTTGACGGCCGGTCGGAGCAAGCGATCGTCTATTGCGTGGGAGAGTGTGACACTGTCGCGCAGACTCTTGGAGGTAGCGTGCAGTCGATCATCGGTGCCGGAGTCGGGCACTCATACACTACGGCGATGATCGCAGAAATCATGGCCCGGCTACCCTAGCCGGAGCGCAAAGGAGCAGACAGAATGACCCCCGAACTACTCGCTCAGATCAAGGCCGTCATCGAGTCCGGCACCGTGCTGGTGCTGGCCGTGCTCGGCGTCCTCTACACCGCGGCGACTGTCATCGCTGCTGTGGCTCCGCCCACCTGGAAGCTCACGCTGCTCTGCGCGCGACTCGCCGGTGACCTCAGGCGCTTGCTCAAACTCCCCGAAGACGCGGCGAAGATCGAGGCTCGCGAGGCGCACGTCCGGGCGATCGTCGATGCGGCCTACGATCGCGGACGGGCAGAGAACCACCGTATCCCTCCGGGTCCGGCGCTCCTGCTCTTGCTGCTTGTGGGCGGAGTAAGCCAGTCGGCGTGCTCGGTATTCGGCTCCCCCGAGGTCAGCAGTCCGTGCGCTGGCCTATATTGCCTGTCCGTGCAGATCGCAGGCGTGGTCGAGCCGATGGTATGCTACCAGACCGAGGTGGAGCGGGACATGGCTCGCCGCTCCGCACTCAAGCGGGGTGCTAGAGCGTGCATCATGGACGGGGAACGGGCGGTGTGTCGATGATCCCTCGATCCAATACCGGGCTCCTGATCCTGCTCGCATACTTCGCGGCTGTCGTCCTGCTGATCGCGCAGCATGGCTGCCGGCCCTCAGCCCCCATTCCCCCGCCGAGCCCGGGAGGGACAGGGGGAACGGCGTGGGTGGACTACCAGGCGGGGGGCAGCTCCGGGGCTAGTCCGCTTGCCACCGGGGGTACGGCGCCGATCCCATCGGCCTACGACCGGTGCGTGTCTGCCCAGACGAAGGATCCAGTGACTCGCAACGTAGCTCGCGAGTCCGGAAATCCACTCGCCACGCTCGTCCACCGCGTGTGCAGTGACCCGGTGATTCAGGGAGGTTACCGATGACCGAGCCAATCGTTGTCCGCACCCCGACTCTGATCGAGGTACCAGGCAAGCCGCTCGGGCGCCAGCGGCTGCTCAACTGGCGGGACGTCGCCCGGCACCTACCGGTGCGTGAGGGCCTAGAGCTCCGATCGGTGACCCACGCACCGAACGTCGCGGCACCGCTCGACCAGGGCGAGCTCGGAGCGTGTACCGGGTTTGCCGCCGGAGGATGCGCTTCGACGGAGCCATACGGGCACCGGCTGACCAACGCCCAGTGCATCGAGCTCTACAAGCGCGCCACCCAACTCGACCCCTTTCCCGGCACCTACCCTCCAGTGGACACCGGGAGCTCAGGTTGGGCCGCCATGACCGCGGCATGCGAGGTGGGGTACTTCGACAGGTTCGCCATGACGGCCGGTCTGACTGCAGTCCTGCAAGCCCTGCAAACCCGCCCCGTAATCCTCGGGCTCGACTGGTACAGCACGTTCGATGACACGGAGCCAGACGGACGTATTCGCCTGACCTCATCCTGTCAGCTCCGAGGTGGCCACGAGATCAAGGCCGACGAAGTCGACGTCGAAAACGGCCTGGTCTGGGTGCGTAACTCGTGGGGCCTATGGGGAGTCGAGCACCGAGGACTCTGGGGCTACGGGTATTTCACGTTCCGAGACCTCGCGTTGCTCCTCGAGAGCGGTGGTGATGCGTGCGCGCCGGAGATGCCATGACCCTCCACATCCCCCCGCTCTGGACCCGCCCTACCCATACCGAGCAACGCGCCATGATTGCCGAGGCGTGGCGAATCGAACTCGCCGAGGATGCCTCGGTGACCACGCTCGAGCTCGTGCAGGCAGGCGATTGAGCGCGTCCACCGCACCCTGGTAGAGCGCGACAAGCTGCTCGGGTCTCACCTGTTCGGGCTTCTCAATCCGGCGATCCAGCGCAACACCGAGGCGATACGCCGGCAGGAATCGATGAGATTGGCGGTGACCGGAACGGTCATGCCCAGGGCCTTGCCGGCTACTGGCTGAACGCTGTGCTTGGCGGAAAGTCCGTCGGAAATATTGTCCTGATTCAAGGCTCGTGGAGCGAGGACTTTGCCGGAGCCACCGGAGCGACCGGTGCCACCGGGCCCACTGGAGCCACGGGTGCCACTGGGCCAACGGGTGCCACCAACCGGGGCCACTGGGGCCACGGGACCTGCCGGCGCCACAGGGGCGACCGGTCCAGCGGGTTCAGGATGTCCGATCGGTGCGATCATCCTGTGGTCGGGCACGATTGCGAAGATCCCTGCTGGCTGGGCGCTCTGCGACGGAACCGCTAACTCTCCCGGACCAGACCTTCGCGACAAGTTCATCGTTGGAGCCCGGCAGGACGATGCGGGCGCGGCCAAAACAAACCTCACAGGGGCACCCACCGTCTCAGTCGGTGCCATCTCCCACCACCATGCCGATCACACGGTGGGCCCGATGGCGGTTTCCGCGCTTTCCAGGACGACCGACGTCGCGCTATCGGAGCGCGACCTACTGGAACTCAAGCACCTCGACCCTCCGGCGGGAGTCGGCAAACCGTGGCAGTTCGGGGCCGAGAAAGATGCCAGAGCGATTGCGATAGAGGCGTAGAAAGCAGGGAAACATGGGCTTCGGTTTTGGATTCCGATTCGGGCTCGGAGGGAGACGGAATGCTCTGCCCTACGGCTCAATCACGACCCCATCGGCGGGGTTTTCGTGGACGGTTGGCGATGTCGTGACCATCGCCGGTACGGCGTTCGCCCCCGGTGAGCGAACGATTGACACGGTAGTACCCAAAATCGGTGGTACGGCGATCAGCGAAATTACTACCATCGATAACGAAGCCCATACCTGGACGGTCGAGCACACTGTATTGGCCGGAGAGGAATGGGCGGTGGCTTCGCTAACAGCCGACCTCAC
>Ga0209323_10001789_pt1 | contig 14200 bp, 29 predicted proteins | sample Rifsed19ft2_FD_184014 | JGI IMG/M metagenome (GOLD analysis project Ga0209323, IMG submission 184014) | Soil microbial communities from Rifle, Colorado, USA - sediment 19ft 2 (version 2) | ecosystem: Environmental > Terrestrial > Deep subsurface > Rock core/Sediment | place: Rifle, Colorado...
ATTGCTGACTGGATCAACAGGCTTATGGAAGGGCACGATCAGGTGACTATTCATAAAGTCATCCAGACTGCCGTTGACGCCGTTCTGGTTATCGTTTCTGTTGAGGATGTCTATTACGATCTCCGAGATGTAGGTCAAGCTCCTGTAGGAGCTGAGGAGGAATGATGGTAGAGGCACCCGGAAAGACAATTCCTGAAGGGTATAACGTCAGCTTCTCTTCGACCATGGCAGGGGATAGGGATCACTTGCTTATCTGCGATGTATGCCACAGAAGGGTCTGGCACACCCACAGGCTGGAGAGGAACTACCCGGAAGATCCGGACATTCATGTCTGCTGGCAGTGTATCGAGGAGCGTGGCCTACTCGAATGAACCTTATAGCGGTCTTACTCTCAACGATCATCCTGCAATGCCAGGGAATGCGGATCTGCGATCCCTCTTACACCGTCAAGGTTCCTGGAGGGATCGTTGAATTTGTGGTCATCCAGACCGGGGATGAGAAGTACGAGTTCTATTACGACCCCTTCTATGGGAGTAATTACTCAGTCTGCCATGAGCCGGCTTACTATTGTGGGATATTAGGGAAAGGCTTTGGAGGGGGAATGCGGGAGACCAGCGAGCAGGACTTCCCGATCGACGCCATAGAGATCCACGTCCACTACGAACATACAATCTGGCTGCCCATCTTTCAGGTAAATCCTTGAAGTATACACCCCTGGCAACAACTCTCCTCAAGGTCAATGATTACCACCGGTTGAGGATCTTCGTCTGGCCGGATATAGATACCCTCCAGAGGGCCACTAGGGATCCAGGGGCAGGGGCTAAGTGGGAGAGACCAGAGATCCGGATCTGGTACGGGGACGACGGGACAGTCAGGATCGTCAACCGGATCATTGGAAGACTTCACTTTTATGTCAATGGCTTTGGGGCAGGAGTCTTCGCTCATGAGCTCCAACACTTCATCCAGGATTGGATCGAGCTGAAGGGGATCGATGTAGCCTCTCCGGAGGCGGTCCCCACTCTGGCTCAAGAACTGACGACGGCCTTCTGGACCTGGTTCTATGAGACTTTCAAGGAAACCAAAACCCCTCCACAAGGAGATCAATCCGTATAGAGGGGTTGGTGGTGCCAAGAAGAGGGGGGCTCCCTGGACACCTACATCTCTATTCTAGCAGATCATCTCTATCCCGGCAAGGTTGGGGCGGGACCTCCATCTGTTAGGGGAAGTTTCACTTTGACGACTGCGTTTCCAGTCTTAGGATCTTCCTGTCCATCGATTACATAGTCCTCGACGCTCGTGATATCCCCCTCCGTGATGATAACCTCTCCTCCCAGGCGTAGGACCAGGATCTTGATGACCACTGCCCAATTGCCGATGTGTTCCTCCATGCTCATCATATCTCCAGTCCTCCGTAGATACTGTTGACCTCCCTGATAAGATCTGCCAATCTGTAGTTGTTTTTCGAGATCTTGTTGGAGAGCTCTGTTCTGTATTGGGGTTCTTCTGCGCTATCCTTGCTGGTTGGTTTTGACTGGTTCAGGACAGGAGCCAGTCTTTGGCTCAGATGTTTGATTGCCTCCTGAAGGCCCCGCAAGATCTCTTCCTGCTCCTGTAGGAGCTTGGGGATCTCGGACTGGCGATCGTCGCCGGATTTCCCGAAGTTATTAGCATTGCTCATATCCATTTCGTTCTCCTTATTGAAACAGTTGAGCCCACTCTTTACAGTTCGTGAAGTAGTCTTGCATTACGAAATGCCATTGAGAGGGATAGTTGTAGGAGTCCATTCCTCCGACAGCGAGTAAGGCCAGGGCTTCGGATATCTCAGCAATATCTTCTATCCTTCCATCTTTTAGAAGAAGCTCACTGGCTCGGTCAATTGTCCGGGTAATATAGGGTTGGATCAGGTTGGTGTGGTGCTCCGAGAGGACCTCCGAAATTGGATCCCCCGCCTTGCGATGCCATAGGATAGGACTACCGGCAGTCATTGGTAAGTTCAGGTAGTCCATAATCGCTTTCAAAAAATAGCAGCTCCAGATGTCATCATGCCTGCGGATCTTATAGGAGCGGTACATCTGGTAGTCCGGAGGCTGGTAGAAGGCCGGGATCAAGGACACGTCCATCTGAACATTCATGATCGAGAGCGGCAAGTGTTGGCCTTGCCCAATTAGGACGCTTGCCGTCCTGGAGTAATCTTGGGATGGATCGATGTACCAGGGTTTGCCGGTGTCGTCCGGGTAGCGATCATGGACTACCTCCCGGTGCATCTCCAGCTTATCAATTCCGTTGATGTCAGGCGTCCCTCTCCATAAGCCCTCGTTGAACAGACTAGTTTTTAGAAAAGGAGAGAACTCAATGTTAGTAGTCTCCCCTCGAAACTCGTAAGGGTAGCCTCTGGCATAGATGTCTACATTGGGGTTTACCGGCAGCCCTAGGAGCGAGAGAGTATTGAACCAGCCACTCTCGTTGTGGAATGCCCAGACAAACATCGGCTTACCAATCACCATAAAATCTTCTGGGGACACCCCTCGAGTATCCACGTCATCATCGATGATAATGACGGCCTTATACCTTCCTTTCCAGGCAAAATACAGTCCTAGGGACTTTACGCTCGGGCAGTGACGGGCGAACAGATGCTCTCTTCCCCTGGGAATCAGCCGGTCTCGCATGGCCTGGTCTCCCAGGTAGATCATCTTGAAGCCATCTCTCTCATACTGTTTCTCCGTAATATACCTGCGATCCACCTTGCCGTCGCTGTCATCGGCTATGAAGATGTCAAAGCCCTTGAGGGCTTCCAGATATTCAGGGTTCACCGGTCGTATCGACGGGATAACGACAAGATAGTCTTCGGGTTCGTATTGGGCTTCCATTTGCTCCATGCCTCTCGGTAGAGTTGGTAGTCGATATTGAACTTGTATTTCACCGTCCTGCAAAAGTTCCTGTTCATCAAGAGTTCGTTCCGCTTGGATGCGTAACCCCCATGTAGTGATATGTTCTGTGATGTCTGTCTGCATGGTAGCTTCCTCCCAAGATAGTTGAATAGCTCGGCCACGTCGTGGTTGAAGGTTTCCTGAAAGCCGATGAAGTCGAAGTTGCTGATGTCCCCATTCATGTACCAGAACTGCCAGTTTCTCCGGTGGGGAATATCCATGTACTCCCAAATAGACATCTTCTTCGGGATGTGATGGAGACCTTTGGCAAAGAAGTAGCAGGAGATCACCCACGTCAAGGGCTCTCGCATGAAGCACACTCGGGGTACTCCCGGAAACAGTCCCTTCCATACCCAAACGGGCAGGTGAAGGTGGATGAATTTATGCTCATGCAGGAGCTCTGTCGTATAGTGCTGGATGATCTCCTGTGACCTCACTCGATTGTGATAGAGGATGGAGCTCTCTTTCCAGGCTTCCTCTATCGGTGGGATGACAATTGGTTGCTCTCCAAAAGAGGCGAGTAAGTAACTGTCCAGGGTGGTAGATCCAGTTTTGGGTATCCTGACGCTAATGAGATCCACCTAGTCTCTCTTGACAACTGGTTTGATGGTAGCCTGAAAGCCTCCCCGGTTGATCCGAGAAACAACCTCGAGTGCCTCACCGATTGTCCCAAACCTGGGGACTGTCTCTCTGATGTAATTAGCCAGCTCTGGAAGATCATTTGTGTCATTTATGAATTGTACAAAGTATCCATTGCCTAACATCACTATAAACTCAAAATCATTGACGTTTGCGTCAGACATCGTTAGTCTCCCTGAGATAGACCTCTTCGTTCCACACCTTGGCTATATCAAAGCCATGGCATAGATATACCTCCTCGATCACGACAAGCGCCCTCAGGAAGGCAGGTGCAATCTTGTTGGCGACAAAGATGTCGTCATCCCGCTTGCTGAAGTTTTGTGGGTAGGAGATACGGGCCTCTCTAAGAAAGACCATTAGTGCCATCCTCAGATTACTCTCGCATATATACATATTACACCTTGGTTCCTCCAAGAATGGTGATCTGGGCCCTGGTATTCCAGCCAGGCTTGACCGGAACCTTGTCGATGCTGTAGGACATCTGGTGGAACTTATCCAGACCGGCCCACCTGCCATCCCCAAAGAGCTTTACATTTAGAAGCTCCTCTGGAGTGATCATGTACTTATCCCAGAAGGTTCCGGGAGCATTGGCCGGGTTAGGGGTGGAAATGATGAATGTCCCTCCAGGCTTGAGTACCCGATACATCTCATCGACAAAAGCGGCCTTGGCTACTATGTGCTCGATCCCTTCGAAGCATACCAGGATGTCAATACTCTTGCTTTCTACAGGAAGGAAAGTCATGTCCCCTTGTCTGAATTCTTTGGTTTCAGAACCGTAATGTTCTCTTCCCCATAGTATGCTTTCAGCATCGATATCAACGCCGACATACCTGCTCGACGGGGATAGCAACTTAGCACCGTACCCCGTTCCTGCGGGGATATCGAGAACCACCTTTCCTGCCACGTACTGACCTGCAAATTCATATCTTGCGATATGATCTCCAAGAACTCCTCCCAACTTTCCGTCATGTGCTCGCTCCCTCTCTCCGTGATAGTAGATATTATAGAGACCGCCAACCTTCCGGGCCGCCTCTGCATCCGGGTAGACCATGCCCTCGACACCCTTTAGAGCCAGATCCCCATCCCGTTTGCTCTCGTGGTGCTGGTGGTAGACCATCAGATAGCCCTTCTGGTGAGGAGAGCTAAGTGACTTGGCGAAGACGGTCTTGAAGCCTGCCGCCCTACGCCGGTTCATCTGGTCGATGTCCACACTGCCCCACTGCTTGAACTCCTGGAAGCCTCCGAACCAGCGCCAGTCCCGCATCTTGAAGCCAGCAAACACCTCACTCTCCCAAGTCTCTCTGACTTCTTGGTGCTGGTTCCTATAGTCAATAGCCCCCGGAGTAGTATCCCCAGGCCAGGAGGGATCGTAGAAGCCTTTCATCTCTTTCAGCTTCCAGATGTCCGTCTTCCAGCCCTTCTTGAGGATACCTTTAGGAAGCCAGTAGGGGATGGCTGTCACCCACAAGCGTTCTTCTCCCAAGCCCATGCCCTTGGCGTACATCCCGAACAGGGCATCCGGAGGGACCAGGATCTCGGGATGGGTCAAGATCAGGAACTCCGCATTGGAGAGAGTCGAGGCCCGGTTGCGGAGAGTACAGCCATCTCGCCACTCGCCGGGCTTTTTGGGCAAGCCCAACTCCTCGGAGGTCACATAGACCAGGGGGATCTTACTGGCCCACTTGATGGCAACCTCCTTGGTGTTATCGGTAGACATATCATCTACCAGGATATACTCCCAGGTCAGACCTCCTAACAGGGCCTGCCTGGAGTAGGTGAATAGGGCATTGTCGAGTAAATCGGCCCGGTTGTAGGTCGCACTTACCACACTGATATTCTTCATCGGATGTCCTCGTACTGGCGTAGCACCAGTTTTAGGCTGTTGATTGCTTTGTAACATTCGAGGATGGTCTCGTTGATTTGTATCCAGGTCTTTTGGGGCATTAGTTCTCCCGTCTGCTTTCGTCTAATCTTTGCTTGGTCTCGTTGATCCTCGTAGTGCTTTCTGAGGAAGTTGATATCCTTGATGGCCCTATGGATCTCCTCGGGTGTCTGTAGATCCGTTTCAAGGATGATGTCTTGAGGGGTTACTCCCCCTACCCTACTGGCGTTCTCCATCGATAATCTCCTGTGTTACGTCACTGTTACGGTTATTTGAATGCTTTCTTGTTACGGTTCATGTATTTCGTGTTTGAGAAGGGTGTAACCCTATGCCTTTTAGACTGGTTGACAGGAGCACCGGAGGGTGAGGGCCGCTCACACTCAGATAGACCTTCTGGAAGAAGATTGCTCTCAGGATATCCATGAAGGTCATCTTCCAGCAGGAGACCATGGACTCTCTTCCGTCCACGTAGACGACATGCACGACAGGCATGTCCCTTACCTCTCCAAACCCTTTCAGAGTGTGCTCTTGCGGGTGAAAGCTAATTGGTTCCATACTCTTTGCGTCTCCTATAGGCAGCCTGTTTACAGGCATCACTACAATAGATACCCTTGCGATCGTGAGGGTCTCTACATTCGGGGCAGATCTTAGTCGGTGTCGAAGAAGCCATGAGTGGCTTGGAAGTTCTCACCCCGCCTAGGTTTCGTCGCAACGCCCCCACGACGATAGCCGCTGGTCGGAAAGGAGGGCCTGTAACCAGGCTCATCTTCCTCCTCATCTAGCCATGACTCCCTTTGATTACCGTCTTTTACAGGCGTCTTTTTGTTCAATACTGTCCTTACCTCTACCTTGATCTCTCGGATTGCCGTAATGACAGCTGCCAGGATCACGAAAACCATGATGACAGCTGGCCGTAAGGAGTAAAACAGGATGCTACTTGCCACTGTAACCAGGACCTCGCTTCCGACTGTGTATGCGAAGAAGGTCTCCAGTATTCCACCAATGTTCCAGGCCGGCCCAAGACGGGGAGGCCAGTCCATAATGATCCACCACCCCATCGAGAAGTGGTCGGTCTTGAACCATGTATCAGTCAAGATATCGATCGCCATGATTGTCAGACTTGCATACAGGGCCCACTTGTTGCGGGTATCCCGCATCCAGTAAACACCAAACAGGATCGGAAGGATCTGGGGTAGCCAGGCGATCTGCTTGACTACATCTGGATCGATCTTCATGGTGGGAAAGTCAGCATATGCACTATAGGATGTTTTGTAATCTTCAAGGGTGATCTTGTAGCTAATGGTCAACGACCAGATAGCCAGAAGGCAGATCAGGACAATAAATGGGGATTTTTTCATCCCCTCGAGTGCTCTCCGTGTGAAATTCATGATTGTTTTCCTATTCCTTGATCCAGATGATGTACTGCGCTTCGACTTTCTCCATGTCGGTTGAAAGGATAGCCAGGTGACGGTCTGTAGGACTTCTCTCCTCAACAGCCATTCTCATGTCAGCCAATCCATCCCTGACTTGCTTGATCAGGTTGTGTACTGCCTCGATCTTGTCTTCTTTTAGCATCTAAAGCTCCTCTCTATGCTCTAAAGCAAGTCTAAGTGTCTCAGAGGGCATGTCCCTCCACCGTTTTATCTCTCGTTTTCGTGGCCTGGTGTCATTTACAGCCTCCTCGATATACTTGTTGAACCTCCAGCAGTTCCCGCACTCTACTTTGGGCCTCAAATGGAGCTTCTCCCGCAGGATAGGAGAGGTGGGGACGTGCCCATCATAGATGTGAGAGAGTGTACTGATCTTCATGCCCTGGAAATCGGGTAGAAGCTGGATCTCCTTGTACTTCATCTTTCTCTTCAGGTCCCTAACGATTTCTACTAGCTCTTCGTCTTCCAGATAGTGGTCATTCATTGTTTTCTCCAGCCCTGGAAAAGCCCTGAGAGCAATGCCAGGTATGAAAATGTCCTATGGGTCGAGAAGAGAGCTTTTTCCAACCTGGGCCTTTACAGCGTGAGTTTCGTCTATCTCGACAATCACCCTGGCCCGGTAGATCCGGCGGCATTTTTCGCAGGCCCACATGGTATCAGGCACATAGAGATAGAAGCGTCCTCCACACTTACAGAAGATGAACACATCTACCTCTGTTGCTTCATCGTGCTCAGTGAAGAGCTGGGGTTTCATCTGATATTCGTCATCACCAACAACCAAAGTTTCGGATGTTGGCATATAGAATGGCAGTTCGTCTGTCATATTGTCTCCTCGGCTATATTGCTCCCACCCTCAAAGTAACTATGTCTGCCTCAAACCCAAGATCTACAACCTTTTTCGCCATTTCTGTGACATCTTCCTTGTTGTAACGAGTGGCGCTTGCATAATCGCTTGTAAGACAGGGGATATCGTTCTCTACCCTAATCAAATAGCCGCTCCCGCTGGCTATCAGGTATGCTATTTTCTCCATACTCTCTCTCCTTCAGCTCTTGTTTGCAGCTCTCGTAGGAGCTCACGATATATTCCAGGTTCTTGTTGATGTCCATGGACACAGCCAGGTCGAAGGCTCCCTTCTGCTTATCCTGGTACTCTTGAAGGTTATCTACCATGTCCAGGAGAGCCTCATACCATTCCTGCTTGCTGTTCCTGACAACTCTGCCATAATCCCTGAAATCTCCCAGGGTTGGGCTGTCCGATCCTACCCAGGGAATACCCATCAGACCATATTCTAGGGCTTTTATAGGACTTCTGTAGTCATCGTACCTACCATACAGGGGGATCAGGCCGATCTGGAACTGCGCCAGGGTCGGAGGCCAACTATCAAAGGCTTCCCAGGGCTTGGCGAACACCTTGGCATTGGGATTTCGCTGTTTTATCATCCCCAGGATACTCTGAACGGCTCCGGCTACGCACAACTTGACCTGTGGTCTCTTGATCATGAGCTGCATCAGGGCCGGGATGACGTTCGAGTACCTCCAGGAGTCGTTGTGGCTTCGCCCTCCACCCCAACCGATGATGATCTCGTCTTCTTTTGGGACGGGCTTGGCTACTTTCAGGTAGTCATTCGTCTCTGGGTAGTTTGGGATCAAGATGGTTTTGTCTACTACCTTCGACCAGTCCTCTAAGAGCATCCTGGAAGGGGAGGCGACTGCATGGCAGAGCTTTCCTCCCCACCAGAGCTGCTCGACCGGCATGATCTTGAGCTTCGTGGGCACCATCCTTCCGTTCACGTTGTATTGGACTATCCCTTCTCGCCAGTAGGTATAACCTGGGTTGGCCTTGGGGATCTGGTTATAGGCGTCATCCACATCCAGGATGATAGTCTTACCCCGAGCCTTCCAGTATTCGATGGCGATCAGGGCTACCCCGACTGCCAATCTCTGGATGACGATCACATCGGCCCATTCGGAGTTCCCAGGCTCCTGCTCGTTTGCCCAATCCTCAACGTACATCATCCGGGCGTCATGAGCGAAGGATTTCTGGAATGCTTTAGTGGGGATCTCGCATCTCCAATGGGCCACGTTCCAGTCTTTGGTGCCGATGTAATCGGCGTAAAGATAGAGCACGTTCATAGGTCAATGCTGTCGTGCGGGTCAAAGGTTTTGAGAAGGGAGGCAAAAATCATTGACAGGATCTTGTCGGCCTCTTCTCTGTCGCTCTCCTTTTCCTCCTCGGAGAGATTTTCGTAGGGAATAGCCGCTAGCCTCTTCAGACTTTGGGCATAGTCCCCAGGAATTAGAATGGCAACACCCTGCCTGACACACTTTCCGAACATATGGTTCATGTAGCGACACCAGGCTTCGTGGGCATAAGCAGCCAGCTCTTCTCGAAAGGCATCGTTACTCATCATCATCGCTATCCCAGAACTTGTCGGTCCGTTTGGAGGGAGATGCCCGGTAACTTACTGAGGCAGCAGCGGCGACGGCGAAAGCCTCCCTGGTCTTGGCTCCTGTGTAGTTCATGGTATTGCTACCCGGAATGCCGATCGAGGTTCCCACGTCCCAGGCATCCTGGTCTGCTCCAAGATAGACGAACATCCACTTCTCCGCTTTCTTGGCCTCAATCATCTGGAAGATAGCCTTCCGGTCATGCTCTCGGGATGCGTTCTCCAGTCCATCCGTCTGGATCACGAACAGGATCTTGGGTTTGCTGCGCTTTCCCTTGAGGGCCTCCTCGGTCTTCCGAACAGTTTTAGCAATGGCGTCATAGAGTGGCGTCATTGCATCTGGTCGGTAAGTTTCGTCGGTGAGCTCCTCGACCTCTGAGATCGGTACGGCGCTATAGGGCGTTTCGATCTTGTCGCTGTTGAAACGAGTCAGCGTGAAGAGGGTATCCTTTCCGTCCTTTTTTAGGCTCTGGAGATATTCGTTGAAGCCATTGATAGTGGCCTCCTTGTAGCTCTCCATGGAGCCAGTCTCATCCAGAAGAAAGATCACTAGAGTTTTCTTGCTTGCCATTTTGGTTTATCCTTTCTTTATAGTAGAACGTTTTCCCATAGATCGATTAGGTTGCCCATCTCTCTGGGCAAGGCACGTTGATATCCGGCCTCTGCCAGCTTCGCTCTGGTATCTGGTTCATTGAGCATCCAGGAGATCGCTCCATACCACTCACCAGCAAACAAGCCGCCCTCTCTCCAGGAGGAATACTGCTTGGTGATCGAGGCTACCCACGGTATTCTTGCCGCTCCCGCATCCACCAGCTTTACATCCGACTTGTGATTATTGAAGTCGTTGTTGATCAGCGGGGCCAAGAGGATGTCGGCGTAGCATAGGCTGTGTGGATAGTCATCGTAGGTAACGTTAGGCACAAATACCTTCTGTTTCTGAGGTACCTTCTGCAACATCTGGTAGATCTGAGGATCCCCGGCGATCACGATCCTGACACTCGGATAACTGTTGGCGATCCGCACCAGGGACGGAAGAGCAAGTTCAAAATCTTCCCGGTGTGTGATCGTGCCTCCCCAGAACAGGTTGGTTGTCTCCCTCGGGTAGGTCTTACCCCAGAACGGGTTATCCTTGCTCCACCCATTAGGGATGATGGTGATGTCTTTCTGGAGTTCCTGCCATCGCTCCTGTAGGAGCTTGGTAGTCACCGTAAGGGCATCTGCCAGGTACACGCATCCCGCCACGTTCTCAAGGTACTTCGGGTTTCCGGGGCCAACGTACTTATAGCCTGGATGGGCTTTAGGAATGGAATGGAAGTCGTCATCCAGATCCACGACCACGTAGAGTCCTATTCCCTTGAGAGCTTCCACCAGGGCAGGGTCGTGCGGCCTGGAGAGCAAGCAGGCATTGAACTTACCCTTCTGGCTGGCTACCCAGGACAGATGCAGGTTCGATCCAAACTCTCCCATGGAATGGACCTCTATCAGGATACCCTTTTTGGAGAGCTCTCTAGCCGGAAGGATGAGACGAACGGCATCGCTCACCCCTCCGGTCCCGAGAAACAGCAGCCTACTCTTTCCGGCCATTCCCATTCGGTCCCTTTCTCCGAAATCCAAAGAACGCCAGGATCCCCGCCAGTATAAGTGTCAAGAGGGGAGCGAGAATAGTTTCCATTCAGTCAGTCTCCTTTCCGCTTCATCGGCGGCAGTCAGTCCCAGATCCTGAAGATATCTCAGCCAATCCAGGATTGCTTGCTCTCCATTCCAGCGCACCAGATGTCGGGCGCAGATCCTCTTACCACGTTCATAGTGTTGTGCCAACAGGTGGCACCTTCCAGGACAGATCAACACACAGTTCTGGGGAGTGAAGATCTGTAACCTTTTCTCGAAGGGAGCGTAGTCCACTTCTCCTCGAGGGATGATCGCTTCGTGCATCTCTGCCTCCATCATTTCAGAATGGCAGATCGGGCATCTCGGGCTCAGTTCTAGGGTAGCGGTAAGGATTTCGGTTCGGGTACGAAGGAGTTCCAGCTTCAAACTCTCTCGCCAAAAACTCAAGTAAGATCTCTCCATCTTCTGAGAGACCCTCTTCCCCATAGTCTTCCAGGTATCCAGTAATGGTGGTAAGGGCGTAGGCCGGAAGTTCATACGTGGTCGTGACGGGCCTGCGAGAAATGGCTTCCAGGATATAGAGTCTGAGTTCACGTCGCTCCTTCGTATTCTCATAGCCCATTTCTATCAGGGCTGTGTTGAGAACAATCACATTAGGTTGCACATGCTGTTCGTAGTTGGATGGTTTCAGGTGCTTTGCAGAATACACCCTGTCCATCAATCTTCTGATAGTGTCAAGCTGTGAGCAGTCCGAGTCCATGTCTTAGTGTCCTTATTCCATCATCGGTGATGGTTCTCGATCGAGGGACTCTCCCTCCTGGATGATAAATTAGGCCAGCCACTTGCATAAAGATCACCCGATCGTGGATCGTGGATATAGATCGCAGATTGGGGATTGCCTCGTTGAGCTCCTGTAGAGAGTACCTGGGCATTCCCCTTCGGCTTTCGTCGTGATCCTGGTTATAGAGTAACTGCAAGATCAGCAGATCGATATCATCCAGTCTGTGTTTCTTGGGGTTTTCCTGTGCCATTTGTCCTCATATCCAGCCAGTTTAGACAGATCGCAGCGATCTGTCGCAATTCATGTTCCGGGGAGTGATTGTGATTTCCCTCAAGTGATTGAGACAGCTCCTCGATTTCTTCTTTCAAGCCTTCCAGCCAAACGCTCTCAGGGTCGCCACGCCAGGTTTCCTTGTGCTGTTCTGTCAGCTCAAATACCGGCAGAATAATGTTGCTATCGAATGCGCCCATTGTCCCTCCGAAAGGATTTTCGTTATTCTACTTTGGGTTGAACAGATTGTCAACCAACTGTTCTACACTCTGTTGGGATTTCAGGACCTCGAGGCCCTTGTAGACAGAGGCGGCCAAGGTCATGTACCTCTCCCCGGTGTGTTCCTCCATCTTCCCCTTGATGAATTCCTGTGCAGCCTCCCTGGTATTTTCCTCCGTGTAGCAGATTGTCCATCCAGCATCGATGATTGGATCGATGTCCAGCCCACCATCTTCCGTAGTATTCATTTCTAGGTCGAGGATCCTCCAGCAGAAGACAATATAGACCTCGGCCTCTTCCCTGTACTCGATCCCTTGCTCTTCCAGCTTGATTTCTCTCATAGGTTCAGTTCTCCAATGGCGCCCTCGAGCTCTTCAATCTTGGACTCTATGAATTCCTGTGCTACGCTTATAGATGTTTCTAGGTCTTCTCCCTGAGCCGCCGATGGTCTATCCGATAGATCCACACTCTCCAGGGCATCAATCCACTCTCGAATTTGGTCTGCGTTATCCCGCATATTGCTCACTTGTTCAGTCTCCCCAAAGTATTCCTCAACATTATCGGCAGACTCTTCGTAGCCATCGGCCACGCTTCCGGCAGTCTCGACAGCCTCATCGACCGCTGCACCCAGGTCGTCAAGGGCCGCATTGATCCGATCCAAGAGCTCCAGAAGGATGTCGCCATCGTCCATCTCCTGGTTCTCGGGGACTTCAGGTTCGAAACCCTGGCCCTGGATTTCCGAGATAGCATCTTCCAGAGCTTCTCTTGCCCCATAGAGCTCGAAGAGCTTGTCACTGGTGGTCAACTCGGAGGGACGGGGGTAGCCATGCTTGGTGTGAAATTTCACCTTGGGGCGATACCTGTGCTTATACCAAAGATACTCCTGTCCGGCCTCGATGGGATCAGAGCACTTCCGGCAAGGGTACTGCTTTCTAGCCTTTGCCTTATGTATTCTCATTTGGCGTCCTCCTCAAGCCTCACAGCCACTCCCACTTGTCTGTAGAGAGTATCCACTTGATCGGTGATTGTATCGATCAAGATCGAGCACCTCCTATCTCCCTCGGATACCAGAGCTTCCATGAGGACTTTCTTTGACGACAGCAATCGAACCTGCGCCTGGACTAGAGCATTTATCCGATCATCATTCATTGCGTTCTCCATTCTTTCAAGCGTTCTTGGATCTCTTCGATAACTATGTTCCTCCACTCAGGAGGGATTAGCTTCATGTTCCTGTCCACTGCTTTCAGGATGTTCTTCAGATAGGTCTGTGCTCCAGGAGGAAGCTTGGTTTTAGGCACTTATCTCATCCCTTGGGTAAAGCCTATTCCACAGTTCGTGGTCTGTTAGGTCAAATGTTACACCACCCCTCCGGTCACGGTTTTCCGTAAGAAACCCCTCCCTGACGTGCTTCCTAAGGTGACTTGATCTAGCAAGACCATTCTTGCTCATCGTTTTCTTGCAGAAAAAGCAGGTGAACCTTGAGTAAGTTCTAGCCATATCAGCCTCGTTTCTTATTGCTTAGTTTCTTGTACCAGAGGTTGCCATCTTTATCCACGATCCCTCCGGACTTCAGAACCTTATCCGTGTTCTCTTTGCTCATCATGTTCATGATCTGCATTCCTGGAGCACAACTACCATCCAGAAGTACCCCCCTGATAAGCGCAGTACCTAGACCTTGGTGCTCGCACTCCTCCAGGTCACTGTCGTAGATTATGACGGTTACAAAGGGCTTGTGGTCATAGTGGTAGCCGCCCCGTACCCGATCGTTGGCTACAGCGTTGGCCTTGATCATCCCTTTGAGGCCTCTGAAGATTTTATGCTCCCCATGACCCACCTTGATCTGGTCGTGGGGTTCTCCCTCATAAGGCATGACGAGGATCGCAATCGCCACAACCACAACAAGGATCACAGCACCAACCAGGGTAAGGAGTGCCGTTGGGGACATTCCGAAGATCTCTTGAAAGGTCATTCTTCTATCCCTGGCAGCTTAGGATGCC